>JAAUYH010001417.1_pt1 | contig 42669 bp, 32 predicted proteins | sample 7278061 | NCBI WGS metagenome assembly JAAUYH01 (sample SAMN14350203, study PRJNA611818) | marine sediment metagenome | isolation source: surface marine sediment (0.6m) | place: French Polynesia: Moorea | collected 2018-08
CCCTCACTCGCTTCGCTCGCTGCGGGTTTGTCGGCATTAGTTTGGAAATCTCAGCTGATCAATGCAGCGGTTCGTTAGAGTCGGGATTGCTGGGTCCATCCCTGGACCCAGCCCCTGCGGGGTCTGCTTCGCTTCGCTGCGCACACCAAAATTGCTCCCGGCAATTTTGTCGAACCGCGTTGCGGTTCGATCCCTCTTTCTCCAGACAGACATAAAAAAAGGCCCGTTTCAGGGCCTTTTTTTATGTCTGGCGGAGGAGGAGGGATTCGAACCCCCGAGGGGCTTTCACCCCTGCTGGTTTTCAAGACCAGTGCATTCAACCACTCTGCCACTCCTCCGGGCTGCGGCGAACTATAGCTAAATTGGACTGGCGGGGCTACCCGTCGGATGATCGACAAATTCAACGCTTTGCGCGGTCATAAATTAGAGCAGCCCGATTAGAGAGACCTGGAGTTCTGGGCTAAGATGCTTGCGGCTACCAAGGAGTTTGAATTGATCAGGGTATTGCTGGTCGATGACCATGACATCGTGCGTACCGGAGTCGCGCACATCATCGGGAAAGAGCCGGACCTGGAGATTGTCGGAGAGGCTGGCAACGGAGAGCAGGCGCTGCGGCTGGTGCGTGAGCTGAAGCCCAACGTGGTGATGATGGACGTGAACATGCCAGGGCTCGGTGGTCTGGAGGCGACGCGCAGGATTGCCCGGTCCATGCCGGAAGCCAAGGTCATCATCCTGACGGTCCACTCCGAAGCCCCGTTTCCCACCCATCTGCTGGACGCCGGTGCATCGGGCTACCTGACCAAGGGCTGCGCGGCCGAGGAACTGGTGGACGCGATCCGCTCGGTTCACCGGCATACCCGCTACATTGGCAAGGACATTGCCCAGCGGTTGGCCCTGTCGCTGCTTCCAGGTGCTGACAAATCACCCTTTGATGATCTGTCGGCCCGGGAAATGGAAGTGATGATGATGCTGATACAGGGTATCGAGGTGGGCCGGATCGCCGAGAGCCTGGCCCTGAGCCCAAAGACCGTCAGCACGTATAAGTACCGCATCTACGAAAAGCTCGACGTCAAAAACGATGTCGAACTGACTCACCTCGCCATTCGCCACGGCATCCTGGAGAACAGCGGCATATAGCCGGCCCGGCCAAAAGGCCTCCCACCCTACCCCGGCTGACGAAACGGACTGCCCTGACGATAGAGCTGGGCACGCCCCTCCAACCTGGCACGCAACGGATGTCCCGACGGAATACGCGTCAGGACCCGGGCCAGAGTGCTCACGGCTTCGTCGAAACGCCCATTCTCCGCAAGCGCCGCAGCCAGCAGGTCACCGCGCTCGGGGTTGGCTGGATCGGCCTGGTACAGCACCTGCGCAATGCTGAGTGCCTCCGCGCCATCCCGATGTTGACCCTCAGGCGCTGTCGCCAGCTGCCACGCCAGCAGGGAAAGGAATTTCGAGCTGCGGGGGGCGAGACGGACTCCCTCGCGCAGGTGTGAAAGCGCCTCGCCGTGACGTCCAAGCTGAACCAGTGCGACCGCGCTGTTGTAGCGCGCTTCCAGGCTTCGGGGATCAATCTCCAGGGCCGTCTGCCAGGCTTCGACCCCGGCCTCCAACTGCCCCAGCCTGGCCAGGCTGGTGCCCAGATTGGTATGGACTCCCGGGTCCGCCGGGTTGAGCCCAATGGCGTCTCGATAATGCCCGATGGCCAGCTCCGACTGCCCTGATTGATCTCGAGCCAGGCCCAGGTTCTGGTGCGCCTGCCAGTATCCCGAATCAAGTGCTACCGCCCGCTCCAGCAATTCAATGCCGCGCCGGGGGTCACCGGCGTCGGCCAAGGCACTGCCGAAATTGCTCAGCAGCTCGACGTCATCCGGGGCCAGTGCCATGCCTTTCTCATACACGGATATGGATTCATCGGTTCGGCCCTGACGAACGAGGACGCCACCGAGATTGGAATAGTCGGTAGCCGTTCCGGGCCGAATGTCCAGAACACGGCGGAATGCCCGCTCTGCAGCGGCGTAATCACCCTGCCGGGCCAAGGTGGCTCCCCGGCGTGCATAGGCGGTCGAGCTGACCGCCTTCGCCTCCATGGCTGCGACCACGGGGTCATTTGGACGGGTGCTCGTGAGGCTGGCGCGGGCCAAAACTTCGGAGCGCTGCGCGGAGTCGACGTCACCGAGGCGTCGGAGCACCTGGGATTGAAGCGTATGGACTTCCCCATGGCGGGGCGACAGGGCACTGGCCTGCTCAAGCAGCGTACGAGCGTTTTGAAGGTCCCCTTGCTGGACGGCGATGCGCGCAAGGCCATAGTGGGCGTGGCTGAGCTCCTGACGCAACTCGAGCGCCCTCCGGTAACTCTGCTTGGCATCCAGGGGTTCATTAAGCTGCAGCAGCAGGTCGCCGAAGTTGACATAGAAGGCGGGGTTCTGCGGATTCAGGGCAGCCGCGGCGGCGTAGCGGCCGCGGGCGGCTGTGAGGTCCAATTTCTGCTGCGCCAGCGCGGCCAGGTATATCCAACGGTAGTCAGTCGGCGCATGCCGGATCGCATTCTCATAGGCGGTCAGCGCACCATCGAACATTTCGTGGGCATGCAGCACCTGGGCCAGGCCGGCCCACGCCTGGGCGGACTCGCCCCTGCGCCGTAGCGATGCAACCGCGGCCTTGATGCTCGCGCCGACCTGGGCTTCACTGCTCGCTACGTCAATATGCGGCAGCCGGGAATCCAGCTTTCTTTCCGGAATCACCACCATGGCCACGTAGGCGGCACCGCCTGCCAGCATCAGTGCCGCTGTCACGCCCGGCAGCCACAGTCTGCGCGCGCGGCCGCTCATGGGCCCGCCGTGGGCTCAGGCGCGGACGCGCCCGTGCCCCTCTCGACTCTCAAGACCTGCCCGCCGCTGGCGCCGGGAAAAGCCTCGACCAAGCCATCGTCCCAGCGGACCAAGATTTTGTCCACGCGGGCGGCCTCGCCGAGTCCAAAATGTGCCGTAGCGTCGCTGCTCGACAGATAGCCGTAAGCGTGAGTAACCGGGCGCACGGACCAGCGCCCTCCCACGGAAACATAAATCAACGAACCAATGGCATCGCGACTGTAACGACTATCGATGGCACGTATCGCCAGCCACTGGCCCGCACCAGGAGTCTCATTGCGATACAGCCGGGCCGGGCCATGGCAGTTGGTGATCAGCACATCCAGGCCACCGTCGCGATCCACGTCGCCCAGCATCAATCCGCGCCCCACCTCCAGGGCGGAGCAGAACCCACCGGCGGACTCACAGCCGTCAGCAAAACGACCGTCTCCAAGGTTGAGGCTCAAGGCGTTGGGCTCGGCATATGCGGCCAGCTCGCCGCCCGCTCCGGCATCCACACCCCGAGGCCGGCGAACGCGCCCATTGACGACCAGCAGATCCAGATCCCCGTCGTTCTCGAGATCCCCGAAAGCCGCCCCAAATCCCGTCCACGGCAGACTGGCAGGCCCCAGGCCCGATGGAGGCGTCGCGTCGGTGAACCCGTCCATACCCAGTGCCGTGTAAAGCGTATTGGTCTCGCGGTCCAGGTGAGTCATGTAAACATCCAGGCGCAGATCGCCGTCTGCATCACCCAGGGCAATACCCATACTCGCCTCCGGTTTGCCGAATCCGTTGACCGCGACCCCCATTGCCACGCCCTGTTCTTCAAAAGTCCCCGCTCCAGTGTTCATCCAGAGCTGGTTGTTCACGCCGTCATTTGCCACCAGCACATCCTGCCAACCGTCCCGGTCGAAATCCGCCACAACTACCCCCAGGCCTTTGCCCTCGGTGCTCGACGTACCCGCCTCGCTGGCAACGTCGACAAAGCTGCTGCCACCATTGTTACGGTAAAGAAAATCCGCAGTTCCGGGGAATGCCTGTGGCCCGCAGAACTCCGCCCGACCCGACTGGTCGACGCACCGTTTCTGCGGGTCATATTCGAGGTAGTTCGCCACATAGAGATCCAGGTAGCCATCGCGATCAAAGTCGAAGAATGCGGCCGAGGTAGACCAGGCGTCGTCAGATATGCCAGCGGCCTCGGTGATGTCGCTGAAGCCGCCATTGCCATCGTTCCTATACAGGCGATTGGCGCCAAAATTGCTCACAAAAAGATCCAGGTCTCCGTCATTGTCGACGTCCCCGATCGCCGCGCCCATGCCATAACCATCGTCAGCGACGCCAACTTCTGAGGCCAACTCGGCAAAGGTGCCGTCTGCCTCCTGGCGGAACAGCGCGTTCGGGCCGTAGGTGACGAGGTAGACGTCGAGATCTCCGTCGTTGTCGTAGTCGAAAAGCGCGCCGCCGGATCCCATGATCCGTGGCATGAAAAACGTGCCCTCGGGGTCTGCTTTCTGCTGGAGGCTGATGCCGACTCCGGCGGTGACGTCGTTGAGCCAGTCAACGGCCGGTTTGGCGGGTTCGGTGGTTTCTGGCTGTTCTGTCGCATCGCCGCAACCGGTGAGGCCAGCACCCCCGAGTACGGGCAGCACGACGGTCAGGTAGCGAAGCATATTCCGGACGATGGAAATGGACTGGAACCCCCGTATTAACCTGGCTGGTGCGCCGGCCCCAACGTCAAACCGCGGGAGTCGCAATTCCGACACTCCGCCCTTTTTTAACCATCTAAGGCACAATTCGTTGGAAAAAAGTTTACATAATTTGCGCGACCTGTCCGCAGGCATTATAGTCTTTCGACGAAAGCACTTTTCGCACAATCGTAGGGGCGATTGCGCTACAAGGTACTTTCACATCCCGGGGGGGGGTAAACCGATTCAACTTTCAGCGCGAAATAGTTACGTCGACTCTGCCATTGAGAGTCGCCATCTGACTCGTCTGTCGCTGCGCCTCCCCACTTCTTGTCAAACCTGCTCGCAACGAGCCCATCCATTCAAGGGGAAACCATGCGACTTAAACTGTCTTTACTGATACTGGCGCTATTGGGCGCTCTATCCATACCACCTGCGCTGTGGGCAACCACGGTCATGGAGATGAATCTCGCCACCCTGGCCGAAAGGTCGGACAAGGTCTTTCGGGGAACCGTACTCAGCGTGTCGGAGACCAGCGTCCAGGCCGGTGGCGGTACCATTCCCGCCATCATCTACACCCTCCGCGTCGATGACGCCCTCAAAGGATCCTTTGACGAGGTCAAAGGCGAAACCCTGGTTGAGATCAAGATGGTGGGAACCCTCAAGCAATATCACGCTGGCAAAGGGCCCATCGCTGGTTTTCCTCTGCTGAAGACCGGCGCAGACTACCTGCTGATGGTTGCACATCCCGGACCGGTCGGACTGACCAGCCCCATGGGTCTTGGCCAGGGCACCTTCAACATTTTCACCGACCCGAGCACGCGCCAGGAAATGGCACTCAACGGTTTCAACAACGTCGCGCTGTTCAAGGGCCTGGCCAAGTCCACCCGGGATCTGGCGAAATCTGCACCCACAGAGGGGCCGGTGCCTTACAGCATGCTCGCGGACATGATCCGTGCCACGATTGACTGACAAGGAGAGGTAATCATGAGCAAATCGAACATTGCCCTCCTTGCAGGGCTACTTGTACTCGCGGTGACGCCGGCCATGGCCAGCGGTCCGCTGAATCTCAATCCGAACGACCCGTTGGGCGTGGAGCGCTGGCCCAATGGTGGGGCAAACATCCCCTTTAATCCGGACCAGAACGGCATTCCCGGGGTCATGGACGCGGCAACGGTCGCCAGCGCATTTGCCGAATGGCAAAGCGTCCCGACGTCAACAGCGACCTACAGCAACAACGGCGAATTGCCCGCGGACATTACCGTCAGCAATTTCTGCAGTCCTCCGCCGTTCGACCCCTCCCCTGTGATCATCGGTCCCAGTTGTCACCTTATCGGCAACCTGTTCTTCGGTGAGAATGTCTCCGACGGCTTCAGCCCCATCGTTTTCGACGATGACGGGTCAATTTTCCTGACGTTGTTTGGTGCAAGCGGCGTGCTCGGTTTTGCCAGCACGGACACGCGCGACGCCAACGGCACCCCGATCGAAGCGCTCTCGTTCCTGAACGGCGGCGCCACGGTCTCCGGCGGCGGTGGATTCCCTGACTTGGACTTTTTCGGCGTCCAGGTCCACGAATTCGGGCACTACAGCGGCATGGCCCACACCGTCGTCAATGGCGAAAACATCGCCCTGGGTGACGAAACCGGACCTACGCCCCTGAACACTTACGGCAATGCGCCCGGGAACCAGACCGAAACCATGTATCCGTTTGCGCTGGTTGGAGGCGGGCAGGCAACGTTGCATGCCGACGACATCGCCTTCTACTCCACGCTGTACCCAACCGCGGATTTCTTCTCCTCCACCGGCACCATCAGCGGGACAATCGTTGCATCCAACGGTACGACGCCGCTGACCGGGGTCAACGTTATTGTCCGAAACATCGCCAATCCCTTCGAGGACGCGGTGTCGGCGATTTCCGGCGATCGCGGCACACCCGGCATCTACACCATCAACGGCCTGACGCCGGGCGCCTCCTATACGCTGCACATTGACCAGATCCTGCAGGGTGGCTTCAGCACTCAGCCATTGGCGCTGCCTGCCGCGGAGGAGTTCTACAACGGTGCCGGCGAGTCGAACAACGTGGACGTTGCTGACGACCCCGCCGACTCGGTCAACATCGTGGTTGCAGCCGGCTCGCCGGCTACCGGTATCGACGTGATCCTGAACTCCTTCGGGCCAGGGGACCCACTCCCGGTCGGTGAAGACGGATTCGTCGAGCTGTCCCTGCCGTTCCCGTTCTGCATCGCCGGTGATCCCTACGAATCGCTGTTCGTTAACGCCAACGGGAGCCTCACCTTCGGCGCAGGCGACACCGACTTCACGGAGTCCAGCGCCGAGATGCTCAACGGCACACCCAGGATCGCCGGACTGTGGGACGACATCAGTCCATTCAACCTGTTCACCGGGGCGCCCCAGGGCTCGGTGTTTTACACCAGCGCGGGCGATACCTTCACCGTCAGCTATGAAAACATCCCGGAATTTCCGGACGTGGGTTCCAACAGCTTTGACATCATCCTGCGTGACAACAGCGAGGTTTGCGTTGCAAGCAGCGACGATGACGACAGCGACAGCGACAGCGACAGTGATGACGACAGTGATAGCGACGATGGCAGTAACGCCGACGTCAGCATCGTCTACGGCGGCCTGACGGCTCTGGATGGACTCGCCGGCATCAGCGCTGGCAACGCGTTCACTTCCACCCTGGAAGTCGAAATTGATCTCACCGAGGCAAGAAGGCGGGATCTATCTCTGAAGCGTGAAGCGGCCATCTATGAGCAGTTCACCGATCTCGACAATGACCTTGCGGGCTTTGAAGTGGGCTTCGACGACGTCGGCAAAGGCTACAGCGACAAGTTCGAGAACAATGACAGCCTCCGCCGGGCCAAGAAGGTCAACCTGCCCTTCAACACGGCAGACACCGACAAGGACTACACGGAAATCTCGCCGGCCGGCGGTGACGTGGACTTCTTCCGGTTCAAGGTCGAGGAAGGTCAGACCCTGGTCGCCGAAGTCATCAGCGGGCGCATCGACACCGTTCTGGGCCTGTACCAGTGTGCCCGAAACAGCTGCCGTGACAGTGACCTGCTGCTGGTGGCCGATGACGACGGCGGCGCCGGCGTCCTGTCAAGAATCGTGTTCTCGGGCACCGAAAAGGCCACCTACGCGCTGGCCGTGTCGACGTTCCCGGACTTCGATTTCAGCGGCGACGGCAACACCGATCCGTTCTTTGGCCAGGGCCGCTACGTGGTGGACGTGTTCACCATCGATGGCGTACTGCTGTCGCTGGGCGACGACTCGAGCCAGGAAGTCGCTCTGGACTTTGACTTCCCCTTCAACGGCGCCACCTACAACAGCGTGTTCGTTAACTCCAACGGCAACCTGACCTTCGGCAGCGGGGATACCGATTTCTCCGAATCCGTCGGCGAGCTGTTGAGCGACCAACCACGAATCGCGCCGCTGTGGGACGACCTGTCCCCCAACCAGGGTGGGCTGGTCATCGTGGACGGCGATGCGAGTTCGTTCTCCGTCACGTTCCAGGACGTGCCCGAGTTCTTTGCCAGCACAGGCAATACCTTCTCGGTGATCCTGGGTGCCGATGGCAGCATCAGCGTCCTCTACGGTGATATCGCGGCCAACGACGGCCTATCGGGCACCAGCGAAGGCGGTGGCGCGGTAGATCCTGGTCCCACCGATCTTTCGGTCGATGGTTGCGTCAGCGCCGCCGGGACCACGTACGAGTTGTTCGGCTTTGCCAATCCGAACGATCTGGCCAACGGCGGATTCAGTTGTCCGCCCTGAGACGGGCCTGATTCACTCTGACCCAAGGGCGGTGGGCTTCGGCTCACCGCCCTTTTTCTTCGCATCGAAGCGATTCCGGTTATCCCCAATTCCCCCGCACGGAAAAATCTGGGTTAATAATTGATACCAGCTGAACAAAAAATATCTGGGAGTCAATGAGTAATGAACTGGATGATCGTGGCCATCGGCGCTCTGCTCCTGGTGCTGCTGATCGTGGCGATTTCCCGTGGCCGCTAGCGCAAAACGCATGCACAACGTGAAGGACACACTCCAATGAAATTCCGCACCATTCACTTTCTGAAGTGGATCGTCCTGATCCTTGCCGCTGCCGGCATTATTCGACTCATGACCCTGTGAAGCACGGGCGCTGAGCGCTTTTCCCCGTCCCGCTACTCAACCAGCAATTCCACGGTCACCGGGTCTCCTACCGATACCCCCGTAATGGCCAGTGCAGCCACACCGTCCTGGTAAGTGACCGCTTCTGACACACCATTGACCAGAGCCCGGGCCACAGGCGGTACGCCAAAAAACCGGAACTCAACGTTCCGAACATCAGACGACCCGTCGTACTCCCCCTCCGCCCCCGACAGCTTTAAGGTCATGTTGCGATTATCCCACGACATCCGGGTAGTCAGCAGCCTGCCCTGTCGGTACGCCTCGGAGCGGTCATCATCTTCTGTCAATTCATAGGACCCATCGGCGCCCGCATATACGTCGAGTTTCAGCAGCTGCTTGTCGATAAACGCCGTACTCAGGGCAAACTCGCGACGAGGAATCAAGGCGCCGGCCTGGACAAACAGCGATATGTGCCCGGGGTCCCTGGCAACATCCTGGGCTCCAGATAATGGCTCGCTGCTGCCGTAGCGATACCAGCTGCCCGGCGGCAACCATGGGACCGTGTCTGTATCGATATGGGGTACGACCAGAATCGAGTCCCCCCAGAAATACTGCAGATCCTGCCGCCAGGCCCGGGGCAAAGACGGATACTTCAGCAGCATGGCCCGAACCATGGGCAGACCCGTGGCGGCCGCCTGATGCGCCGCCGTATAGGTATAGGGCATCAACTCGTAGCGCAGACGCCCATAACGATGTGCCGCCTGTTGAGCCGCTGGCGACCGATCCAGCGGCCAGCGGGACTGGCCCATTCCGTGGGGTTTCCAGATAGGAGAAAAGGCGCCCATGGCCATGGCCCAACTGGCATACAAGGTGTCATCGGGTCCGGTTTTGCGGTCCCAGTCAAAAAAACCGCCGGCGTCGTGCCCCCAGTAGGGAAATCCCGACAGGCCCGCCAGCTGCATGGCCCGCACCTGGGCACGCATGTCGGCGAGATCCGGCCTGATATCACCGCTCCACAGGGTGGCGTATCGTTGCGCACCGGCGGTCATGCCGCGCACCCAGACGTAGGGCCTGGAAACGAGCCCCGACCGGTCCCAACCCTGCTGGACCAGGGCCTTGGCGATCAGGAAGAACCAGTAGTTGCGCATCTCGGCCGAACTGCGCCCGTTGGCCAGGCGCATGGTCAGCGGCGCATTTCCCTGCTCATCGAATTCGTCGATCCACAGGGCATCTCCGGGGAAACCCAGCTCAGGGTCCAGGGCCTGGCGGAACATCAGACCCCAGAACCAATCACGGAACTCTGCGTTGGTCAGGTCCGGGGCACTGTTTTCAAAATCGATCTTTCCCGTCGCTGGGAGGTTGAACGTGCTGTCCCAGCCATCGCTGAATTGTGCAATGCAGCGATTGAAATCCAGCGTCATTACCAGCCCTTTGGACTCCAGCCAGCGTCCGTAGGCCGCCGGGTCCGGGAATCGCTCCCGGTCCCAGGCAAACCGTGACTGGCAGCGGCGCCCGCCTCCAGCCCGCCAGCGATTGTCGTTGACCAGGTGATCCAGCGGCAATCCCGCGCCACGATGCTTTTCCACCTGGTTTTTCCACCACCTCTCGTCCGATGGCGTGGCCGTCGTGTGATCGTGGGCCTTATCAGACAGCTGCAGGCCGAACATGGATTTGGCAGGCAGCCGGGGGCGACCGGTGAGCTGGGTATAACGGTCCAGCACGTCCTTCAGGGCAGGCCCGGCAATGAAAAAGTAATCCATGCGTGCACCAAAACCGTGGTGATCAATGGAAAACCCGTAGCGGCCCTCAGCACCCAGGATGAACTGGTTGGGAAAGGTGCTGTTGAGAAACACCCCGTACCCCTTGCTGGACAGGTAGAACGGAACCAGCAGGGGCGCCTGCTCAATCTGCCGTGATCCATAGTTGCGTTCCACCACCTTGCCCCGAAGGTCAACGCTGGATTCGCGTCCGAAGTATCCATGCCCAAGGCCGGTGAAACGTTCCTCTGGATCGAACGAAAACTGCACCGAGATCCTGTTGCCCCGCCACTGGACCGGCGCGGCTTCCCGCAGCACGGAGTGATTATTGCTGCCCTGGAAGAACGAGGCCGCCAGGCTTTCCCGGTCGATCCGGACCAGGACTGCGTTGCTGTTCAGCTGGATATACTGGCCCGCGTCCTGCCGCTGAAGCTGCCCTGGCCACTGGTGGGACGCCACGATTTCATAGTGGTCGTCCGGGAAATGCTGCTCGTTGGGTCCAATGGTCTGGACCCGGATGATGTGGTCGCCGTAAGGCGTAATCCTGATGCCTCTGCCGTCGCTGGATGCCAGATCCACATGGCGATCCGCGGCACCGGCACTCCCAGAAAGCAGAACACCAGTGAGGACGATGGAAATCAGTAATAAGAGGTGACGCACGAGGGACTCCGCAAACCTGATCGCGACCATACCGCCATCAGAATCGTCCAGGCAAATCACGCCCAGTCATGGTGCTCCCCCACCCTGCAGGGCTTGAACCACGGCGCAGCCTGGACCAGAATGATAATCATTAGCAAAAAGTCCTGTCCGCTCCCTTTCGTTCGAGAACTAACTCCCACAACAGTGCCGTCGAAATCGTTGCCGATAGACTCCAGTTCCAGCGCCACGCGGCGCCGTCTTCGAAATACCTTGGTGGTGGGTATTCGGGCATGTCGTCATACACCACAAGCATTGAGACCCCTATGAACATCTACATCGGCAACCTCCCCTACAGCGTCACTGAAGAAGACCTCAGATCCGCATTCGAGCAATACGGGTCCGTGGACCGGGCCAACGTCATCATGGATCGTGATACCGGGCGGTCCAAGGGATTTGGATTCGTGGAAATGGCGGATCAGTCTGCCGCCCAGAACGCCATCAACGCCCTGAACGACACCGACTTCCAGGGCCGCAACATCCGCGTCAACGAAGCACGCCCAAGAAACGACCGACCACCCCGTCGGCCTTACTGAGCGCCTGAACCCGGGGTCAGGCCGGGCCCTCAATCGCTTCCCTGACTGCCTGTCACCGCACGATTCGTGGGATAATGGCGGGATGCCCGATTCGGACGCGCGCCAGGTCAGCATCGTAGAGGTCAGCCCCAGGGACGGCCTGCAGAACGAGGCTGGACTGGTCTCAACCCAAGACAAACTGGAACTCATCAACCGCGCCATTACTGCCGGCGTCCGGCGCATTGAAGTGGTGAGTTTCGTCCACCCCAAGATTGTTCCCCAGATGGCCGATGCCGAGATGGTGTGTGCGGGCCTGCCCGAGCGTGACGACGTGGAGTATATCGGCCTGGTGCTGAACTCCCGCGGACTGGATCGCGCCGTGCAATCCGGAGTCATCGACGAAGTGGGCTGCGTTGCCGTGGCCTCGGACGCCTTTGGCCTGCGCAATCAGCGACAAACCCGGGAGCAGAGCATCGAGGTCTGCAACCGTCTGATCCGCCGGGCCAGGGAAAACGGGCTGTCCGCCCAGGTCACCCTGTCGGTTGCCTTTGGCTGCCCCTTCGAGGGTGAGGTGGAGCGCAACACGGTGATCGACGCAGCTCAGCGGCTGGCGGAGAGTGGCCCCCGGGAAATTGCCCTGGCCGACACCATCGGTGTGGCTTCACCGATCCAGGTTGAGGAGACCTTCGCCGCCGTCCGTGCGGCGCTGGGGCCGGACGTTCCCCTGCGGGCCCATTTCCATAACACCCGCAATTTGGGCTTCGCCAACGCCTATGGCGCCATTCGCGCCGGCGTGACAACCATCGATGCCAGTATCGGCGGGATCGGCGGCTGTCCGTTCGCGCCCCGGGCCACGGGCAACATCGCCACCGAAGACCTCCAGTTCATGCTGGAACGCATGGGTGTCCAATCGGGACTGAACCTGGACCAGGTCATCAATGCCGCCGGCTGGCTTGGCAGTGTTCTGAACCGGCCGGTGCCCGGATTCCTCAGCCGGGCGGGGACTTTTCCCGAGTGAGTGCCTGTTGAAAAAGCCGTCCGTGGCCTTTCCAACCAGACGGGAGCCGGCAGATCTGCCGGCGTCGAGCCTTGAGCCCTGACTCCCTGCGGAGCCGGCTGAACCAGTACTCCATCTGGCGGCCGGCCGCTTCGCGTCCGCCCAGGCATCCAGTCAGTATTAGCTTTTATTTTTCAGTTAGTTAAAAGAACTATCTAAGACAGAACGTCAGCTCGCACGACCGCGGGAGATGTGGGTGACATTGCCGCCGCCCGTGGCCGATTCGGGCTTGTCCTGGGGCCGGCCGATGAAGAATCCCTGGAGCTGATCCACGCCACTGTCCTTCAGCGCACGCACCACCTTGGCCGAATCCACGCACTCCGCGATGGTTTCCTTCCCAAGGGCATGGGCAATCTTGGCGATGGCGCCCAGCACCGCGGCATTGATGGGGTCACGACTCATGGTACGCAGGTAGGTGCCGTCGATCTTGAGGTAATCCACCTCAAGCTGGCGCAGGTGGGTGAAGGACGCAAAGCCGGTGCCGAAATCGTCCAGCCCCATACGGAATCCCAGGGCCTTGAGTTCACTGACGATGCGCTTGATGGATTCAATGTTGCTGACCGCCCGGGCCTCGGCCAGCTCGAAGGCGATCCGGGAGGGATCTACCATGTGGTAGTCCAACCGGTCGCGGATGAATTCTACCGTCCCGGGTTCCATCAGGAACTGCTCCGACACATTGATGGCGAAACTGACGGAACGGCCGTCCCGCACCAGCTGGCTCAGGGTGGTAAACGCCCGGTTGATGACCCAGCGATCGATGTCCACCATCATGTTGAAACGTTCGGCGGTCGGCAGGAAAGCGTCCGGCGCGATCAGGTTGCCTTCGGAGTCCTGCAGCCTCAGCAGTACTTCGTATTCGGAGTTCTCGCCGTAGAGATCCGGGCTGTGCTTCTGCCACAGGGCGCCCTCTTCCACCGGCACCTGCTCGAAGTCGATCCGGTCCATGGACAGGATAGGCTGAAAACGCAGTACGAACAGGTCTCGGGCCAGGGCGTCCCGCAGGCGTGCGTTCCAGCCCAGCTCCAGGTCCATGGCGGCCTTCTGGTCGCTCTCGGTGGAGAACACGTGGACCCGGTTGCGGCCCCGGTTTTTCGCCAGGTGACAGGCGATGTCCGCATTGGCCATGGCCTCACCCGGCGAGATGGAATTGGTGTCCATGATGGCCACGCCGATGGTGGCGCTGATCACGTATTGCTTGCCACCATAGTGGAACGGCATCTCCTCCAGCGCCTGCCGGAATTGATCCGATGCGGCATTGACAGCGTCGCGCCGGATGTTCCGCAGGATCACCGCGTATTCGTCGCCGCCGATCCTGGCCAGGGAATCGGATATTCTCAGTCGCCCGGACAGGCGTTCGGCGACTTCAACCAGCAGCCGGTCGCCGGCGGTATGACCGGCGGTATCGTTGATGTACTTGAAGCGATCCAGGTCGACGAACAGCAGCGCGCTCACCTGGTCGCTGCGCTTCAGCCGGTGGATCTCCTGCTCCAGTTCGGTTTCGAAATGGGAGCGGTTGTGCAGCTTGGTCAGTGAATCGTGTGTCGCCTGCCAGCGCAGCTCCTCTTCCAGCTGCTTGCGGGCGGAAACGTCCCGAAAAGCCACCACCGAGCCACGCCGCTGACCGTCGATCTCCAGCGGGAACACGGTGCACTCCACCGGAATCGCCCGGCCCGAAAGCGACCAGAATGTGGTCTGCCAGCCGGTAATCTGGTTGCCGGTCTGGTAGCACTGGGACAGGAAGCAGGATTCCGGCGGCATGTGCTGGCCATCTTCGAACCGGTTGTGGAACAGGTCGTAGGCCTGACTGCCGTTCATCTCGTTGTCGGAACGATATCCCAGGATCTCCTGAGCCGCCGGGTTGACGAACTGGATCACGCCCTTGTTGTCCACGCCGTAGACGCCATCACCCACGGAACGGAGGATGCCTTCCAGCCGCCGCCGTTCCCGATCAATGGACTTGCGGTCGATAATACCCTTGGCCAGGGAGGCAATCCGCGCCAGGAACAGCTCCCTGCCCTCGGATTTGAAGATGCACTCGCTGGCGCCTGCGGCCAGGGCGTCGTTGATGACCGTGTCCGAGTAGGTACCGGTGATCACTGCCGCCACGATGTTCTTGGTGCTGGGGTCGGATCGCAGTTTTCGCACCAGGGCAACGCCGTTCTGGTCCGGCATGAAATAGTCTACGATGGCCAGGTCAAACGGCTGCTGCAGGGCCTTGCGATACCCCTCGATGGCGCTGGACGCCGTGTCCACCAGGAAGCCGTACTTCATCAGCATGCGCCGGAAGGCGATTCGCACGGTGGGCGAATCGTCCACGAACAGGACCCGCAGATGGTGATCCGCCAGCTCCTCGAGGTAGTTCTGGCGGCGGGGTTTGTGGGGATCCAGCAGCTTGGCCAGCGCGGCCGGCGTCTCGCTGTAGTCACTCCACAGCAGCAGTGCCGAGCGCTTGCGGTGCTTCAACCAGGCGATGGCCGAGGACGACATGTCGTCGGAAAGCAACAGCACCGCAAGGTGGGCAAAGCGATGGTCGGACAGGGCGTTGATGAAGGCATGACCGCCCGCGCCCGGCCCTTCGGGCCAGCCGACCAAAACTCCCACCAGGTCAGTTATCGGGCTGCTTCCAGTCAATATGGCGGAGGCTTCTTTGAAAGAAGCGACCGTCGTTATGTCAAAGCCCCGGGCTTTGAATAACTTCTCGACCCCGTTCTTGTGCTGCGCCGATGGGTTTACAAGCAGTACACGCTTCAAAATCCCTTTTCCCCCATCGCATCAAGCGATATTAGCTACCCAGAATAGCAAATCAGGCGCCCGACCGCATCCAGTCCCCGCCGCTGCGGAGGTACGTGGACAACATCCGGGTGATGACGTCGCGGGCCTGGGCCGCCCGCTCACCGTTCCAATGTTGAGGGTCCGCCGGGTCCAGGTAGGTCGACTGGGACAGCTCCAGCTGCACCGCCAGCACGCGCTTGGCCGGACGGCCGTAATGCCGTGTGATGTGCCCACCCTTGAACCGTCCGTTGATCACCACCGAGCGGGAAGCGGGTACCACGGCGGCCAGCGCCTCGGTCACCGGCGCCGGGCAACTGGCACCATCGGCAGTCCCCAGGTTGTAATCCGGCAGCTCTCCCTGGAAAAAACGCGGCACCCGGCTGCGAATGGAATGAGCGTCCCACAACAGGGCGTAGCCGTGCCGGTTCCGCAATCGCTGCAGCTCCCTTTCCAGGGCGTCATGGTACGGCTGCCAGTAGCTCTGAACCCGCTCCTCGATCTGGTCGGACCCGGGTTCCCTACCGTCCTGGTAAATCGGCGCCCGGGCGAAGGTACTGGTGGGACAGACCCCGGTCTCGCTGGCTCCGGGATATAGCGCGCTGCCGTCCGGGTTGCGATTGAGATCCACCACGTAGCGGGACCAGCGAGCGACCAGCATTCCGGCACCCAGCCCCAGGGCGGGCCGGTAAAGCCGGGCGACGTCCCAGTCGGTATCCGGAATCGATCGCCCCGCGGGTGTCATGCTGTCGCGTATGTTGTCGGGAATCTGGCGCCCGTCATGAGGCACACTGATGAGCAGCGGCGCGCTGCCCCGGGTCAGTTCAAACCCCGTATCTGTCCCTCCGGGCAGCATGACGGCTCAAAGCGCGGCAGAGGACGGCATCAGGTGCTGCAGCAACGCATAGGGTTCACCACGACGAACCCAGCGACAGACCTGTTCGATATCGGGGCTCAGCGCCCGATCGTCCTCTAGTGCGGGCACCAGGCGCCGGATGGAGGTGAGCAGGCTTTCGAGCTTGTCGGAACTGCGATTGGGACGGTGAAACTCGATGCCCTGGCAGGCTGCCAACAGTTCGATGGCGGCGACTCCGGTGGTGTTTTCCGCCATGGCCAGCAGGCGCCTGGCGCCGTGGGTGGCCATGCTGACGTGGTCTTCCTGGTTCGCCGACGTCGGAATGGTGTCGGCCGATGCGGGGTGAACTTTCTGGCGGTTCTCAGAAGCCAGCGCCGCCGCGGTGACCTGGCCGATCATGAATCCGGAGTTGAGGCCGCTGTGTTCCACCAGGAAAGCCGGCAGGCCGCTCATCGCCGGATCCACCAGCATGGCGACCCGGCGTTCGGACATGTTGGCGATCTCGGTCAATGCCAGGGCAATGGTGTCCGCCGCCAGGGCCACCGGCTCCGCGTGGAAATTGCCTCCGGACAACACCTCGCCATCGTCCACAAAAATCAGCGGGTTGTCGGTGACCGCGTTGGCCTCGGCCTCGAGCCGGCGCGAGGCATCCCACAATACGTCCAGGCAGGCGCCCATGACCTGGGGCTGGCAGCGCAGGCAATACGGATCCTGCACCCGGTCACACTCGCGGTGGGAATCGCGGATCACGCTGCCCCGCAGCAGGTCACGCAGCGCCGCGGCAACGCGGATCTGGCCCGGCTGGCGCCGCACCAGGTGTATGCGGGCATCAAACGGCCCGTCCGAGCCTTTGACGGCGTCCACCGTCAGGCCGCCGGCGCACAGGGCGGCGGCAAAAGCATCCTCGGCGGCGAACAGCCCGGCCAGTGCCAGGGCGCAGGACACCTGGGTGCCGTTGATCAGGGCCAGTCCTTCTTTGGGTTTCAATTCAAGCCTGTCACGTCCCAGGTGCTGCAAGGCCGCAGCGGCATCGATCCACTCGCCCTGGTGCCGGACCTGCCCCTCCCCGATCAGCACCCCCGCCAGGTGCGCCAGCGGCGCCAGGTCGCCGGATGCACCCACCGAGCCCTGGGACGGAATGCGCGGCAGCATACCGGCATTCAGCAGGGCCAGCAGCAGGTCCACGGTTTCCGGCATTACTCCGGAATAGCCCTGGGCCAGGCTGGCGACCTTGAGCATCAGGGTGAGCCGCACCACCTCGTCAGGCAGGGGTTCTCCCACCCCCGCGCTGTGGGACAGCACCAGGTTGCGCTGCAGGTGGCGCAGTTCGCCGGACTCGATGGATGTGTTGGCCAGCAACCCGAACCCGGTATTGATGCCGTAGACGGTGCCACCACCCTGGACAATGTCCTGCAGCACCTCCACGGCACTGGCCATGCGGGACCGGGCATCCTCATCCAGCACATACTCGCCGCTGGCCCCAACCCATGCGTCCCGGGCCTGGGCCAGGCTCAGTTGGCCGGGTTTGATGACCGTGGCCATGGCGTCAATCCAGCATGGGCAGGTGCAGTTGAAAGCGCCGGGCGCAGTCCTGGGCCGATTCGTAACCCGCATCGGCGTGGCGCATGACCCCGGTGGCCGGATCGTTCCACAGCACGCGCTCGATCCGTCGGTCCGCTGCCTCGGTGCCATCGCAGCAGATCACTACGCCGGCATGCTGGGAGTAGCCCATGCCAACGCCACCGCCGTGATGGAACGACACCCAGGTGGCGCCGCTGGCGCAGTTCAGCAGCGCGTTCAGTATCGGCCAGTCGGACACCGCGTCGGAGCCGTCCAGCATGGCCTCGGTTTCCCGGTTGGGGCTGGCCACGGAACCGGAATCCAGGTGGTCCCGGCCGATCACCACCGGCGCCGACAGCTCACCATTGGATACCATCTGATTGAACGCCAGGCCCAGCTGGTGCCGCTGGCCCAGCCCAACCCAGCAGATCCGCGCCGGCAGGCCCTGGAACTGGATTCTTTCCCGCGCCATGTCCAGCCAGTTGTGCAGGTGCGGATCATCCGGAATCAGCTCCTTGACCTTCTGGTCGGTGCGGTAGATGTCCTCTGGATCGCCGGACAGCGCGACCCAGCGAAACGGGCCCACGCCGCGGCAGAACAGCGGCCGGATATAGGCCGGCACAAAGCCAGGGAAATCAAACGCATCACTCACCCCCTGGTCCAGGGCGACCTGGCGGATGTTGTTGCCGTAATCGAAGGTCGGGATCCCCATTCGGTGAAATGCCAGCATGGCTTCCACGTGCACCTTGATGCTGCGACTGGCCGCCTCGGCGACCCGGGCCGGATCCCGCGCCCTCTCGCTTTCCCACTGGGCAATACTCCACCCCAGGGGCAGGTAGCCGTTGGCCGGATCGTGGGCTGAGGTCTGGTCGGTCACCGCGTCCGGGCGCACGTTGCGCCTGACCAGCTCCGGCAGCACTTCGGCGGCGTTTCCCAGCAGCCCCACCGACAGCGCCTGGCGTTCACGGCAGGCCTGGTCAATCAAGGACAGGGCCTCATCCAGGTTTTGCGCCTGGCGGTCCAGGTAACCGGTTTCCAGTCGCTTGTCGATACGGCTCTGCTGGCATTCCACGGCCAGCATGCAGGCACCGGCCATGGTGGCCGCCAGGGGCTGGGCACCGCCCATACCGCCGAGGCCGGCGGTGAGAATCCAGCGGCCCTTGAGGTCGCCCTGGAAGTGCTGCCGCCCCATCTCGGCAAAGGTTTCATAGGTACCCTGGACGATGCCCTGGGAGCCGATGTAGATCCAGGAACCGGCGGTCATCTGCCCGTACATCATCAACCCGCGACGGTCCAGCTCGTTGAAATGCTCCCAGTTGGCCCAGGCCGGCACCAGGTTGGAATTGGCAATCAGGACCCGGGGCGCGTCCGGATGGGTCTTGAACACCCCAACCGGCTTGCCCGACTGCACCAGCAGGGTTTCGTAATCTCGCAGTTGCTTGAGGGCCTCCACGATCCGGTCAAAGCACTGCCAGTTCCTGGCCGCGCGCCCGATACCGCCGTAGACCACCAGTTCCTCCGGACGCTCAGCCACCTCGGGGTCCAGGTTGTTCATCAGCATGCGCATGGGCGCCTCGGTCAGCCAGCTGCGGGCGGACAACTCGGCGCCGGTGGGCGCCTGCATTTTTCGGGCTGGGTCGCTTCTTTGCTGCATGACGCTACCTGGGGCCTTTTAGCAATTCAGATTGAAAGGATCGAAACGCGCCGGGCAAATCGTCATCCAGCAGATGACGACCCGCCTGGACCGTCCAGTGGCCGCCTGCCATTACGTCCACCACGGCCGAATTATTGCCGGAGAACACCAGTCTTTCCAGCACCTGGTCCGGACCGTCGGCCGGGTCGAATCGCTGGGGATCCAGCACCAGCAGGTCCGCCCGGCCCCCGGGACCCAGCATTCCAACAGCCCGTCCGCAGGCCCGGGCACCACCCGCCAGGCTGCGCCGCCAGAGCTGCCGGCCGGTACCCTGCCCGGCGCCGTCGGCCAGGTTGCGCTGGCCGGTGTGCAGCCGCTGGCCATACTCCAGCCAGCGCAGCTCCTCCACCGGGCAGCGGGAAACGTTGCTGTCCGAGCCCACGCCGAAGCCACCGCCCAGCTGCAGCCAGGCGCCCAGCGGAAACAATCCGTCACCCAGGTTGGCTTCCGTGGACGGACACAACCCCACCGTGGCGCCGGCCTCCGCCACCATCCCGAGCTCATCCTGGGTGACGTGGGTTGCGTGAACCAGAACCCACCGCTGATCCAGCGGCAGCCGGGACGCCAGCCACTCCACCGGGCGTTGACCGGTGAAATCGAGGCACTCCTGCACTTCCCTGGGCTGCTCGGCCACGTGGATGTGAATCGGACCCTGCCAGCCATCGATCACCATCTCCATGGCAGGCTGGGCCACGGCGCGAAGGCTGTGAATGGCCGTGCCGACCGTCAGCTGCGGACCGCAGCGCTGCGCCAGGTCCGACCGCAGCTCCAGGTACTCAGGCGTGTCCAGGTGAAACTGCTGCTGGGTCGGGTCCAGCGGCCGGGTGCCAAAACCGCCGTGCTGGTACAGCACCGGCAGCAGCGTCAGGCCGATGCCCGCCGAATCCGCGGCCCTGACCAGCGCCTCGCTCATGGCTCCGGGCGTCCCGCCGGACCCGTCGCGGTGGAGATAGTGGAATTCGCACACCGAGGTATAACCCGCCTTGAGCAATTCGACGTAGAGGTGAGTTGCGACCACTTCCATGGCTTCCAGCGAGATTTGCGAGGCGACGCGGTACATCACCTGGCGCCACCCCCAGAAACTGCCGCCGCCGGCCTCGCGGATTTCAGCGAATCCCGCCATGGCCCGTTGAAAAGCATGGCTGTGGAGGTTGGGCATGCCGGGTATCACCACCCTCCTCACCCGCTGGTCGCCCGGCTGGGCGTCAGTGTCCGCCTCGAAGGTGGTGATCTCGCCGTTCCGACTGATGCCAATCCTGACCCCTCGGTGCCAGTTGTCACCGTCGAACAGCAGCGGAACAGACAGGACCTTGTCGGGCCCCGGTGGCTCGGGTGGCATGGGTTTCTCTTGCAAATCCATGGTAACTGGCATGATGATGCGCCAAGTCACCCAGCGACGAAAGGGGCTGGGTGATTTCCATCAATTCGACAGGTGGCAGCACATGGACCACCAAGGCAAGACAGCTTGAGCTCAGGGAACCCACGACGGTGGCAGCATCTGGTCATCAATGCCAACCTGGCCACCATGACCGACACCGGCCAACCCTTCGGCGCTATCCGCGGCGGCGGGTTGGCCATCAATGACGGGGCGATAGCCTGGCTGGGTCCGCTGAGCGATCTTCCCGATGCGCCGGAACACCTGGCTGACGAGGTCTTCCAGGCTGCCGGCGGCTGGCTGACCCCCGGACTGATTGACTGCCACACCCACCTGGTGTTCGGCGGTGACCGCGTCAACGAATTCGAATTGCGCAATGCCGGCGCCGACTATCGCAGCATCGCCGAGGCCGGCGGCGGCATCCACAACACGGTGACGGCCACCCGGGCGACCAGCCAGGATCAGCTGATCAGCAATGCCATGGGGCGCCTGCGCCACCTGCTGGCCGAGGGTGTCACCACAGTGGAGGTCAAGTCAGGGTACGGCCTCAGCGTGGACGACGAACTGACGCTGATGACGGCCATCCGTCGCCTGGGTGAGCGCCACCCCATCGAAGTCAAAGCCACGCTGATGGCGGCCCACGCGGTACCCGCCGAATTTGAAGGTCGTTCTGATGACTATGTTGATCTGATCTGCCAGGAGATCATTCCTGAGACCGCCCGCCGGGGCCTGGCTGACGCGGTGGACGCATTCTGCGAACCCATTGCCTTTTCACCCGAGCAGGTCAGACGGGTTTTCACCGCGGCGGCGGATGCGAACCTGCCGGTGAAGCTGCACGCCGACCAGCTGTCTGACTCGGGTGGCGCTGCCCTTGCCGCCGAGTTCGGCGCCCTGTCCGCCGACCACCTGGAGTTCGCCAGCGAAGCCGGCATCACAGCTTTGGCCGAGGCTGGCGTGGTGGCCGGATTGCTGCCGGGCGCATTCTACTTCCTGGGAGAAACGCGCAGGCCGCCGGTAGCCAGCCTGCGTGAGCACGGCGTAGCCATGGCGGTGGCCACGGACTGCAATCCCGGCAGTTCCCCCATGTCGTCCATCATCATGGCCATGAACCTGGCCGCGACCCAGTTCGGGCTGTCGGCTGAGGAATGCCTGCGCGGCACCACCCTGAATGCCGCCAGGGCCCTGTCCATGGACCGCCAGGTCGGTACTCTGGAAGTGGGCAAACAGGCCGACCTGGCCCTGTGGAGTATCGACGATCCCGCCGAGCTGCCCTACTGGATCGGCGGGCGGCGCTGCCGGCGGGTATACAAGGCGGGACAGGTGGTGTTTTGACGGCCTCCACTCTGATCCTGCTGCGCCATGCCAAGTCGTCCTGGGAGACGCCCTGGCCCGATGCCAATCGACCCCTGTCCCGGCGAGGCACCCGCCAGGCACCGCTTGTTGCCCGCTGGCTGGCGCGGCACGACCTGCGGCCGGACCGGATCCTGTGCTCGCCGGCAGTACGCTGCCGGGAAACCCTGGCCATATTCAGCGACATCCTGCAACTGCCCGGGGACCTGGTGCAGTTTGACTCCCGCATCTACGAGGCCCACCTGAGAACCCTCAAAACCGTGATACGTCCAGCCCTGCCGGATTGCCGGTGCCTGATGGTGGTCGGTCATAATCCGGGCATGGACAGCCTGCTGCTGGACCTGAGTGAGCAGTCGCCGCCCCGGACCCGGAAAGGCAAGCTGATGACCACCAGTGCGGTGGCGGTACTTCGCCTCGGTGAGTCACCCATGCTGCCGGGAACCGCGCAACTGGAGGCCCTGGTGCGGCCCAAGGAACTGCTCAGGACGAGTCGGAAGCAATAAACAGGCCGCTGTTTTTCTCGTTCTCCCGGCACTCCACCGAGTACACTGAAACCCGGCCGTTGGTGCGTTCGCCGACCCACTGGTTGAGGTATTCATAAACAAACCGCGCTGTGCCTTCCATCCCCACGTCGTCCAGCACGGTCAGCTTGCAGGCACCGTCGCGCTCCAGTTCACGAAACCGGTCCAGCATGGGGTCGTCGGTATCCAGCAGCAGGGTGTGGTCGAAACGGTCCTCCAGCCAGCGGCGGACCTCGCCCAACGCGCCGAAGTCCATGACAAAGCCGTTTTCGTCCCGCTCGGTGGACTGAAACCAGACGATGAATTCGCGGCTGTATCCATGCACCCAGGCGCAGTGGCCGTCGTGACGCCACTTGCGGTGCGCGCAGGGAAACCCTCGAAAGGTCTTGGATGAGCGATATAAGGCCATAACGGTTACTCGGGGCAGCTCAGGCGCCGGCAGCTGCGGTAGTTGAGAACATGGCTGATGGCCAGTACGACGCCGCCGATGGACGTAAATATCCGTTCGCGCACCGGTTCCATCTGCTCGCCGATTGCGGCCACGCCGACAATGAGCCCAAGCCCCAGCACCCCCAGGCCGACAATGACAAGGTCGCGATGCTGTCGGCAGCCCATGAAAAGGGCCAGCGTAGACGTGGGCAGGATCAGCCACAGCAACCACAGGTGAAAGTGGTTGTGGGACAGGGTCGCAGCGCCGAGAATCGGCAGCAGCGTCACCAGCGCCGGAGCCATCAGGCAGTGCAACAGGCACACACCCGACAGCAGAATGGCGATGCGGTCCAGCAATCCAGGATTCCGTTTCAAAACCGAATGATCCCTGGCAGTCAATCCGGTCGCGCTTCAATGAAGGCCAGTGCGCGGTCCAGCCGGCCCAGGGTCACATCACGACCCAGGGCAGCCATGACCTGGTCGTTACCCGGACCCCAGCCACGCCCGGTCAGGGATACCCGCAATGGCTGACCCACCTTGCCAAACCCGACGCCCAGCGCGTCCACCACCCCCTGGATGGTTTGCTGCAGCGACTCTGGCTCCCAGTCCTCCAGGGTTTCCAACTGCTCACGCAGCCGTTGCAGGGGCTCACGGGCCGCCGGCTTGAGCTGCTTGCCGGCAGCTTTTTCCTCATATTGCTCGAACTCCCGGTACAGAAAGTCCGCCTGGCCAGCCATTTCCTGCAGGGTTTCCGCCCGCTCCCGGAGCAGCCTCACCACGGTGACCGGCGGCGGACCGTTGGTCAGGTCGCCGTACATGTGCTGAAGGTGCCAATCCAGCTCCTGGGCCACTTCCTCGGCCGGCTGGTTCTGAATGTAGTGGTGGTTGATCCAGTTCAGCTTCTCGGTGTTGAAACTGGAAGGCGCCCGATTGACGTCCTCCAGCCGGAACATTGAGACCATTTCCTCCCGGCTGAAAACCTCCTGGTCGCCGTGGGACCAGCCAAGGCGGACCAGGTAGTTGAGCAGCGCATCCGGCAGGTAACCGTTGTCGCGGTACTGCATCACGCTGATGGCACCGTGGCGCTTTGACAGCCTGGCACCGTCATCTCCCAGGATCATGGGCAGGTGCGCAAACACCGGAACCTGTGCTTCCAGGGCACGGTAGATGTTGATCTGACGGGGTGTATTGCTCACGTGGTCATCCCCGCGAATCACGTGGGTGATTCCCATCTGGATGTCATCCACCACCACTGTCAGGTTGTAGGTCGGGCTGCCGTCGGACCGGGCGATGACCAGATCGTCCAGTTCCTCGTTGGCGACTTCTACCGGCCCCTTGACCGCATCATCCCAGGCGACAGCGCCGGACTGGGGATTCCGGAACCGGATCACCGGGTCGACGCCAGCCGGCGGCTCCCCGTGAAAATCCCGGTAGCGGCCGTCGTAGCGGGGCTTCACGCCCCTGGCCATCTGCAGTTCCCGCATGGACTCCAGCTCTTCGGGACTGCAGTAGCAGCGATAAGCCAGGCCACGATCCAGCAGCTGCTGCACCGCCGCCTTGTAGTGGTCCGTCCGCTCGCTCTGGAAATACGGGCCTTCGTCAGGCGTCAGTCCCAGCCAGGCCATGCCGTTCAGGATGGCATCGGTGGATTCCTGGGTTGAGCGTTCGCGGTCGGTGTCTTCCACTCGCAGGATGAACTCTCCACCCATTCGCCGGGTGAACAGGTAGCAGAAAAGCGCCGTCCTGGCGCCGCCCACGTGCAGGTAGCCGGTTGGGCTGGGGGCAAATCGGGTTCTGACTTTCATCGGTATGTCCGTAAGGTACAGTCCCGGGCTGAGCGGTCGGCCACAGCCCGAAGGGCGCGCAATGATACCAGAACCGGGCAGTCTTTCGGCATAATTCGGCCCTGTACAGCAGGACAGCCAATCCGGGCTGCGAACGCGGCCGGGAAATACCGTCTACAGAGGCCAAGACCATGAGCGCAGACAGCTTTTACTGGCACGATTACGAAACCTTCGGCGCCAATCCCCGGGCCGATCGACCCTGCCAGTTCGCCGGCCTGCGGACCGATCTCGAACTGCGGGAAACCGGCGATCCGCTGGTCATCTACTGTCGGCCCACCAACGACTACCTGCCCCACCCCGAGGCCTGCCTGATTACCGGCATCACGCCCCAGGATGCCAGGCGCCATGGCGTCCCGGAGCCTGAATTCTGCGCCGCTATCAGCGAGGTGTTTTCCGTACCCGGCACCTGTGGCATCGGCTACAACAGCATTCGCTTCGACGACGAGGTGACCCGCCATCTGCTCTATCGCAATTTTTTCGACCCCTACGCCAGGGAGTACGCCAACGGCAACTCCCGGTGGGACCTGATCGACGTGGTCCGGCTGTGCTACGCGCTACGGCCCGAAGGCATCCAGTGGCCCACCCGGGAGGACGGCTCCCCCAGCTTCAAGCTGGAGCACCTGGCCGACGCCAATGGTCTGGCCAGCGGCCAGGCCCATGACGCGCTCAACGACGTCAGGGCCACAATCGCGCTGGCCCGACTGATTCGCTCACGCCAGCCGCGCCTGTTCAACTACTGCTTTGAGCATCGCCGGCGGCAGCAGGCCGCCACCCTGCTGGACGTGATACGGCGCAACCCGGTGCTGCACGTATCCGCCCGCTACCCCGCCCGGCGCGGTTGCCTGGCCATGGTGATGCCGGTCTGCGTGAACCCGACCAACAGCCGCGCAATCATCGTGTACGACCTCAGCGTTGACCCAACTCCCATGCTCACCCTGAACGCGTCGGACATTGCGGACCGGGTGTTTACTCCCAGCGCCGACCTGCCCGACGGCGTGGACCGGATACCCCTCAAGTCGGTCAACACCTCCCACGCGCCGGTGCTGGTGCCGGTGTCCGTGCTGAAAAACTCTGACACTGCACGCATCCACATGGAGCCGGAGCGGTGTCTGGCCCATCGGGAGCAGATAGCCGCGGCGGGACCGGAACTGTCTACCCGGGTGCAGCAGGTGTTTGACCGGCGCGGCTGGGAAGAACCGACCGACCCGGAGCAGGCTCTGTACAGCAGTGGTTTCGCCTCGGCCGGTGACAAACGGCTGATCGAGCAGGTCCGGCGCACCAGTCCCGGCGACCTTGCGGCGCTGCAGGACCAGTTTGAAAACGCCAGGTACCGCCACCTGTTGTTTCGCTATCGCGCGCGGCACCATCCTGAAGCCCTGGGACCCGATGAAGCAGAACGGTGGCTGACCCTGCGGAGGGAAAAGTTGACCGCCGGTGAACCGTCACCCCTGGACCAGGCAAGGGCGAATCTTCAGCAGTTGCGGCAGGATGCGGGCGGGGACCGCATGGCGGTACTGGACCAGCTGGAGTCCTACTACCTTGAGCTGGAACAGGAGCTATTGCCGGTCTGACACCCGGATCGAGGTCAATACGCCGCCGGTGACCGTCAGGATTTTTGCCAGCCGGCCGCGCCCCTGCCGGTAAACCCATTCCTCGGTGACCAGGGTCGCCCGGTCTTCCGCACGAAACTGGCGTTTGCCCGCGCGCGTTCGGGTTGCATCGCTGTAAGTGCCGATGGCGACAACCTGGCGAAAATCCGGATCTCCGCACTTGTCCAGCAGCACAAATGCCTCGTCACCCACTTCAACCAGAGACCTGCCGCAGCGCATGCTGCCCGCCTCGGGATCGAGGGACGGTGCGCCGACCGCCGCCAACGGCAGCAGCATACACAGGGCCAGTAAGTATCTATTCATTCCTATAACGCTAGCACAGGAGCGAGGAATGCAGGTTTACTTGAGCAGTTTCTGAATATCTGCCTTTTCCAGCTCGGGCTGGCCCACAGCCTCGGCGGCCGCTTCCTCGGTCATGCCCTTTTCCCTGACCAGGTAAGCTGCCAGCAGCAGGCTGGAGCGGCGCCCGCTGCGACAGTGGAGCAGCACCGGGCCGTCCGACCCGGCAGCCTTGATGGCTGAGCTGAATCGATCCAGCGTCGCGGGAGACATGGGGTATTCCTTGCCGCCCAGGGGTGCCGTCAGGTAAGTCATTCCCGCCTGCTCCAGCGACCGGGCCTGGTCAAATTTCAGTTCTTTCATTTCATCCGGGTGCCTGGAGTTGATCACAGCCGAAACGCCCAGTTCGGTCAGTTCCGCGATATCCTCGGCGGCAAACTGCGGGCCGATCAGGAAATTGTCCACACGCCGGGTCTGTTCCAGGTAGCTGCTGCGGTATTCGGCAAGGTTGCAGCCGGCGGTAGACAGCAGCAGCAGCAGAGTGATGATTCGAGACACGATTCAGGATCCTCTGGTCAATTTCCGGCCCCGCAAATATCAGTCAGGGCCTTCACAATTGTTTTCATCATTGGTTTGTGCCACGCACCCACTAGTATAGAATTCCGCCTGGAGAGATCGACAACAAAAAAGCGCCCAAAACACAAGTTGCGGCTGGATGCCACCGACCAACGAAACATCGTCAAAAGAAAGACGCCGTCATGCCCGTCTTTCAGTGCGCCATGCGGCCGTACTGGAGTCGCCCGCCGCTGGCTCTCTGCAGGTGGTTATCGAGAACTATTGCCCCGGTGGACTGTTCGCTTCTCTCATGGACGAGTCCCCCATTGCCGAGCACCCATCCGGCCGTCGGGTCGGACGCGGCGAACAGGTCACGGTCCGGATCAGCTATGAAGATGGCGGACAGCATGACGAAATTGTCGCCCGGGTAGCCCGGGTCGGGGAAATGGGCTTCGGCCTGGCTTTCCTGCAACTGAACCAGACTGTCGCTGACAGGCTGTCCGCCGTGGCGGAACGCCAGGGATTCAGCAGCGACCCCGAGGCGCCCCAGCCCGGCAAGGAAAAGCGTGGCCACGTGGTCCGGCAACTGGCCTCGCTGGCTCATCGATATCTGGAGCGGCACACCAAAGACACCTTCGAAGCCTGCAAGGATGCGCTGCTGACTGCAGCTGGTGATGCCAGTGGCGACCTGGGCCAGACCCCCTACTTCGAGGCCATGAGCCTGCTGCGCAAGAACGGCGACCATATCGTTTCCGGTTTCGTCAACCGGCTGGACCAGCACCTGAACACCTTTGAAACGCTGCGACCCATATCCAACATCGGCGCCGACACCCAGGAAGGCGAAGAGCTGTCACTGGTCGACGACCAGGAATTCGAAACCTGGCTGTCGGTGTCGGAAATTATTGCCAGCGCAGAAAACCGCAATAACGAGCAACTGCACGCCCTGGACGCCCGCCTGTCGGAGGTCACGGGCAAACAGATCAACAACCGCAACAACCCGCTGGGGCCGGCCGCGCTCTGCCACCATTTTTTTGAGGCCCTGGAAACCCTGGAGTTGGCCCACAACCCCGCCCAGGTGCTGTGGCGGACCTTCGGCAAGGTTTTCGGTGGCAATCTCAAGTCGCTGTACCAGGACGCCAACAAGCTGTTGGTCGAGGCCGGCATCCTGCCCAACCTGGTATTCACCCCCTTGCGTCCGCGACGCGCACCCGGGCCACGACCTCCAGCAGCGCAGGCACCGCTGCCGGACGCCGCAGCACCCTCCGAGGGCGATGCGCCCGCCGGATACGCCGAGGACGCCGGTTACGCCCAGCAGCCCGGGTATGCCGGCGACTACCTGTCGACACCGCCGGCCACGGCCGCCAACACCGCCAAGATCATCGACCTGCAGCAGCTGCTGCGGCGCCGGGGCCAGGGCCAACCGGGGGCTGCCCCAGCCGGCGGCCCACCGGCCGGCGGCGCTCCTGCTGCCGGCCCGGCGCCTGCCGCATTCGGTATGGAAGAACTGCACCAGGCCCTGCGCGATCTGCAGGCCGCCAAGCAACGCGATCGCCAGCAGAACCTGAGTCAGCGCCTCGGTGCGGCACTGCGCAAGCGCTTCGGCCAGGATGACGACCGGGTAGTCCTTGGCAACCCGGCGGAAGCGGTTGATCTGACTGAGCAGATGATGGACACCATCGGCAACGATTCGGTGGTCGGCCCCCGGGCCAAGGGCTGGATCCAGCAACTCGAGGTCCAGCTGCTGCGCATGCTGATGCAGGAACAGGACGTCATCAACGATCCCCAGCATCCCGCCCGCCAGGTCCTGAACCACCTGGGACAGGCGGTGGTCAGCCGCGCGAAGGAAATGACTTCCCGCGAGGAAAAGCTGATCAATCAGATTGACCACATCGTCAATGATCTCAGCGGCCTGACAGATCCAGACCGCGAGGCCTTTGAGGATGCGGCAAAGCAGCTGGAAAAACTGCTCAAGCGACAGCATCGGCTGCGGGCCACCCAGCTCAAGCGGGTACTGGAGGCGGCCGAAGGCCAGCAGCGGCTGGAGCAGGCCCGCGAGAAGGTACAGACTGCGCTGAACCAGCGCTTCGCCGGTCGCCAGGTCCCCAAGCCGGTGGTTGACCTGCTGAAGCTCGGATACCGCAACCTGCTGGACGTCGAGGCGGTCCGAACCGGCGTCGAGGGACCCGACTGGGACAAGGCTTTCAGCCTGGTCAGCTCACTGGACGAAAAGCTGGCCGACGATTACCAGCCCCAGGAAAATGACCCACAGACCAGCGCCGAACTGCTGGAAAACATCAGTGACCGTTTGTCCCACGTTCAGGCTGACGCAGCCGAACAAAAAGACCTGCTGGCGGATCTGAAAAAAGTCCTGCCCGGCATCAGTGAAGAGCGCGCCGAGGCCGAGCGGGTCGAGTTCAAGGCCGACGCGCCCCGCGAAACCGTTCCTGAGCCCGACGATAGCGATCCGGACACAGCCCATTGGCTGGGCATGGCCAAAATGATGGACAAAGGCAGCTGGATGCTGTTCCCCGGCGCCGACAGCCAGCCCCAGCCCATCAAGCTGGCCTGGATCAGCGACGAACGGGACCGCTACGTGTTCGTCAATCGCAATGGCCAGAAGGAACTGGAAATCAGCCCGGCCGAGCTGGCGGACCATTTCCGCGACAAGAAGGCGGAGATGATCGACCAGCCCGATCAGCCGCTGATGGACCGCACCTACCACGGCATGGTCCAGCACATGCACGACCAGATGGCGCACCAGGCCACCCACGATCTGCTGACCGAAGCGCTGAACCGCAAGGAGTTCGAGCGGCAGATCCGGCTGAAGCTGGGCGAGAGCAAGCTCATGCACACCCAGCACATCGCGTTGCAGGTTGAGATCGACCAGTTCAAGGTGGTGAACACCACAGCCGGCCACGACGCCGGCGACCGGCTGCTGCAGGACCTGTCCCGGGCCATGCGCAAGCAACTGTCCGATGACGCGTCACTGGCCCGGCTGGGCGGTGACACTTTTGCCGTTCTGCTGGCGCGCTGTGAACCGGCCCCGGGCCACGAGGCCGCAGAAAAACTGCGCAGGGCCATCAACGAGCACCGAACCCGCTGGAAACGCCGCAAGCTCAAGGCCACCGCGAGTATCGGCCTGGTGGCCATCGACCGGTCCAGCGAATCGGTTTCCCAGATCCTCAACCAGATGGAAAGCGCCTGCAGTGCGGCCAAGGACGCCGGGCGGGACCGCATCAAAAGCTACCAGATCGACGACCAGGAGCTGTCCCAGCGGGACCTGGCCATGCGCTGGGTCACGGAACTGGAAAGCGCCCTGGACAATGACCGCATCGAGCTGTTTGCCCAGCGCATACTGCCCCTGTCTTCGGACAGCGGCGGCCGGGAACACTTCGAGATTCTCAGCCGCATGCGCACCGAGGACGGGGAGCTGGTCCAGCCGAACCAGTTCATACCGGCCGCCGAGGCTTACGGGCGCATTCATTACCTGGACGAATGGGTCTTCCGCAGCGCGTTCGCCATGCTCAACCGCAGCCCGCGCAAAGACAAAATTGCCCGCCTGTCCATCAACCTGTCGGGCAAGACCTTCGGGCGGCCCCGGTTTCTGACGTTTATCCAGCAGCTGTTCGAGGATACCGGCGTTGAGCCGTCCAAGATCTGCTTTGAGATCACCGAGACCGCAGCCATCAGCAACCTGTCCCGCTGCACGGACTTCCTGCGGGAGCTGCGCTACCTGGGATGCCGTTTCTCCCTGGACGATTTTGGCACCGGCCTGTCGTCGTTCAGCTACCTGAAGCACCTGCCGGTGGACTATCTGAAGATCGACGGCTCCTTCATCAAGGACCTGGTCAACAGCACCGCGGACTACGGGCTGGTCAAGACCATCAATGAAATTGGCCATTTCCTGGGCAAGGAAACCGTGGCCGAATTCGTGGAAAGTGAAGAGATTCTGGAACACCTGCGGGAAATCGGGCTGGATTTTGCCCAGGGATACGGCATCGAGAAACCCCGACCGCTGGAAGATGTCCTGGGACTGATGCCCGACTCCATCAACTGAACCCACAATGGGCTACACCCTGCACCTAAAGGGCATCGGATCGGGCCAGACCTATTCCGCTGATCAGCTGATGAACCTGGATCCCGTGGACGGGCGCCCGGTGCGGATGATCCTGGATCTGGAACGCCTGCAGCAGGACTATCCGGACCACAGCTGGTACCAGCCCCAGCGCAGAGACATGTGGCGCTTTGGCCCGCTGCTGCCACTGGACCCCAATCAGCCCGAAGATGCCCGGCACATCGTTTCCCTGGGTGAAGGGCACACGCCGCTGCTGAATGCCTCTGACCTGGTGCCCAACGAAGTGCGGCTGTGGATCAAGGACGAGGGCCATCCCCACCCGGGCTACGGCGAAAATCCCACCCACAGCTTCAAGGACCGCGGCATGTCGGTGGTGGCGTCCATGGCCCGACGTTTCGGTCTGGACGCACTGGCGGTACCCACCCAGGGCAACGCCGGTGATTCCCTCTGCCATTACGCCCGGGCCGCAGGCATGAAAGTGGTGGTGGCCATGCCCGATGACACACCCATGCCCATCCTGGGCAGCGTGGCGGCAGCGGCGGCGATGGATTCGGACGTCACCCTGGAAACAGTGAAAGGCACTATCCGGGAGGCCGGTGAACTGCTGAAAGCCGAGTACATTCCCAACGGCTATTTCAACTGCGCCACCTTTCAGGAGCCGGGCTGGCGCATCGAGGGCAAGAAAACCCTGGGCCTGGAAATCGCCGAAGCCGTAGCCGGGTACCAGGGCTGGAAACTGCCTGACGCCATTATCTATCCCACCGGTGGTGGCACCGGCATCCTGGGCATGTGGAAGGCCTTTTCAGAGCTGGAGTGCCTGGGCCTGCTGGGCCCGGAACGTCCCCGCATCTACAGCGTGCAGAGTGACGTCACGCCGCCTCTGGTCAATGCTTTTGCCCGGGGCGACGCTGATACCACGCCGGTGGAGGCCGGCCAGAGTCTGTGCGTCGGGCTGAACGTCCCCGGCGGCGTGGGCCACTTCGAGGTCCTGCGTATCATCAGGGACAGCGGGGGTAAAGCGCTGGCCATCGATGAGCAGACCACCGCCAACACCTTGACCGACATCTGGCGTCGCAAGCGCTGGTGGATCTGTCCGGAGGGAGCCGCCACCGTGGCTGCGGCCAACCAGCTGGTAGAAGCCGGCGACCTTCAGGCGGGCGAAACGGTGGTAGCGGTCAACACCGGCTCTTTCGAGAAGTATCTACCCGACCTCCGGCATCTGCTGGTAGAGCGCGATCAAGCCTGACCTGCACCAGTCTCAGAACTCAAGATCCAGCGCCGCGCACAGGTAATCCATGAAGTCGGATGCCGCCGCGCACCGTCGCACGTACAGGTTGAGAAAGCGGCTGGACAGCGCCTGGGCGTCGGTAAACTCGCTGATCACAATGAAGTCCTTGCGCCGGATGTCATCCGCCAGCGGGTGATCCGGGTCGAATCCGCGTGGAGTCCGCTTCAGTGAATCCCCGGCCAGCCGGAACTTGCGTTTGAAGCCCGGGTCGCTCACCGCCCGGGTCCAGGCCCTGGGGTTGTTTTGCAGGAAGGACCGCACCTGCTGGGTGATCGGGGTCGGCGGATGCCACATCCCGGCGCCCAGAAAAACGTTGCCCGGCTGCAGGTGCAGGTAATAGACCGGCCCTCCCCGCTTGCCCACGTCGGCGTGAAAAAACCGCGCCCCCGCCCAGGTTTTGTAAGGCGTCTTGTCTTTGGAAAACCTAGTGTCGCGGTAGATCCGGAACAGCGATCCGCCGTTGGCCTTGTCGCTGGCCCGGTAGTGGCTGGAAATCTCCCTCAGCTTGGGGTCCAGGTCCCGGATGAAGGCTAGAAAGGGATCCCGCACATGATCCAGGTAGCGCTGCTTATTCTCATTGAACCAGTCCCGGTTGTTATTGCGGGCCAGGGCCCGGAAAAACTTGAATGTGTCTTCAGTGAAGTAACTCATGGAATCCCCGCCTTGGTGAGCGGTCATTGTGTCACTGACCGCGGCCGGGATCACCTGCTCACGCCACCGCCTCCTTTTGGCCATTTTTTCGCCCCCAGTGGCTGTGCTATGGTTCGGCCACTCCAATGGACGGAACCACGATGCGCCGAATCCTTCTTGTTGCAATGTCAGGGTTGATCGCCTCCTGTGCGAGCCTGATGCCGGGCCAGCAGAATCCCGACGCCGACAGCGCACCAGCCGAGACCGTTGCAATGACATCGGAATCTCCTGCGACGCCCAGCGTGGTGGATGAGCTGTATGCCGACATAGACGGGGCTGTGCTGGCCTACCGGGAAGCCATGGGTTTACTGGAATCCGGCAGCACCGAGGCAGCGGAAAGGCTGCTCAGCGATTCCCTGGTGGCCCTGGACGACCTGTCTGCGCGCTGCCGCGAGATCGCCGGCTGTGATCTCAGCCCTGCCCTGCAGGCCTACCAGGATATTGCCAGCCTGCAGGCGGGCGTGTTCCTGACTGAACCGGACGAACTGGTGGCGGACCCCGATGAGCTGGTCCCGGACGCCAACGCCGATCGCTCCGGTCCGCCGGCCCAGATCAATGGGAAAAACCTGGCCGACCTGATCGTGCTGAACCGCCAGGTCAAGAACGCCATCAACGGGTGGCTGACCTGGAACCGGCCGCTGCTGATGAGCACCTACGAGAATTACCAGTACCTGCGCGCTGACATGGTGCCGGCCTTCGAGGCCGCGGCCATGCCCGAGGCTCTGCTGTTCGGCATCCTGGCAGTGGAGTCAGGCGGCAAGGTCCATGCCTTCTCCCGGGTCGGCGCTGCCGGGCCCCTGCAGTTCATGCGCGCCACGGGTCGGCGCTACGGCCTGGATACCGGCGGCGAATTCGACCAGCGACTGGACCCGGCCAGGGCAGCGGAGGCCAGCGTGAAGTACCTGAGCGATCAGTTCCGGCTGCTGGATAACAGCCTGGAAAAGGTGCTGGCCGCCTACAACTCCGGCGAAAACCGGGTGCGTCGCCTCAATCGCCGGCTGAAAGGCAAAGACTTCTGGTCGTCCGAGTTCTACTACGCCCTGCCCCGGGATACCCGGGACTACGTGCCCAAGGTGCTGGGCGCGGCCTGGCTGTACCTGCACCCCGAGGAATACCAGCTGGAATTTCCCGAGTATCTGACCCACCTGGAAGACATTACCCTGGTCCAGGAAGCCTCCCTGGGCGAACTGGCCATCTGCCTGGGCAACGCCGACCAGGACAACGGCTGGTTCCGCACCCTGCGCAACCTCAATCCCCAGGTAAAGCCCGGAGACCGGATACCGGCCGGGGTGCCCGTGCGGGCACCGGCCCAGCTTGCGGAGGCCTATGCAAGCAACTGCCCGGAGTCGCCAGTGGCAGAACTGGCGGCAGATCTGCACGAGGCCAGCTATGCCGAGGGTGAAGACCTGCTGCCCTACGTGATCCAGTCCGGCGACACCCTGAGCCGCATTGCCAAGCGCCATCGCTGCATGTCCATGCGGGAAATTGCGGCCATGAACAACATTCCGCCGCCGCGGTATCCGTTGCGGGCGGGTAAGACCATAAAAGTGCCGAATTGTTGATCCTCAAGATCGCACTTCCATGTGCGACTTGAGGTCGGGAATCGAAAACGCTCCTGAACTCGATTCAGGATCCATCTGAGATTGTTGTTTTCAAAACTCTCGATTCCGGCAATGGGTTCATCGGAGACTTCGGTCAGGCACCGCGGCAGCGGATGGTGTCACGGACGATGGCTGCGTTATCCGTGCATTGCAGCCTTCAACGGAGGCGCCTTCGAAACTTCAGATGGATCCTGAATCGAGTTCAGGATGACGGCATTGATTGTTTTTTTTGGTTAATGAATGCCGTCAGTTCACCCTCGCCCCTCTGACCGCGAACTGCAGCGAGTCCAGCGCTGACGCGTAGGGATTGCCACCCAGCGCAATCAAGCCAGTTTTTCCGGGCGCAATGGTCCCGCGGTGAACGCGCTGTTCCTGGCGCGTACGACCCGAGCTGTCACGATACGCCAGAACAACGACGACGTCGGAGACCGGCACGGAGGTGCGGTTGCCGAGTTCGATATACACCCTGCCCTGGTTGTCGATCTGGCGCCGGATGGAAATGTATCGATCCGGCCTGCGGGGCAGGTCCAGCTTGACCAGTCGCTCGGAACTGGTCCGTCCGGCTGGGCTTCTGGATGAGGCGGCGGATTCATAGTAGGCAATGGCCTGGTCCAGGTTGCCCTGGGATTCCGAGATCTGGCCCAGTGCGGCCATGGCATCTGCCGTGGGCAGTAGTTCCACGCTGGCCTTCAGATCCGCCTCGGCCAGGTTCATGCGGTTCAGCTTGCGGTAGGACTCACCGCGGCCCAGGTAGTACTTGAAATAGGCATCGTGGCGGCGCAGTGCTTCCGAATAGTGGCTCACTGCCTGCTGGTAGCGCTTGCGGGCGTATTCCACGTCTCCCATGAGGCCGTAGAACAGCGCCTCCTCGGGCTCCACAGCGATGGCCTCCCGGGCCAGACGCAGCGCCTCGTCCGGTTTTCCCTCGGACAGGGCCTTGCGCCCTTTATCGTGGGCATCGTAGGCGGGCTTGGTGGCCCGCAACCGGGCCATGGCCCGCTGGTACGCGTCTCGACCGATGGTCCCGCCTGCGGGGAGCTGCTGGGCCGTTTCGGCGTTTTGGGCAACCCGCTCTGCCGACGGCGGATGGCTGGCGAACAGACCGCTGAGCCAGTCCTGGCGTCTTCCCTCGGACAAGCGCACAAATGTCTTTTGCAGTTCCACGGCGCCCTGGACGTCATAGCCGGCCCGGGACATGTAAATCATCCCGTACTCGTCCGATTCCAGCTCAGCCCCGCGTCCGTACTTCTGGTTGATCAATTGCGCGGCCACCGAAGCCGCCCCCACGGCGTACTGGCTGTAGTCGCTGTTGCGGCTGGCCACCGCTGAAGCCAGCACAGCACCTTGCAGCAGCAGACCCCGCTCCAGGCCCTTGGCTCCATGCCGAGCCGCGGCGTGCACGATTTCGTGCCCCAGGACCGCGGCCAGCTCGGCCTCGGTATTCATTTCCAGCAGCAGTCCCCGATTGATGGCGATCTTCCCGCCGGGCAGTGCCCAGGCGTTGGGTACTGAACTGTTCAGCACGGAAAACTCGTACGGCAACGGCCGGTCAGATTTTTCGGCCAGCTTCTGGCCCACATCCTGAACATAACGGGCGACGTTGGGATCCACGATGTAGTCTCCGCCCTGCATCTGGCGGCTGGGGGAGTACTGCTGGGCCCCGATCTTCAGCTCCTGGGCTTCAGAAACCAGCGCCAGTTCGTTCTTGCCGGTGACCGGGTTGGTGGCGCAGCCCGTCATGGCCAGCAAGACTGTCAATGCGCTGGCCAGCAACCGCCAGGTGCGTCGTCTGGACCTGAGATTCAACATGATGAGGTGGCCTCCCGTGTGCCTTTCAGCCGCAATTCTAGCCCCATGACAGGGTCGAAGTTGTGCAAACCTGTTAACTCCGGCGTCTGCGTTTTGACATGCTGCAAAGCTTCACTCATATTCAGAATCACGGTTGGCAGGCGCCATTCAATCAGCTTTGCCGACGGTCACATCATAGCCCAATTCGGGTGCTAACCTGCGGGGATCAAAGTCGCCGCCGAACGGAGAGGAAAGGAAGACATGAGCGGAATTCTCGATATGATCATGGGCCAGCTTGACCAGGGGAAAGTTGGCCAGATCGGGCAGCGTATCGGCGCCAGCCAGGACCAGACCAGCCAGGCCATTCAGGCTGCATTGCCGGTCATTCTGGGCCAGCTGACCCGCAACTCCCAGTCCTCCGGTGCCGCCGAAGGTCTGGCCAAGGCCATTACCAAGGACCATGACGGTTCGATCCTGGACAACCTGGGCGGCTTTCTCGGCCAGGCCGTATCCGACCGGGACGACCGGATGATGGGCCATATTTTCGGCAATCGGCGGCAGAACGTGGAACGCCAGCTGGGCAAAGCGTCCGGGCTGGACTCAGGCACCATGGCCAAACTGATGGCGACCCTGGGCCCCATGGTCATGGGGGCTATCGGCAAGTCCCAGCAACAGGGCGGCGGCGGCCTGGCCGACCTGCTGGGCCAGGAACGCCAGCGCGCCGAGAGCAAGGGCACCGGGTTCGGCGTAGTGGACAAGCTGCTGGACGCCGACGGCGACGGCGACGTGGACATGTCGGACCTGTTGAGCCGCGGATCAGGTATCCTTGGAGGCCTGTTCAAGCGATAAAGTCTCGACCATGAATCAAGAACCGCTGGTTCACTTCGGCGGCGGGGAGCGGCCGGCCACAATCCTGGGCCGGTACGCCAACCGCCACGGCCTGATTGCCGGCGCCACCGGCACCGGCAAAACGGTCACGCTGCAGGTTCTGGCGGAGGGATTCTCACGCCTGGGCGTTCCGGTCTTTCTGGCCGACGTCAAGGGAGACTTGTCCGGACTGGGCGTTCCCGGCAAAGGCCTGTCCAGCAAGGGCATCGCCAAGCGGGTGGATAAGATCGGCCTGGCCGATTACGAGGCCGAAGGCGCACCCATCGTATTCTGGGATCTGTACCAGGAATCAGGACATCCGCTCCGCACCACCGTGAGCGAGATCGGACCGATCCTGCTGTCCCGGCTGCTGGAGCTCAATGACACCCAGGAAGGAGTGCTCAACGTCGCCTTCAGCGTCGCCGATGACGAGGGCCTGCTGCTGCTGGACCTCAAGGACCTGCGTTCCCTGCTGAATTTCGTAGGTCAGAACGCAAAGGAAATCTCTTTACGCTACGGCCACGTTACCAGCGCATCCATCGGTGCCATCCAGCGACGCCTGCTGACCCTGGAACGCTCCGGCGGGGAACTGTTCTTTGGTGAACCGGCGCTGCAGCTGAGCGACCTGATGCGCCAGGACCTGGGCGGACGCGGTGTCATCAACGTACTGGATGCCCGTAAGCTGATCCAGAACCCGCGACTCTACTGCACCTTCCTGCTGTGGCTGCTGGCCGAGCTGTTTGAAGAACTGCCGGAAAAGGGCGACCTGGACAAGCCGGAACTGGTGTTTTTTTTCGACGAGGCCCACCTGCTGTTCGACGACCCGCCCAAAGCGCTGCTGGACCAGATTGAACAGGTGGTCCGGCTGATCCGCTCCAAGGGCGTGGGCATTTACTTCGTCACCCAGAATCCCCAGGACATCCCTGATGACGTACTGGGCCAACTGGGAAACCGGGTGCAACATGCCCTGCGCGCCTTCACGCCCAGGGACCAGAAGGTGATCCGGGCGGCCGCTGAAACCTTTGTGCAGAACCCCAACCTGGACGTGGAAACGACCCTCACCCAGCTCGGCGTCGGGGAAGCCGTGGTCTCCACCCTGCAGGACAAGGGCACACCCAGCATGGTGGACCGCTGCCTGATCTGCCCGCCGCGCTCCCGCATGGGCCCGCTGACCGCAGCGGAGCGCAAGGAAATTCGCAAGCGCAGCCCGGTTGGGGCCATGTACGACCAGACCCTGGACCGCGAATCCGCCTTCGAAATCCTGACCCAGCGGGCCGAAAAGGCGGCCCGGGAACTGGCCGAAGCTGAGAAAGCCGAAGCCGAACGAAAGGCCCGGGAGAAAGCCGAGAAAGCAGCCAAGAAATCGGGAACGCGACGGCGATCATCCCGTCAGACGCCCTGGGAGGCAGCCGTCAAATCAGCCGCCAGGTCCATGGGCACCCAGCTGGGCCGGTCGCTGCTGCGGGGCATTCTGGGGGCGCTGACCCGGCGCTGACCCAAAGCTGACCCGGCCCAGCTGGCGCCTGCCGGCCCATCATCAGCAACCTGTCGATGGACCCGGTTTGTACAGCCGACCGGGTTCTCTGCTAAATTACGACGCTCAGCGTAGATGCAAACCGTCAACTGAACGAACGTAAGTCTCTGACGCAGCGACAAATTGTGAGCTTTTGGGAAAAAATCAAGGCCGCACTGGAACCCCGGACAGCGGTACCCGAAGAGGTGGAACACCAGCTCAGGCTGGCCACGGGTGCCCTGCTGCTGGAGATGTGTCGCGCTGACTTCAAGGTCATGCAGGAAGAGCGCCAGTCCATTGCCGAGGCCATCCGCGGGACCTTCGACCTGACCACCGAGGAAACCCTGGAGCTGATGCGGGCAGCGGAAACCGAGTCGGAGTGCGCGGTGTCCCTGCAGATCTACACCAGCCTCATCAGCGAATACAGCACCCTGGGGCAGAAACACAGCCTGATCAAGGACCTGTGGCGGGTCGCCTATGCCGACGGGGAAATCCACTCCCTGGAAGAAAACCTGATTGCCCGTATCTCCGCACTGATCGAAGTGCCACCCAAGACCGTTGAAAAGCTGCGGCTGGAGATTGACGGCCAGCAGGGCCCGTCCCCGGCCGGATTGCCTGCCTGAGAATTCTTTTCCCGCGGTGTGACCTTTTGCCAACTGCTGGCGTCTTAATGAGCGTAGACACCAGGAACCGTGGCGCATGCCCCCTGATCCCGATCAGAAACTGGACATCGATGAAAAGCTGCTGGCGCGGCTCAAATCCGCCGATCACGAGGCTTATGCCGAGGTGTACCGGCGGTTCAACCGGCCGCTGTATACCGTGGCATTCCGAATCTGCCAGTCCGAGCAGGAGGCGCTGGATGTGCTGCAGGAGACTTTCGTGCAGGCATTTGTCCGCATCGAGCAGTTCCGCGGCGATTCTTTCTGGGGCTGGATACGGCGAATCACCGTCAACCAGTGCCTGAGCCGGCTGCGCCAGATCAAGCGCAAGTCGCTGACCCTGGTGGATCCCGACGACTGGGCCGGTCACACCAGTGACGGCGGCGCCCAGATCGACCTGAATGAGGCTTTTGCCCGCTTGCCCGCGGAAACCCGGGCAGTGGTCTGGCTGTACGACGTGGAAGGCTATAGCCACCAGGAGATCGCCGACGCCTTCGGCAAGAGCCTCAGTTTCTCCAAGACCCAGTTGAGCCGTGCACATCAAAAGCTGCGCGACTGGCTGGACAAGCCGGAGGATGACGGACCATGTCCTCAAATGATCACAGCCAGCTGAGCAAACAGCTGAAAACACTGCCGGAACTGGCACCCGGGCGAGACCTGCTGCCAGACATCATCGCGGAAACCGAGCGCCGCCGGGCACCTTCACCTTTCCGGCGATGGCTGCCCATGGGCCTGGCCGCAGCAGCACTGTTGTCCCTGGGCGTCATCCTGATGCTGTCCACCACCGTGGATCAGCAGCGCCAGGAAATCGATTCCTGGATCGCCTATTCCCAGGAGCTGGAAACGCAGCTGCGGCAGGTGGAAAAGCCGTCGGCCATCGTCCGCGGCCACCAGGCCCTGGCCATCGGCGAGTTGGAAGACCGCGTAGCCTGGGTTGACTCGGCCCTGGCTGCTCGTCCTGCTCCCGAGCAGCAGATCATGCTGTGGCAGGTCCGGGCCGGTTTGCTCAACGACCTGGTGAACGTCCACGCAGCCAATGAATTGTTGCCCCGTGAACTGAAAAGGAGACCGGTCATGACCATGAATCAGCCGGTCCCCCGTGCCCGACTGGCGGGCTACGAACTCTGAGGAGAATTACAATGAAGGCACTCAATTATCTGACTCTGGCGGCCCTGCTGGCCCTGGCTGGACCCATGTACGCCCAGGATAGCTGGGAAAGCGCTGAGGCCGAGGAAGAAATGCGCGCGCTGCAGAAAGAACTGCGCGAAGCCCAGGAACAGCTGCAACAGCTCAATCGCCGCATGAACCGCCTGAACCCCGACGGCAACCGCTTCCCCAACCGGACCGTCAACCGGTACTTCTCCGGCGAACCGCGCCCCATGATCGGCATCGTCATGAGCCAGGAAAACAGTGGCAGAGGCGTGCGCCTGTCGGGGGTTACGCCTGAGGCCCCCGCGGCCCGGGCCGGAATGAAGAGCGGCGACTGGATCGTCGAAATCAACGGTGAGTCGGTCAAAGGCAAGCGTGGGCTGGACAAGGCCTATAAGCTGCTGGGCAAGATCGAAGAGGGAAACCAGTACGATTTCGTGGTGGACCGGGACGGAGAGCGTATCGAGTTCACCGTAACCGCTGAGGTTCACGAGCCCACGGTCAACTGGAATTTCACCTACAGTGGCGACTGGCCGGAATTCAACTTCGAAGAGGGTCAGTTCAGCATGAACCTGGGCCGGGAAGGCCTGGTCATGGACCTGGACGAGTTCAAGGACTTCGGCCAGAAGTTCCGCAACTGGCAGTTCGAGCTGGACGAAGACACCTTGAAGAACCTGAAGCGCTTCCAGGGCACCGGAATGGGCGGACCCTACCTGTGGGGCGCCGGCCTGGCCTGGTCCGACCTGGAACTGACCGCCCTGAATCCAAAGCTGGCCCGGTACTTCGGCACCGATGAGGGCGTACTGGTGATTGACTCCGAGCTGGAGGACAGCAGCCTGGAAGGCGGCGATGTCATCATCGCCATCGACGGAGAGCGCGTGACCCGCCCCCGCGAGGCCATGCGCGCCCTGGCCGAGTTTCAACCCGGCGACACCGTCGACCTCACCGTGGTCCGTGACGGTCGCGAAATGGCCCTGACCCAGGTGGTACCGGAGTTTGAGGGCAACGCGTTCTTTTATCGGACCTATACGGATTCCAGAGACGACCAATAACACTTCGTCCACGCCCCGGCTTCGGCCGGGGCGTCCTTTTAAGCATCCCAGGATGCATGAAGGCGTTTAAAAGCCATCCCGCCGACACACCAACTCCACCGCCAGCCCCCGATCCATGGGGACCCCATCCCAGCGGCAGGCACAGGTTTTCGCATCGATGTGGGCGTCCTCCAACTGATCCTCCAGCCGCCGGGCCAGCTCGGGCAGCAAGGGTTTGAGTTCTTCCGGCGGGTGCCAGCCGGATTGCGGGATTTCGGTTCCACCCGGCGTGGTAAACACCAGCCGTCCATCGCTGTCTGTCCGGCAGCCAAACCCCTGCTCATGCACCATCCGGTGATGCAGGCGACACAGCAGCACCAGGTTGTCCAGGGACGTCTCTCCCCCCTCCGACCAGTGCTGTATGTGGTGTCCATCGACAAAATGACGGTGGGTACAGCCCGGAAACCGACAACC
>JAAUYH010109303.1_pt1 | contig 42637 bp, 59 predicted proteins | sample 7278061 | NCBI WGS metagenome assembly JAAUYH01 (sample SAMN14350203, study PRJNA611818) | marine sediment metagenome | isolation source: surface marine sediment (0.6m) | place: French Polynesia: Moorea | collected 2018-08
AGCGCTTGCGCGAGAATGTGACAAAGTGTCACACTCCGCCGGACCACCCACACCAGCAGGGGACGCCCTCATCATGGATTTACTCGTTATGGCGTGCTGCGCCAACAAACTCGACCAGGCGGCGCCGGCGCTAGAGCTCTACCGCTCTCGAGCGTTCAACGTGGTGCGCGATCACCAAAACGGCCGGCGGATCCGCCAGCAGCCGGAGCTCGCGGTCGCGATCTTGTCGGCTAAGCACGGGCTCATCGCTTCCGACGAGGTAATCGCGCCGTATGATCAGAAAATGACCGCCGCGCGATCGACGCAAATCGGCTTGCCGCACAAGGTGCCGCAGCTGCTCGAGCAGGCCTCGAGCTGCGCGGTGTTCGGGGGCGAGCTCTACCGCCGGATCCTGCGCGGTTGGTGCTACCAGCTCGGCATCGAGCTCACCGAGCTCGTCGGCGCCGGTCGCGGGTGCGGTGATCATTACCGCGCCCTGAAACTCTACCTGGCGCATAAGGCGGTGGCGGCGTGACGGAACCGAAGCCGATGCGGCCGGTGCACATCCGGCTCGACGACCTGCCCAACATTCACAGCGCCACCCCTGACGAAAAAGTGAAAGCGTACGCGACGGTGACGCCGCGCGTGCAATCGATGCTCGTGAAGATATTGGAACCGCTTGCCCTGCAGGGGTATCACGTCGGAACCCTGATGTACGGCATTCGTCAGGAGATCTCGACCGCGCTGGGGCACGAGGCAAAGATCCTTGCCGCGAGCGACGACGAGCTCGCGGTCCGTTCGAGTCTGACCGACTACATCTCAGCCCGCGCCGAAGCCGCGGAAGAGCTTTTCACACAGATCGCCGATGCGCTGGCGCAAGAGGATGACGACGAATGAAAACACACGTATGTACACGCATGAGCGACGACGACGAACTCCCCAACTACCGTGGACAGGGCCGCTGGGGTAATGCACGCATCGCCGAGCAGCTCAACGCCCTCGCGCGCAGCCAGGTCTGGTTCCTGTATCGGCTGATTCAAGACGTGCTCAGGGATCATCCCCCCAACACCGCGCGCCGCGACATCAACCGCAAGCGCCTGCGCGAGCTCCTCGAGGAGATCTGGCCCGGCAACGAACCGCTCGACACCGGCGCATATCTACAGGCGCTCGAGCAACTGCAGCGCGACGGGCGCGTCTACATCGCCGGCACCCGGCGCGCGATTCGCCTGCGCAGGTGGTCGTGATGGGTGACGTAATTGATCTGTTTCCGCCGTCGGATCCGCTCGAGACCGCGCCGCAGCAGTCAGAGTGTCCAACGTTTTGGGTGCGCCGGCTCGGCTTCACTCGTTACGAGATCCTCACCGAGCGTCCACCTGGCGGGATTGGCGCCGTCGCCTGCCGCGGCATGGGGCAGGCGCAGCTGTACATCCTCAACGCCACCGAGCGCAGCAAGGCGAGGCTTGAGGCGATGGTTTATCATGCGGTCGTGGCGCTGGGGTGCGTGGCGATCATTTGGGCGTGTTAGTGAATACGCGGGTTTTGCACTGGCTAGCGCGCCTGCCGGTGCTGGCGCAGCGGTCGCTGTATACGTCGCTGCTCATGGCTACGGCCGTCGTCGCGTTTGAGGCTTTACAATGGGCTGGCTGGCCCGCTTGGCTTGCCGCGGCGCTGGTCGCTGGCACGCAGGCCTGGGTGCACTCCGAGCTCATCGAGCAGCTCGTCAAATACCGCCACGCAATGGACGCGGTCAATCAGTACAGGCGTCACGTCTATGGTCGACGCTGATCGGTTCGCCATGGTCGGCGGTGATGGGGTCGAGTACTTCCTGAGCCGGCGGCCGGAGTCGCCCGTGTATTACCGCACCTGGTATGACCCGCGCGAGCAGCGCCAGCGCCGGGCAACGCTCGGGACCTCGCAGCTCGAGGAGGCAAAACGCAAGCTGGCGACCTGGTGCATGGGCAACGCTCGAGCGCGCGATCGGTCGCACGAGGAGGTCACGATCGAGGAGCTCACGGCCGCGTACTGGGAGGACCATGCCAAGCACCTCACCAGTCGCCGAGCTGCTCGAGGCAACCTCGATCGGTGGGAGGCGTTCTGGACCGGGCAAGCGCTCGCCGACGTGACGCCGGTGGCGCTCGCGCGGTTCCGCCGGCAGCTCGAGGCCGAGCAGCTGAGCGTCGGTTACATCCGGCGCATATTCGGCACCGGCCGCGCGGCGTTCAATCACGCCGTTAAAAACCGATACGTGGATCGCGCGCCGTTTGTTGAGCTGCCGGCCGAGGAGGACACCGGTGTGCAGATCCTGACGCACCGTCAAGTGCACAACCTTTTTGCCGCCATGAAATCCGATCACGGGTTCCGATATCTGTTGCTCGCATTCTCAACGCTCGCGCGCGAGGAGGCGATCCTCGACCTGCAGGGCCAGCAGATCGACCTCGAGCGGCGCCTGATCAATCTCAACCCGCCCGGGCGTAAGCAAACGAAAAAGCGCCGGCCGACGGTGCCGATCCCGGGGATCCTGCTGCCGTTCGTCGAGGACCTGGGGCCCGAGGAGTATGCGGTCAGCTATCGCGGGAAGAAAAAAGCGAGCGTCTATGCGCTTGTCAGTGATGCGGCGCGGCGCGCAGGCATTGGTGCGATCGGATCCCGGGTGATCCGCCACCATATGGCGACGCAGCTGCGCGCCGCAGGTGTGCCGGTGTGGGAGCTCGAGGGGATCCTCGGGCACCGCGTGCCGTCGACGTCAGAACGTTACGCGGCCTTTGCGCCGGACTACCTAAGCCACGCCACGCGCGTGATCGACCAATACCTCACCGAGCACGTCGGTGACCTGGTGGAAGCGAGGAAACTATGACAATCATTCACGAATTCAATGGCGGGATGCTCCTCAACCAGAGCGGATTGGAAAAGCCACGGCACTACGACCTAACCGACGAGGAGGGCAATACGTTGTTTAAGGTTCCGGCGGTTTTGAGCGGAATGCTCCATGTCAACGGCGCGTTAGGCGAGACGATTTGCCAGCTTGCGTTCAATGCCTACAACGCGGGCTATGACGAGGGTCTCGAGGTCGGCGAGGCATCGCTCGCGGTCAAGCTGCGGCAGCTCATCAAAGCGGCGGAGGCGGCCGAGTGATCGGCTCACTTTGGCGCTCGGCGGCCGGGTGCTGCTCGCATGGCAGATTGGTGCGGCGCCGGTGATTGCTGCTCGTGTTTGCTAAGCGACAATCAGCGCAGCGTGCGGCTGCAAAGACTGGGCTATTCAGGGGGTTCAAAGATGATTGATCAGTTGCTCGCGGCGCGCCTCGAGGCGATCGAGGCCTGGGGTTACCTGCAGGCCAAGCGGGCGATCGAGAACGTCGTGACCTGGGAATTTCAACGCTCGGCCGACTATTACCGCATCTGGCTCGAGAGCGGCGACGAATATGCGCGCGGCGAGCTCGTCGGGCACGCAAAGCGCGAGGGGTACCTGCGGCAACTCGAGTCGACGCCGATGGGGCCGTCGATCACCATGCGCGAGCAGGTCAGCGATCCCTCGATCTCGGTCCTCGATGGCAGACTGGCCAAGGTGCCCGAGCCACCGCGCTCGCCACCGCGGCGCGGTGAGCTCAGCTGCACTTGCCCGCGCGACCACGCCGAGGCGGTCGATGGCTGCCCGATCCATGGGCCGCCGGCGCCGGAGGGGTGTTAGTGATCACTTACCCTGCAAACCGCTGGGTGTATCGCTTGCCGGAGGAGCCCGATGGGACGCCCTAAGCCGTTTACCACCGTACCCTGCCCGACCTGCGGCGCCCCAACGGGACAAACCTGCAGGACGACGAACCACCAACACGGCACACCGCGAAAGGCGCACGCCGCTCGCCGGCGCGCCGTCGCCGCATTTGAGGAGATCAATATCCAGAAACTGACACCCGCATCACGCGACGAGCTCGAGGTCGGTGAGGTGGTGCGCTTCCATCCGATCATCGGTCTCAACCACGACGGTCGACGCTACACCGTCCGCGCGACCGGCCGATCCGGATCCGGTGAAGCCGTGGTGTGGCTGCATGGCAAATCGGGGTTTGTCGCCCTCGCGGCCGTGTCCCGTGTCGCCGACGAGGAGCTCGCGAATGAGTGACGAGCAGGGCGACGATATCGTCGCGCGTCTGGCGCGCATGGCGCTCGAGGACTATGCCGAGCGCGGTGGCTGGCCGGTCGGTGCGGCGAAGGCGCGGCAGCTCATGAGCCGGCGCAAGGAACCGAAGCCGCCGGCCGATTGGAAACCCGGCGCGCCGCACGAGCGCAACCACGTCCCGCCACCCGTCACGGGTGCGCCGGTCGAATCCGGCCCCCTGCGACCAGCTCCTCACACGCCCGCCACGCCGAGGGGTGCCCTCGACCGTTTGCGCCAGCCGATCGTTGCGTCGCTCAGGGGCGCTTACAGGCCGTCTGACGCGGTGTTTTCGAGGATTCAGCACCAATTCAGCACCAGGCTTGACGCTTCCTTTTTTGCTTTACAAATTGAGGTCAATGAAATCATGCACTTACGATCAAAAAGGTGCTCGCGAGAGCTGGGGGTAATGGACCTTACTAAGGTCCGATACCTCGCTTTGTTGCTCTCGCTGGCAAGCGCCGGTGCGCTCGGATGCGGCACAGAGTCGCATCCCGTGAAACGCGCGTTTAAGGCGTGCGAGGGTGCCGTCGATGTGCGGCTCGAGGCCGACGTCATGGCCGTGGATCCCGCCCGGGCGCGCGTGCGCCAGGTCGGCGAGGTCACCGTGATCGAATGCTGGCCCGAGCGGCCGAAAGATCACATCCGATCAAATCCGATCCCACCGCCGCCGGCGGATCCGCCCGGGCGCTGGGGCTACAGCGAGCAGCAGCTCGACGAGATCGCCCAGGCGTTTCACGGCCGCAAGACCTGGCCGAAAGAATGGGGCCCGCCGGATCCGGATCACCGGTACCTGCCGCTGTCGATCGCGCCAAAAGGTCAGACGGCCGCGCCGGAGCTGCAATTTGGGGGCACCCAAAGCGCGCCGCTCGAGTACACGCCCGATCGCGGCAACGCCGACGGCCCGCCACCGGATCCGGCGGACGATCGCATCGAGAAAGCGTTCGAGCAGCTTTTCTTGAACCCCGGGAGCCTGCCGTGCTGCGCCACCGCCGGGCCGGACGCCGTGATGTGCTCAGATTTCACCTGCTAGGGGGGGGCACCATGATTATGAGCAATCTACTGCTATTCGCCATTGGGATTGGTTGCTACAGCCTGGGTCACTACCTGCTCACGCGGTTCGCGGTGCAGGACGCCCTGATTCGCCGACTGCTAAAGGAATACGCGGAATCCGACGGAGAGGCCGAATGCCTCGCTGAACTCCTCGAGGCCGCGGGCCTGCTCGCGGATGAGGGGCTATGAGCCGGCGGTTTTCAGCCGCGGAACTCATGCGCCGGCGCAAACAGGACGCCGAGAGCGAGCGCTGGTATGTGTTCGTGGATTCGTTTCCGGATCAGGATCACCCTCAGATCATGGGCCCCATGACGCGCGGCGAGGCGTGTTTCCTGGCCGAGCGGGTCGAGGAGGACACCGGCGGGCAAATGACGGCGATCGTGGCGCAGCGATCGCGCAGCAACTGGACCGACGTGCTTGAGGGGTATCGCGATGCCTAAAGTCGGCAGCTGGGTAAAAATCCAAGGCGCATGGGTTCACCTGTACGGCTCGGTGAAGTTTCACGCGTGCAGCAGCTGCGGTGAGATTGCAGATTTTCAATGCGATTGGAAGGTGCCCGGCGGGACGTGTGACCGCTGGATCTGCGGCGACTGCCGTTTGCAGGTGGGCGAGGGTAAGGACCTATGCGAGGAGCACGCCGGGGTGTGGCAACTGCATCCGAATTACCGTCCGTATACGCAACCGGAACAGGGTCAACTGCTGTGACGGACCGCACCCACCTGGCGAACTATGACCACCTGCTCGTGCGCCGGCTGTCGCTCGAGAGCGATCACAATCCCGCGGCCGCGGTGATCTTCGACGTCGAGTTTAAGCGCCTGGGATCGCCGGCCGTGACGGCGCAGGAATGGCGCGCCGTGCTTCGCGAGCTCCGCGACAGCGAGCTCACGTTTGGCGAGTACCGCAGCGCGAACGGCATACAAAATCGGAGGCTTTAATTTGTGATCACCTGGAAAGACCTTTGGCCAGTATGGCTGCTGCTCGCCGCCCTGGGAGTTGGCGCAATCTACGCAACCCTAACGGAACCGAGCGTGAGGCCTAGAGTGCCGCCGGCGGCGGCCGACGTGCAGCTCGAGGTGTGCAACGACGGCGTTTTCCGAGTCGAATGCGCAACGATCAGCACCGAGGATTACCTCGAGCCCGAGGCGCCGTGTTGCCATGAGCTCACGATCATCGACGGTCGGGGGCGGTGCAAAACCGGGGCAAGGGTGCGCAGCGTTGGCCTAGATCGACTGGCGTTCAATCCTCAATATCGTCCGCATGATATGGCCGGCCCGTTCTGGCGTGTTGGTGCGTGTTGGTACCTGCGACCTCACTGGGAGGCGTACCTCGAGCACCAGGCCGAGCGGCAGCAGGAGCGTCGCCAGTGAAAAGCAAAGTGACCGAGCGATGCTGCGTGCCGTGCATGGCGGACGGTGCGGCGCTGCATCACATTTTGCTCGAGGGTGAGTCGGAGACATTTGACCTGATCGTATCAGGTTATCGCGTTAACACTTCCGTTAAAGCGAACAAAAATGCTTACCGGCGGCACGCGCGCGGCCGGGGGACCCAGAATTCGGTACCAGTGCGGGTTCGCGGAACCGGAGCTAGACAATGAGGTTTGATGCCGACGCGATCGCGCGAGCTCGGCGAGCCGTGGCCTGGTCGACGGTCAGGCTCCTTTAGCTGGAATATTTTTCGTAAGTTTCGAAGTAGGGCGCGGTAAGAAAATCGCTCCCGTCCCATTCGAGTTGATAGGTCACCGTGTTGCCGATCGGCACGCCGGGCGAGTCGGTGAACGTGTACCGCTGGGGGATGATCGATCCATACCATTCATCGGGGAAACCCGGCTCGCCTGGCTGGTGAATCGCAACGATTGAACGCGTGTTGATGATCACGCCGTTGCGCCGCACCCGGAGGTTTTTGCCGCCCGGTGGTGTGCCGGGGTTCACGCCGGTGGCGCTCGCATCGACCGTGATCTGCACGGTCTGGCCGCGGTACACGTGCAGCGCCGTTGCGGATCCGCCGACGGTCGCCATCACCGGATGAAACTCCGCCATTTCGCTCTGCCCATCGGCGCCGGCGCGCAAGGCCTCGACGGTCTCGACCCGCGTCATCGTTTTCCCGTCCTTGGTGTACACGGCCGTGAACGTCAGCACGTTGCCGGTGCCCTCGATCGTGACGGTCAGATCCGAATCACCAGACAGCGGCGCCCAGGTCAGGATCCCGAGCGCCGAGCGCGTGACTCGATACGTTTCGATATCGGTGCCCGACGTCGAGCGGCCGGTGATGACGACGTCACTGGTCGTGAGCGGTGAGTCCCAGGTCCCGTTTGGCGCCTGTAACCAGGTTTTGATGGTCGGCTGTATCGACAGGTCGAGGCCCTCATCACCATCGGCGCCGTCGACGCCGTCGCGCTTGGTGGTGATGGTGATGGTGTCGGTGATCGCTTTGCCGTCGCGCGTGTACACCACCGTGACCGTTAGGCGCCGGGTGCCGACGCCGGCAAACGCCGGGTTGAGGTTGGCGTTGCTGGATCCCTGCAGCACCGCGGTGAGCGTGCCGTTGGCCGCGCGGTTGATCTGGTAGGTGAGCACATCGTTGCCGCTCTGAGCTCGGCCGGTGATGACCAGATCCTGCGACGTCGCCGCCGGATCGAATACGCCCGGGCTGGTCTCGATCCATTCATCCGTTAGCGTCGGCTGCAGCGACAGCGTAAGCCCGTCGACGCCGGGCGGGCCATCGTCGCCCGGATCGCCCTGGGCGCCTGGATCGCCTTGGTTGCCTTGGGGGCCACCTTCCGACACCGGCACATAGCCGGGCGCAAAGGTGTCTATGTTCGCCGCAGTGACAAATGGGAACTCCGTGACGTCGAACAGCTCGAGGCCGTCAAAATACACGTCTTCGCCGTTTCCGAGCTGGTTGCCGGCGACGGTTGAGTTGCTGTAAAACTGCAGTCGCGCAAACGTGAGATCGGCGGCCTGGCCGCGGTAATCAATCTCCCAGGCATAGGCGGCCATCGCGGCGGATCCGATGGTTGTGTTGACGCGGGCCGGATCTTGCACCGCGACCTCGGACGTCCCGCCGTCGGTGCTCGCACGCATAAACAGGCGGAAATCGCGATCGCCGGCCGGGCTGCGAGCTCGCACGCGGACCACCCAGCGGCGCTGGGCAGGAATTCGGATAGGGGCACCGGGCGTCGTTGAGTAGTTGGTGAGCCACCCGCCGCCAACGCTCGAGCCGGTGACCTGCACGATCACCCGTCCGACAAACGCCTCGGCCGCCGAATCGACGAACGCCACCGAGCCGCCGACCGAGATCTGCGGCGAGCCGGTGCCGAGGAGCTCCTCAAATGATCCCCACCCGTGGTGCATCTGGTTGACCAGCGAGGCGCTGCTCGCGTCCACGATCCCGGGCTGCGTGTAGGTGCCGTTTTGAATGTCGATCGCGATCTCGGCCCAGGGGCCGCGAAACACGTTGACGCCGGCGACGCGGTAACGCAGATCCGTGCCGCGATATTCGGGCTCATCGATGTACCCAGGCGTGACCACGTCGTCCCCGGCATCGATCCAGGTGACGCCACCGTCCTCGCTGTACTCAATGTCATACCGGTCGGCGTTGTCGCCCTCCCAGCTCAGATAAACGTCGGGGTCATCGTTCGAGCCGCCGAGGCGGAAGGTGAGCTTGGTGACGCTGGGGAGGAAGGCCTGCAGGTCCGGCAGCACCGGCGGGATCGGCGGGCCGCCAGCGGTGACGCTGTACACGCTCGGGTCATCGACATAGCCCTCGATCCGGATCCGGCCGTTGCCCTGGGGCAGCACCTTGTCGACCTTGACGAGCTCGCCCATGGCCGTCGACTCGCCCATCGTGTAACGCGGGTTGTCATATTTCGGATCGAACAGCAGCCCGGAGGTGTCGAGCGTGCCGGCCAGGCGCACCCAGCCACCACCGAGATCGGTGACCGCATACGGGCCGGCCGGGGATCCATCGAGCGAGGGGATCCGGATCCAGGGGTTCGGGATGTTCGCCGGCACCGCGCCCTCGCTGAGCAGGATCTCGTCGCCGTTGCGAAAGTCGAGAATGTCGCCCGACTGCTGCTCAAATCCGGCTTCGGATAACACGTAGTGACTCAGGTGCACTTGCTCACCCCAGCGCGGGATCCGGCCCTCGAGGCCAGACTCCCAGGTCACCGCCTCACGCCGGTACCGGTTCACGGCGCCCAGGCGCAGGCCCATGCGTCCGGCTTTGTCCGGCTCAACGATCCCCCACACCCGCACCGTTTTGGGCTTGGTGTTGGATCCGGTCGGCAGCGGACACGGCAGCTTGACCAGGCGATAGTCCTGATTCTCGTCATAGAACTCGATCTCGACATGGTCGGCGGTTTCCTCGACCACCGTTTTTTGATCGAGCGAGAACGTGTCGAGCGCGGCGTTGCGCATGTTGAACATCTGAGTTGGCGCGCTCTGCTGGATATCGCGCACCATGGTGTACACGCCGGCCTCGTCGATCGGCACGGCGTCGATCGTCGCCGCGATCCGCTGCAGGGCAGGCCACAGCGTGCCGGCGGTGTCGAAAATCCCGTCGCACTTCAGGCCCAGCCCTGCCGCCTCGGTGTCGAGCGCGAGCATATCGACCAGGTTGATAAACGCATCGGCCAGCTGCCCGCCGTAGGTCGCGCGGCACGCATCGCAAAACGCCCAGATAGCGCTGCGGGTCTCGGTGGGTGCCGACCAGGTGGATCCGTTCCAAATCTCGAGCTTGCGCGTGCCCACGCACGAAAATTTAGTCAGGGCCCTCGAGCCGATTTGAGCGGATCCGCGGATCCGCACGGCGACCCGCGTGGTGTCGGTGATGGGCAGCGGATCCGCGAAATACCCGCGGACCTGGGCGAGCTCGAGCGTGTCGCTGATTTTCTCACCCGTTGAGTCGGGGGTGAGGCGCGTGATCCGGACCTCATAGCGGCCGCGTGTGAGCTGGTACCGGTACGTGCGGCGGATCTGGTCGGTGCTTTGACCGGCGAGCCAGGGCGCCGCCAGCACCACCCAGGAGCCCACAGGGGCGCCACCGTTGTCGATCTCGCGCGCCTCGAACTGGAACTGCACCGACTTGCGCTCTCGCTTGCCGGAGCTCCTCGAGCGGTACAGGCCGCCTGGGGCGGTGATATCGAAGCTGACCGCGCTGATCTCGGTGCCCGACGCGTTGACCGTGTACGGCCCGAGCTGGGTATTCTCGAGGGGTACGTTGTTCACGGCGGTGAGCGTGGTGGTCACGTTTGTGAACAGGTTCGAGCGGTTGCCCGGCAGGATGACCTCGCTGACCGCATTGTCGAAATCGCTGAGCGGGGTCTCCTCGAACTTAAACGAGCTCGTGTCGATCGCCACCTCGCCCTGCGAGACCTCATAGAGCAGCCAGACCGTCTGCTCATCGTTGGCGTCGAATTCGGTATAGGGCTGCGCTGACAGGTCCGGAAACGAGCGCACACGGCCGTATTGCACCGGTTTCGGCTGACCCAGGCGCGCCTGGTTCGATCGAACGGATAGTGAGTGATTGGGGGAGGTTTGGCCGAATGCCGACTCATCGATCGAGGGCACCGCGACCAGGCCGTAAACCGTCAGCGCGGCGGTAGCGATGGTCGAGATCACCAACCAATTTTTCGCGATGAATAATCCGACCGCCTTGATCGCGGGCCCTTGCGGTACCGCCTCGAGGGCGAGGAGCTCGTCGGCGCCGATCGGGTCATCGAAATCCGCCTCGAGGAAAAACTCACCATTGCGGCGCGGCAGCATGTAGGCGTTTCGCATGAGCTCGCCGATCGGCGTCGAGGCCATGAGCTCGCGCATGGTCGTCCCCGGCTCGAACTCGTAAACGGTGTGGCGCTGGGTGTCGAGCGGTGTGGGGAAAACGATTAGGCGAGGCATTTGAGGCGATACGCTCCGGTTTCCGGCAGCCGCACGCGGCCGGCCCATTCGAGGACGACGCCACCGCTGTCGCGATCGTTGTGCAGCACCCGGGCGCGCGTTTCAAAGCCTACGCCTCGAGGCGTGAGGTACAGGCCCACGTGCAGACCGGCGGCGCCGCCGTATTCGATCAGATCCCAGTCGCGCCGCTCGTCGACTTTCTCAAAGAGAGCCCTAGTTTCGTCGTGTTTCCGAAAAGCACGGATTGCCTCGGTGACGCTGTCGGTTTTCAGGTGGTAGCGCGGGAGCTCGATGCCAAACACCTCGGCGTACACGTCCGCCACCAGGTCCCAGCAGTTGTAGCTCAGGTGGTCGAACGGGCGCCCGACGTAGCGTTTGACGATCTCCTCGCGCGGCGGCGTCATGTGGGCAGCCCCGGGTTTGATTCCGAGGTGTAAATCTCGGAAGGGAAAGCCAGATTTGCGGCGTTCACGTAGCCGAAACGGCCGCTGATCGTGGTCATGTTCTGCCGGTTGCCACGCAGCTGCAGGTGCAGCACGTCGAGGGCGAGCTGCGAGGTGTTGGTTGCGACGTCGAGCATGTAGCTGCGGAACGTGCCCTCGACCGGCTCGGTCGTGAGCACCGCCTGGCGCAGGAAGCCGCGCAGGTCCGCGCCCACAGCATCGATCTGCACCTCGACCGTCGGATCCGGCTCGCTGCCGAGCTCGGGCGGGCGAAACATAAAGGCCCGCGCGGTAAAGGTCTGATTGGTACCGCCGTCAACCGGGGCGCCCACCTCGAGGGGGAGCACCAGGTCCTCGGGATACGCCACCAGGCGCGCCGGCGCCGGGAACAGGGAATGTCGGAGCTCGAGCGTCCACACCTCATCGCGCGCCACGTGCACCCGGGCGAGCATTTCGCGCTGCGCCTGATCCCAGCTCATATCAGCAGGTGGTCCTGGGTTTCGATCGTGAGCGGCAGAAACCAGCCGCCGGCCGTCGCCGGCACGAGCTGGCCGATCTCGCGCATCCGCACCAGGTGCGTCGCCTGCACCCCATCCGTCACGATCGGCATATCAAACCACGCAGCACCGAGCTCGCCCTCGCCCTCGCGAAAGGTTTTCCATTCGGTGCGCGCCGCCTGGTCGGGGAGGTACACGGTGCCGGTGATGACCGCGGTATAGCTCTGCGCCACGCGGATCGCGCGCTGCGGGCCCTGGTCCATCGGGGTGCGTCGCACCGGTGGCTCGATCGCGTGACCGTAGCCGGCGCGCATGAAGGGATTCAGATTCCACGCCACTGATCAGGCCCTCCGTTGTACGTTGTAGTGACGGGCAAGCGACTGCGCGACCCCGCGGCCGCTGGCGAGGTCCTCCTCGACCACGCCGCGCAACGTCTCACGGATCGTGACACGTGTGTCGCCGTTCGGATCCTGCTCCTGACTGACGGCAAAGTCGCGCGAGGAGTAGATCGCGATCGACACCTGGCCGCCACCCACACCGCCACCGCGCAGCGCCTTGGTGAGGTCTTTGTTCTGCTCCTCGCTAATCGCGCGCTCGCCTTGCTTGAGCAGATAGGTCCCGGTCTCGGGCACGTTGGTGAGGCCGCTGTGCGCGACGCCCGAGATGCCGACCGATCGAATTAATGCGATCGCATTGAGTCCGGTGGCCGAGGCCTGCAGGAGCGCGCCGATGTTTTGCGGAAAGCCGAGCGCGTTCGCCTTCGCCAACGCACGGCCGAGCTCGATGCGGGCCTCATTGAGGGCGATCAGGCGCTGCGCCACCAGGGCCGCGCGCTGCACTCTCGAGCCCTCGGCCGAGGCGGCCGCCACCGCGCCCAGGAAATTCTGCAGGCCTGCGATGCGGGCGTCGCGGATCTCCTGCTCGACCCGGGCGCGCTCCTCGGCCTGCTGGCGCTCGATCTCGGTGATCCGCGCCTCGCTGATCGTTTTGAGATCCTGACGCGCCTGCTCGAATTCCTGCTCGAGCTGGATGTTGCGGCCGAATCGCTCGCGTAGCCGGATCTCGTCGGCGTTGAGCTCGTCGGTCTGCGCCTGCAGGCGGATCCGTTCGATATCTACCTCGGAGCTCTGCGCCTCGAGCGCGAGCTGCCGCAGCCGTGCGAATTTCTCCGTTTGGATACTGACCACGCGGTCGGATTCGGCCTGCTCGCGGCGGATCCGCTCGGCCTGCTTTTCGCGGTTCTCTGCGTCGATCTCGCTCTGCCGGCGCGCATCGAGTGCGGCCGCGGCCTCGAGGGCCCGGTTGCGCTGCTCAAGCGATGCGCCCTCAAACGCGCCGCGTTCAATGTCATAACGTAGCTTGGCCGCCTCGCCGACCTGGCCATACAGGGCGACTTGCTTTTCGAGGCGCGCGATCGTGGTCTCGAGCTCGGCGTTGACGCCATCGGCCGCACCCGCGGCGCCGGTGCCAGCCGTATCGCCCAGGTCCGTCTGCAGGCCTCGCAGGCGCTCACGCGTGATCGCGATCTGCTCCTCGAGCTCAACGATATCGGCGTTGGCCTGCGCAAACGCGGTGATCTGGGATCCAGAAACGCCCAGCACGCCGCCGCCGATGTTGGCGGCGTTCTGTGACACCTCGGCCGCGCGATCGCGCGCGTCGCGCAGCTTGGCCTCAAGGTCCACGAGCTCGACGGTGAGGTCCGCGATGGTGGCCGCTCGAGCGGTACCGGTGAGCTCGCCGAGGGCATCGTTGAGCCGGTTCGCTTCCTCCTCGAGGCGCCGGAATCGCTCCTCGGTGGTCTCCGAGCTGTTGGAGACCTGGGTCATCGCATACGCGGTGAGGATCAGGATCCCGGCCGTGCCGCCCAGGAAGGCCATGGAGGTTTGCAGCGCGCGCGACGCGGCGGCGAGCGAGGCGGTCGTGGCGCCGGCGGTCGCCGCGATCCCGGTGTAACTTGAGAGCGCCACGGCCGTCGCTGCGATCGATACGCGCTTGGCGACAAAGGCGGCCGCTGAATCGGCAAGCGGCCCAATGAGTCGCGCGGCGTACACCACCGCGACGAACTCGGCGACGCGGGCAACGGTGTCGAGGTTCTCGGACAGGGCCACGACGGCGCCGGCGCCGGCGTTGACCACGGCGTTGAGGCGTTCGGATTCGCCAACGAATTGCGTGACGTTGGTGGCGGCCACCTCGAGCTGCGAGCTCGCGGTTGCGATCGATCGCGCAAAATCCTCCTCAAAGGCCTCGCGCATTCGCAGCACGCCCTGGACCACGACGTCGGCCGTGATCTCACCTTGCGAGGCAAGCTCCTTGAGCTCACCGACCTCGCGGCCGAGCTCCTCGGCGATCGCGGCAATGATCGGCGGCGCCGCTTCGCTGACGGCGAGAAATTCTTGACCCGCAAGGAGCCCGGAGCCCAGCGCCTGGCTCAGCTGCAGCGTGGCGCTTGCGGCTTCCTGGGAGGTTGCGCCGTAGGCCTGCAGCGCGAGATTAATGGCCCGGGTGAAGTCGGCGACGTCGCGCTGCGAGAGCGCCAGGGTGTCGGCGTTGCGCGCGGTCCGAGAGTAGAGGGTTGCCACCGCCTCGAGGTTCGACCGTGTGTCGACCGCAATCTCGAAAACGTCGGCGTTCGCTTGCGCGAATTCCTTTTGCGTGTCGGTCACCTGCCGGAGCTGGTTGTTGACCGTGGTGTACGCATCGGCATACGCCGTGATGGCGTCGGCGCCGGCACCGGTGACCACGGACGCGGCAAAGGCGACCGCGGTGGTCTTGATGGCGCGCTGAGTACTTTGCGCCCAGCGCTGAGCGCTCGAGGTGCTGCGCGCGAGCTCGCGATTAAACTGGGCGTTATTCGCGACAAGGTCGACGACCAATCGCTCGATCGTCGTTGTCATAAGCCTAGCTCCTGCATTCGCCTAGTCTGCTCCTCGCTCAGGGGTTGCCCGCTCTGACGCAAGGCGCGCAATTGGTCCCGCTCAAACTCGAGCTCGAATCGCTCGTCGTCCGTCATGAAATCATCCGGCTCGAGGTGCACCTGCTCGACTTGCATCTGGAACTCGAGCGCGGAGAGCTCCGCGCCCATGCGCGCCAGGGATCCAAACCCGAGGCGCTCCACCATGCGCAGCCGGAGCACCAGGTCCGGACGGCGGGCTAGCCCTTTTTTAGCTCGCCCTCACCGAGTCGCTGGCCGTTCCAATCCATGCCGGCGGTGTAGATTTCCTGTATGAGCGCGGAGCCCATGCCGGCGATAAGGTTGTCGACCTGCTTATCGGTCGGGGCGCCCTCGATCTTTGGGCCGCCGATGAATCGGCAGACCATGCTAGCAACGCGGCGCGAGGCCGCGCGCTCGTCCTGCGGCTCGCCGCTTTCCTCGGACGCCCTGGTGCTGGCGATCACCTCGTCGGAGTGATCCCAAATCACTTGGGCCGGTAGTTCGTGGATGGTGATGGTCTGACCGTCACCGACTTCGATGTCCTTGGTGCGAGAGATTCTCGCCGCACCGGACAGTAAGGCATCTATGTCGATTTCAGTCATGGGTTACACGGATCCCCAGGTCACGTTGCCCGACTGACGACCGCCGACGGTCATCTTGAGCTGTGAGCCAAATTCGGGGGAGCTGATCTTACGCGCACCGAGCGCAACCGACCGGATCGCGGTGCGGTTGTTCGAATAGGTGTGACGCATCTGCACCGTGGCCTTGGTGTCGACGAAACCGGTGAGGAACGTCTCATAGTCCGCATCGTTGACGTCGTTAAACACCATCGAGATCTCGACGGGCTCGTCAATGTCGGCCGCGTATTGGTGTGACGTTTGGTTGATCGGCGTCACCTGAATGAAGCCGCCCGGGTCGGATCCTACCTCGCCAAACTCGAGGGCCGGATCGAGGTCGATCCAAATGCCCGGGTTGCCGGGGTTCTCGTAGGCGAGCTGTGAGCCGGCGCCGAGGGTCGGGTTTACGTTGATCGCCATTGTGCTACCTCCTCAGGTTTAGCGACGAGTGAAAAAAGGGTTAGCTCTTAAGCTGCGCGGGGGCGTAGTACATCGCTTTCGGGTCCTTGCCGTCATCGTGCTCGACAAAGATGAGCTCGGGGTGCTCATTTTTCGGCCCGTTCTTTTTGACCCGGACCACCTTGCCCTTACGCGGTTCCTGGCCTTCGATCGTCGCGGTTACCGCGTCGCCTTGTTTCATTGGTAGATCACCTCATACACAACATCGTAGAACAAATAGAGCACGGCGTACTGCTGCTCGAATGCCGTCTCATAGCGGAAACCGGTGGCCAGGGTGCCGTGCACCAGGCCGCCGAGTTGTCGATCGGTGAGCAGTGACGCCTCAACGGAATCGCCCACCTCGTCGAGGTCGTCATCGGTCGCCGGGCGCTTCATGTGCACCCCAATCTGCAGGCGGGCCTGGGTGACCGCGGACAAGTCGCTGCCGTTGATCACATCGCCCTCGGCGATCGTCACCTCGAGAAACTGGTTTAAGTTGCCGGGATCAAATACGCGCCCGGTGTAGATCTTTTCGGAGTATCCGCCGTCGACGAACTGCGTTTGTAGGCGGTTGCGTATACGGTCTCGCATGAGCTCCTCGATGAGAAATTTGGACAGCGGACGCACCGCGACGGTGCCGGAGGCCTGCGCCTGGGCGGAGCTCTCCGGCGTTACGTTGGGCCGCTGCAGCACGCTCACCGAGTCGGAGCTCTGCGCCTGCGCCGTGTCGTTTGGCGTGACGTTGTCCGTCGGCACGAGGGCCGCGGCGTCCGACGTCTGCGCCTGGTTCGTTTCAGTTGGCGCGAGTTGCGCCTGCTCTGTCAATCCTGCCGTGTCGGAGCTCTGCGCCTGACTCGAGTCGAGCGGCACCAGCTGGCCCGCGACCGATATCACCGCTTGATCCGACGTTTGCGCCTGGGTGGATCCAGCGCCGGCGTCGACGTCCGCGTGCTCGGTGATCGCGACCTGGTCGGAGGCCTGCGCCTGCGAGCTCTCGATCGGTGTGAGCGCCGCGTTCTCCGAGATCGCGGCGGCCTCCGAGCTCTGTGCCTGCGAGCTCTCGTTTGCGGTGAGCTGCGCGTTCTCGCTGAGCACCACCTGGTCGGAGGCCTGCGCCTGCGAGCTCTCGCTCGGGGCCAGCGAGGCCTGCTCCGTGATCGATGCGGCGTCGGAGGCCTGCGCCTGGCTCGAGTCGTTCGGCGTAACGGATCCCGCGGCCGTGACGCTCGTCTGGTCCGAGCTCTGCGCCTGCGAGCTCTCGGTCGGCGCCAGCTGCGCGTTTTCCGAGATCGATGTGGCGTCGGAGGCCTGCGCCTGGCTCGAGTCGTTCGCCGTGAGCTGCGCGCTCTCGGTGATGCTCGCTTGATCGGAGGCCTGCGCCTGCGCCGTGTCCGTTGGCGTGAGGGCTGCGTGCTCGGTGATGGCCGCCGTGTCCGAGCTCTGCGCCTGCGAACTCTCGTTTGCGGTGAGCTGCGCGTTCTCGGTCAGGCTCGCCTGGTCCGAGGCCTGCGCTTGCGAACTCTCGGTCGGGGCCAGTTGCGCGTTTTCCGAGATCGATGCGGCGTCGGAGGCCTGCGCCTGGCTCGAGTCGTTCGCCGTGAGCTGCGCGCTCTCGGTGATGCTCGCTTGATCGGAGGCCTGCGCCTGCGCCGTGTCCGTTGGCGTGAGCGCTGCATCGCCCGCGCCGAGCGGGTTGTCGAGCACGATGGCGTCGCCAGATCCGCGCGGGTTATCGAGCACCATCTGCGTCGGGGCGGTCGTTTCGACCACCGGCGTCGCGGCCGGTGAGCCCGAGGCCTGCGCCTGGCTCGAGTCGTTCGGCGTGAGCTGCGCGTTCTCGGTGAGCACCACCTGGTCGGAGGCCTGCGCCTGCGAGCTCTCGCTCGGGGCCAGCTGCGCGTTTTCCGAGATCGATGCGGCGTCGGAGGCCTGCGCCTGGCTCGAGTCGTTCGGCGTGAGCTGCGCGTTCTCGGTGATGCTTGCCTGGTCCGAGGCCTGGGCTTGCGAGCTCTCGTTTGGCGTAACGCTGGCCGCGCCCGCGTCCTCGAGCGTGTCGAGGTTGATCAGTCCGAAGCCGACCCAGCCGGCCTGGGTCTCGATATCGCCGGCGCCGCCCTCCGTGCCGGCGAGCTCCTGGTTGCTGACGCCTATGTCATCGTCGGCCGCAAGTGCAAAGGCGGCGAGCTGATTGCTGCTCGAGCCGTGGCAGTCCTGGGTCGATTGGTTGCCACGGTTGTAGTTGCCGTGAAAACCGACGCCCGTTTGCTCGGCGCCGTTGATGGTGAACTCACCGTGAACGGTCCAGCGCGATCCGGATCCGATCGAGCTCGCCTCTCGAGCGTGCGACACGTTGGAAAAGGCAAGCACATCCATCGCGACTTCAGCGTTGACCGCCGTGTCGCTTGCGCGCGTAAACGAGGCCGCGTCGCTAAATTCAATGTCACCCGTCGAGGCAACATCGACGTCAACCGGGCCGGTTAGCGCAAACTCCTGGCCCCCGACCGAATCCGTCGAGCTGAACACCTCAGCGGAATCATTGAGCTCGATCACCACCATCGCGTGGCTCGAGTTGGATCCGGTGACGTTGCCGTCTACATTGGCGCCACCTTGTCCCGCCGCGACACCGTCGCCGCGGTATTGGAACAGGTCCAGCGTGCGCGTCGCGGTCGCGGTTTCGAGGAGGCGCACAAAACTCTCACCGCCGTCGGCGTTCGACACGTTGCGGTAGTACATACAGCCCTTGGCTGCGTCGTCCTTCGATCCGTCGATCCGGAATCCGTACCACCGCTGTGTGCGCGCGTTGCCGATGCCCTGGTGATACGCGCCACCGAGCGCGAGGTATCGTTTGTTATCGCCGGTGACCGAGACCACATTCGACGACAACGTGATGTTGGTTCCGTCGGTACCGGAAAACCCGCCGATCTGAACCGGCGTCGTGCCGCCGGTCGCGGTTGTGCTCGTCGACGTGTAGATCCCGACGTCGGCGTAATACAGCGGGATGACCTGCAGGTAGCTGCGCACCGTCCCGTCGGTCGTGTTCGGCGCATCGCTATCGCGGCGCCATTCAAACGTGAACGTTGCCGAGGCGCTCGGGTTGTGAACGAACGACCAGCCGCTTACATAGGCGCGATCCTCTGACGCGTCGCGGCTATAGCCACCCGTCGACGCCGAGGCAAAAGTCCCGGTGCCGGAGGCCTGCACCATCCGCCCCTGCGGATTGTAGCGGCCGTTCGAGCTGTCCTCGGTCTCGAAACCCCAAACAAACAGGTAACCGGTTGCCAGTCCCGACGCCGGGAGAGTCGCCGTCGAGGTCGCTGAATTCCAGCTGTAGGCGGCGCCGTCGTTTCGATCGACGGTCGGAAATAGCCCGTTAGGTGCGCCCCATGTGGTCGTCGGGACAAGGGTCCCAATGACGCCGCCCGAGGCTTGGAGTAGCGCTGCCATTTACGTGCATACCGAGGTGCAGCACTGACAGTTGGCTTTTTCGCAGTCCTCCATCGATTTATGACCGCACAGCGCGCACGGGCACTTCCTGCCCTCAATCTCTACCTTGCCGCTGCGCGGCAGGCCCGGATTCTTGTCCGGCGGGTAAGTCGTAACCCGGCGCTTGGCCATGCGTGTTACTCGCTCTTGGTGCCCTTGGGCTGGATCTCGACGGCCTGCGCGCCCGGCGTGCGCTCCGCGCTCTCAACGCCCTCGGCCGTACCCCAGCCCATCGAGCAGAAATACGCGACGAGCTCGTCATCGAGTGTGAGCGTGTCGCCCTTGCGCATATGCACGGTGTCGCCGTGGTGCAGCTCGTCCTCGGTGCAGGTGAATGGCTTCATTGTGTTCGTTGCTCCTGGTGATGGATGGTTGTGGCTTAGGTCGCGTCCGCGATCTCGTGATCGAAGGCGGCGACGTCAACCGTACCGCCGGACGTCAGGCCCTGGGTCGCGGACAGGTCCACTTTCCAGATCAGCGTCGTGGCGGAGCACAAACATACCACCGCGGCGGTACCGGTCGCCGAGATCGAGAGCCCGCTCTCGGCCGTTTTGGTGATCTTGCGGCCGCTGGTGTCACCATTCGCGGTCGCCGAAAAGCTGCCGGAGGTCAGGCCCGTCGCTACCGCCAGTGTGTTCGTCACAGCGGCCGCGCGATCGGCCGGGTCGCCGGAACAAACGCGCAGCTCGGTGATGTTCTGCCGCAGGTAGTCGAGCCCGTCGTCGGCGACGTTGTCGATAACTAAAACGCTCATTGATAGTCCTCATGTTCGGTATTTGTTGAGGCGGAATCGCAGATCCTGCGTGAGCAGCTGCGTGTACCGCGAGCGCATGACGCGGCGAGACACCGAAGGGAAAACCGCCTCGGCATCCCCTCGGATTCGGAACTTGATGGCCTCGAGCGGCAGGCGCTTGTCGGTGCGCCGGCGGAATACCTGCAGGTTTCCGTTGATCCCTCGAGCGACAAATGCCCGGTCGATCTGCCGGCCTGCAACGCGGGTGCCGCGGCGATTGGTGCCGCGTCCCTCGGTCAGGCGAGCTCGGCGCCCGGGCGGAAATTGACTGATGGCCGATATCGGCCGGGTGTATACCTTGATCTGTGCGCGCTGCTTTTTCGGCGTTGCGCGATTGACCACCACCCGTTTGCGGATGGTGCTGACCTTCAGGCGCACGCGCGCCGCGGTTGCTCGGGTGCCTTGCGTGCGAATCAGCGCCGTCGTTTTATTGAGCGCACTGGATCCGGCGCGCGGCACTTCGACCGCCCGGATCTGGCGCAGTTTACGCGAGAGCCGTGCGACCTCGCGGGTCGCGTCCGGCACTTAGAACGGCTCCTCATCGGCCGGGTTGGCCGCGTAGGCGCTGGCATCCTTGTCGCCGTCGATCGGCTTGAGGATCACGTACCAGCGGCGATCGAGCGGCCAGTAAATGCGATCGTTCTCCTCGAGTCGGACCTCGCGATCGTTCACGGTGAACACCGTGTTATGCACGACCGTGACGCCATCGTCACCGAAGTCGCGGACCTCATGATCCTTGACCGCGGTGACGGTGACCGATTGCCCGGATTCACGACGCACGAGGCAATGCTCGCCGAAGGCATCGAGAATATCCTCGGTCGCCTCGTTCATCGCGTCATCAAATCCGGGCATGGTCAGGCCTTACTAGGTGACGCTACCGCCGCCAGGCAGGAGCAGCACCTCGACCTCGTCGGTACCGGCCGCCGCCGCCACCAGACACAGACAACCGCCCGAGATATCGCCGGCCGCGGGGGTCGCGGCAGCATCCTCGAGCAGGCCTGTGCTGACGTCGAGCTGCAGGTTGGTATTGACGAGACAGTCGGCGCCGTTGACCTTGCCGAGCACGTGACGGCCGGAGACCATCGCTTGTCCGGTTTCGGTGTCAAGGATATCGCCGAGCACGACGCCGATCAGGTTACCGATCGCGACCAGGCTGCCCGAGGTGATGGTGCTGCCGCTGCTGTTGGTGTAGTCAACAACGTCACCAGGTGCTCGATAGGTTCGAGACATAGCTTTTTTCCTTTCAGTGAGTTGGGTTTGCGGTTCGCCTTACGCGCCCGTCGAGCGGTAGCAGCCGAGCCAGTTAACGGCGGCGACGCCGTAGTTGTAGATCACGCGCCAGCCGACGCCATACTGCCGGAACTCCTCGCGCATCATCATCTGCGGCTCGCGCTCGCCCTGCACAAACCCGACCTCGATGACGGGGATCTCTTCCGGATCGGGGAACAGGTACCACGGCACGCCAGACAGGCGCGGGGTCGTCACGATCGGGCCGAGCAGGCCGCGCGACTTGTTCGGCTTCTGCAGCTTGTTCGACGTGTCCGGATCGTACTGTGCCTCGTTGATGACGGTGACGTCACCGCGCAGCGCCAGCGGCCCGACAAACACCGGGTCATTGACCGGATCGAGGTACTCCTCGGCGCCGCTCTCGCTGTTGGGCATCTGCTGACTGCGGATCGTCGTGATCGCGGTGTCGATCGCATCGACCGACGGGGCGCCGGTGCCGATGTTGCCGTGGCTGGCATCGAACAGCGGATTACCGTCCGACATCGTCGGGCCGAGGCCCGAGTTGAGCGCCAGCAGCGCGTAAACGTCCTTTTCGACCGACCGGCGAGCTGCGCGACCCATCGCCGACGCGTTACTCGAAAAAACGCTCATGTCGTCGTTGATGATCGCTTGATTGGACAGGTTGAGGATGCGGCCCTTGGTCGATCCGGTGATCGACTCTTTGCGGGTGTCATCCAGCGTGCCGTCTTGGATCTCGCCGTTTTCATCCGCCGGCAGCAGATCGGAGAACGATCCCTCGATGTGACGCCAGTGCGGCCGGAAGTCCGATAGATCGCCCTCTCGGCAGAACGCTGACCAGGTGTCGCCCGCGCGATTGAACGCGTCGAGCAGCACCTTGTGCATCGCGTTCTGCATGAGGTTCGGAAAATCCGACGTCGAGTGCGTGATCGCGGCGGCGACAATCTCCTGGGGCATCATGCCCTGCGTATTGATGCCGGCGAGCTCGGCCGCGTTGCGCGCAATGTCCTGCAGGCGCAGGCCGCGGAACGGGTTGTCACCGTTGACGCGAATGACCTGGCCGTTGTCATCGTGTGCACCGGCGCGCTGGCCGATCCAGTTGACGACCGCGGCGGCCCGCTTGTCGGCGTTGTCCTCGACGATCTGCACGGATCCGCTTGGGGTGACGTCGTCGTCACCTTTGAGCAGCTCGAGGAACTTGTCCTTTGCCGTTTCGATCGTGCACTCCGGGTCGTCCAGACACGTGCGCAGCAGGTCCGGTGCGCCCGGGTGGGTTGTGCCTGCAAACAAGGCGCTGATCTGCTCTGCGCGCTCTTTTTGCTCGGCCTGGTACTTCGCGACCGCTTCCTGCGCCGCTTTCTCTTTTGCGGCCTTTTCCGCCGCTGCTTGTTCCTCAGGGGTCATAGTTTCTCCATGAGTTGGCGTGGTAGCCGCCGGTTGTGAGCCAGTTGGCTCGAGTAAGACAAACGCAAAAGGCGCCTGCGGTGTTTGGGATGGTTGTGGCTCGGTCGCTTGCGCGGCGCTCGCCAGTAAAGGTTTCGGGGTGTGTTTGAACCAGGAAAAGTCGGCCGCCGCGATCGACGCGGCGAGGTCGAGGTCATCCTCGGCGGCGTCGTCGCCCAGGCCGTTGATGATCCCGGCGTCGAGCGCCTGCTGCGCCGTGTACCAGGTCTCATCATCCATGAGCTCGGCGATCTCATCGCGTCCCATATCCCAGCGCGGGGTATACGCATCGATGAGCAGCTCCTTGATCTGCCCGAGCGTGCGCGCCGCTTTCTCGAGGTCGTCCTGGTCGCCCCACACCGCCGTCGACGGGTTGTGAATCATGAGCATCGACTGCGGGAGCATGATGAGCTCGTCGGCGGCGCACGCGATGACCGACGCCATCGAGGCGGCGAGCGACTCGACCGTCACCTGCACGTTGCCCTTGTGCATTTTGAGCCGGTTGAAGATCTGCAGACCCTCGAACACCGACCCGCCGACCGAGTTGATACGCACGTCGAGGTCGGTTTTGTCCGAGAGGTTGTCGAGCTCGCGGATAAACTCGCGCGCCGTCACAAACCAGCCAATCTCACCAAAAATCCGGACCTCGGCCCGGGCGCCGTTACTGCTCGGCTGGATCGCGTACCACTTGCCTTTGCTCTTGCGCATTTTCTTGCGTCCTCTGTCTGCGAATGTCGCGCGGATCTTGCCCGCGCGATCGGATTACGTTTGACTGCGACTCGACGCCACTGGCGAGCAGCGACTCGTATGCCTTGGCCTCCTGCAACGGCTGGATCCAGGGCAGTGCCGGCTGGGTAAACACGACGTTGCGCAGCGTCGTCAGATCGACGTCGCGCGGCGGTACCCAGCCGGCCAGCATGAGCGCCTCGATAAACCGGTTGTGTTTCGGCAGCTCGAGGCGCGAGACAAATTTCGCCCACAGCGGTGTGTACAGGCGATGCTGCTCGACGAGCTCCTGGCGCTGCGCGGAGTAGCTGCCGTTGTAGTCCTTCGACCAGCTCGAGTAACTGATCCCGATGCCGCCGGCGCCGGCGCGCAGCTGCGCGGCCCGAAAGTCGATGAGCGCGTTGTTGGGCCGCTTTGAGTCGATGGTCTCAACCGACTCACCCGGCTGCAGGTCATCAAACACCATGCCCGGGCGCAGCTGTATGTGACGCTCACCGGCCTCGTCGGGGTCACCGTTTTCCGGGTTGGTCGCGACGTCGCCATAGTCACCCGGGTCGCCTTTGATGATAAAGGCGGCGAGGGATGCGGCGACGCGGGCCGCGACGCGCTCGGTCTCGTCGATCTCCGCGATATCGGCAAGGCGCCGGATGACCGCGTGGAACTTCGATATCCCGTGCAGCTGGTTGATGCGCGTTGCCCAGCGGATATAGCTGATATTGCGCGCCGGCACCTGCTTGCGGTCCTGGTCGGTGAGGCGTCGCGCAAAGTGACCCAGGTCACCCGGGTGCACTTTCCACAGGTGGTACGTCACCGGCCGGCGCCACTGGTTGACCTGGATCCCGCCAAACACGTCGGTTCGGTTCCGAAAGGCGCTCGGGTCGTCGACGAGCAGATCCGGCTCGATCATTTCGTAGCTGTACGGGATATCGGTCCCGTGCGTCAGCCCGCGGCGGTTGCCGCTTATGTGCTGCATAAGCACCGCGCCGTCGCGGAATAACGTGCGCGCCATGAGCAGCTGCGCGCTGGCATCGTCCTCGAGCCCGGTGACCTCGGGCTCCTGGGCCCAGCGTTTGCGCTCGGCGCTGATAAAGGCGTTGGTCTCCTCGTGAGGTTCGCCGCCGCGCGTGAGCACCATGGGCTCCGGTACCAGGCCGCCGCCAACCACGTTGGTGCACAGGATATCGAGCGCGCCGTTGATCACGTCGCTGTTTTGCTCCATTTCCCGCATCACTTCGCGGATCTGTTTGGGCGCGCTCGAGGTCGACGCGTTGGGCCCGCGGGTCTCCGCCTTGGGGTTGAACGTGCGCGAGGGTTTCTCCGCATCGAAAAGCGCCTGCAGCTTACGCGCCCGCATCCGCCGGACGGCGTAGTCCGGAAACGTCGAGGCGATCAGTCGGTCATACCAGCCCATGCGCTTAGAACTTGGCCAGGGCCGCGCCACCGGATCCGCCGCGCTTGCGGATCCGGTCGTTGTTGATGATCCGCTGCAGCCGCTGAATCTCGGCCGCGCAGTCGGCCGCGTCGGCCCGGGTGAGGGTGCGACCGTTCATCTGAAACGTAAGGCCCTTTGAAACCCGGTCATAGGCCTGCTGCCAGTTAACCAGCGACTGGCGCGCTTGTTCCGGTGTCATCGGTCGTTATCTCCTAACCAGTTGTCGGTGCCCTTGATCCAGCCGCCCGAATCGTCGCGCCGTTGCTGACGCCTTACCTTTCGTTTCGCCTTTCGCGTCACCGGCGTCGACGCCACCACCTCGGCCGCTTTCCAGTCGGCCTCGCGCAGCAGGTGCACGCGCAGCGCGCGCGCAGCGTGCAGTGCATACACAAAGCAATCGAGGCCCTCGTTTCTCACGCCCTCGCGCAGTTGGTACACCTTGCGATTGCGCACCGTCTTGTGCGGGACCTTGACCTCGCTCGTCACCTGGTCAAAAAAGTCGGTTCGCACCGTCGGGTAAACATGGATCCGGCCGGGCCCGTCGCCCTGCAGCTTAAAATGCTCGGTGATCCAGTCCTTAGCCTTATTGGTGCCGACCTGGTACACCTTGACGCCGCGCTTTGCCGCTTTCGTTCGCTGCCGGCCTTTGTTCTCGTGATCGACGCTCCGGGCCGTCGGCAACTTGTAGATCTCCGGATCCGTCAGCGCGCTCGAGCCCTTTATCGCCATGAGCGTCACCCGGTTCTTAAATTCCGGCTTGCGGGTGCGCGATCGCACAAAGTGATACACGGCATCACTCGTCGCGCCGTCGCCGGCGTCGATCGAGACCGCCTCGACCTGGACCTGGCCGCCGAGCTCGTGCTCGATCGGCCGCAGGATGAGCTCCTCGAGCGAATCATAAACAGGGTCGTTCTTGTCGACGCACGTGTCTGCGGCCGCGATCTCGCCCCAGTACAAAAGCCACATTTCCTCATCACGCCCGGTCGCCCAAAACTGCAGGGCCAGGCGATCGTGCTGCACATCGACGCCGAGGCTCACTTTGAGCCCGCCTCGAGGGCAGAAAAACTCCGCGTAACCTTCCTGCTGCGTGTACCGCTCACGCAGCGCCTCGGCCGTGGTCGCGTCGGTCAAGTACTCATACGCTCGGCCGAGCTTCGAATTCTGGAAAACAATACGGTCAGATTGGTCGCCGCGCTCGCCTTTCCATTCCGCCTCGAGGTAATCCTCGACGAGCTCCTGCAGGCCTGCGCCCGGCAAACAGCTGTAGAGCTCATTGAGCTCCATGAATCCGGCCGCGTTGGTCGAGCTCTCGGCGGTTTTCTCCCAGCCGCACAGCGGATCGCCCGCCTCGATCGCGTCATACACCGTGCGTTTGATGTTCGCCTTGCGCGTGTAGTCGTCCCACAGCTGCGCGCAGTGCGGGCAGACATAGGCCGCGGTCTCCGGCTGGGCTCGGCCCCACACCTCGTGCGGGAGCATGGTCTCATCGCCCTCGAGCCAGTTGACGTTGGCAAAGTCGAGTACGTGCGCCTCGCCGCAGCCATCGCCGTCGATCGTCCGGTGGCACACCACCGGCAGCACGCGCTTATCCGTGAGCGCCAGGTGCGACTCGACGCGGGAAAATCCCTTGACCGACGGCGTACCACCGAGCACGCGCTTGGCCCGGCGCATCCGCTTCGTCCGCTCATAGAGCAGCTTGACCGAGTCGCCCTGCCCGCCGACGTTGATGACGGCGTCATCGGGTTCCTCGACCGCCACGATCCGCGCCGGCGTCGATTTGACGTCCGAGATCGTCGCGGAGCTCACGAGCTTCAAAAACCCGCCGGGGAATTTCCGAAACCCGGTTCGCTGTCCTTGTCGCCTCGAGGTACCGACGTCGATGTGCTTCTCGAGCCGCGGCGTCGCTTCGACCACCGGCTTAAACTTCTCATCCGAAAACAGTTTCGCCGCGCCGTCGGTCGCCATCATGACGATCATCGGGCACGGCGTGTTATCGATGTTCTTGCCGAGGAAGGCGATCAGCGCCATGGTCCAGCCGACCTGCGCGGCCTTCATGCACACCACCTCGGGGATCAGCGGATCATCGAGCGCCGCAAAGATGCCAAACAGATACGGCGCATAGTCGAGATCGTAGTCGCCAGGTATGTCGGCGTTCTCATCCGGCAGCTTGAGGTGCTCCTGCGCCCACTCCGCCGTGCTAAGGATTTTCGCCGGGACGATCCGCCGCGCCGCCCTCGCCGAGGCTTTCCGCAAGTTGCTCCGCACGGTGCCCAGCACTCTCGAGGGCATTGCGTCCAAACTGCTCGAGGTCAGCGGGCTCAAGGGTAACGCCGAATTTTGACTCAATGTGCTCGCTCGCTCTGTCTAGGGCGCCCATGACGATCCGCTGCACCTCGAGCGCCCATTCGGTGAGCAGGTTTTCGGCATCCTCCGTGATGCACAGGATCCCGAGCTCGCGCAGGTTGGCGAGCTCCTGGGCCTCGGCCTTGGCCAGCGCCTCGCGCGTTCTCGCCTGGGCGAGTTTCACGTTGTCATCACCATCACGGCCGGCCGCTTTGTCGCGCTGATCGGCGGCGATCGTCTGGATCCACTTGAGCAGCGTCTGCCCGCGGTTGACCATGCCGTCGCTGAAGTAGCGCGACACCGTTGGCGCCGATACGCCCAGGATCGCGGCGAGCTCCGACTGCTTGCCCTCGCGATCGAGCGCCTCGGCCGCCGAGCTCGGCACCTGCTTTGCCTGGTGCGCGAGGATCCTGCGCACCGTTGGCAACACCGCGTACTTGCCGCGCGTCGCCTTTCCAATCACGCCCGCCCTCACGAGCCGCGTCAGCTCGCTCGCACCGAGGTCCAGGTGCGCCGCAAACCATTCCGCCGGCTGCGCATAGCTGTCATCGACGACAGTTTCGCCAGCGTTTTTACTGGGTTTCGGCGCTTTTTTGCGTGTCGCCATGCAATCCGGTGCTCAGCGGTTTAGCGGGAGTTTCAGTTAGCCCCCTATGGGCGCTGGTTAGTCGCGATAAATCGCGAGCCGCAGGCCCGTTTGCAGCGGCGCGTCAGAAGGACCCGCAATCCCTTACGTATCAATGGCTTACGCATCGCTTGCCGCGGCAGGGGTCTCGAATGCCTGCCGTTTGATGGCAATGCGCACGTCGCCCCGCCTGGTAATGGTGGCGACGCGATCGTCGGGCCCGATGTACGGCTTGCCATCCCGCAGCCGGTTGAGGATCACATACCGATCGCGCACCGATCCCTCGACGCAGGTGTCGGTGACGTCCTCGCCGTCAACGGTGACCCGGCACACCCCGCGGATATACACCGCCTGCTCGAGCGCATCGCTCCACACCGTGGCGTACACGTCGAAGTACTCGACCCGGTCGGTAACGTCGATCCATTCATCCGTGCTCATCTGTGCTGTGCCGGCTGATCCGCCGTTTTACTGCGCGCCATACGGCCCCCCAGGGGTGCAAAGGTGGGGGGAGTATCAGCGTTTCCGGTTCTTACGTCGAGCCACGCGCTGGGCCTTGCTCTGCTTCCTGCGCTTGCGCACGGCCTTGGTAAACCATGGCTGTTCACCTGTATCGCCTCGAGCCCGTGGTCCTTTGTTCGTCATATGACCGACACGTCAGACAGCGGCCGCACACCAGGCGGATCTGCTCGCTCATGAGAGTACAGCTCAACGATCTCGATATAGCGGTCTGCCGTGATGCGCCTGGGCTCGGCGTGGTTGGTGATGATCTCGTTTTGCACGAGAACCACGTCACCGACCTGGGCGAGCGGATCGCTCGTGATCCAGGCCGTCGAGACCGTGTTCGCTGGATAGACCCGCCGGTCGAGCTTCCGGTCGCCTGCGTTCTTTCCCGTCGCCTCGATGATCACGATGTTGGCCGGACTGACGATCTGCCAGTCCTGGGTTGCGATCGTGTAGCCGCCCAGGAGCTGGCTTTGCCAAACGACGTGGAAGTCGAGGCGGTCACCGATCTTGAGCTCCCACAGCTCGACCGAAACGGTCACGGGCTTATGCGCTGGCCAGCGTCGAGGTTACGGTGATTGACAGGGTCTCACCATCGTCGACGGTCTTGTCACCGCCAGCAAATGCGCCCTCGCTGATCAGGATGCCGGCTGTGCCGCCCCGGGTGTTATCGGTCGCGATGAATGCGCCTCCGATGATCGTGCTGTTGACGTTGATCGAGAAAACGGCCTTATTCGCCGAATTGTCAACCGACTGGCTCGCAACGGATCCCATGTTGAGGGTTTGGCGGACGCTTTCCGTGTAGGCAACGACCTCGGCCCACCCGCCGTGCGAGCTCATGGTATCGCCGGCGACCACGGTCGGCGTGCCGTCGGTCAGGCCCACATAGTGGGAGGCGACGTACAGATTGCCATTCCAGAATTTATCGAGGATCTCATTGAGACCGACGTCGGTGACCAGGTTGTCGATGTGCTCGACCCACTTGAGCGCGCCGTTTTTGTCACGGCATTCGATCTCATAGTGGTGCGTGATGTTGAACAGCGCCTGACCTTTGGCTGCCCGCTCAACGATGCCGCCGAAATCTGCGCCCGCCTTCATTTTGTCTTGCATGGGTTGGGTCCTATCTTAAAAAACGTGAGCTCGCCCGGCGGGCAAACTTTCCTCGTCGCCGGGTGGCGTGATCACCTCGGCATCAAAAATCACACCGGCCGCCATGAGCGCGGCAAACGTGTCCTCGCTATCGGGCGTTTCCACACCCAAGGCGTCGGCGATGGTGGCGCCAATCAGGAGCTCGCCGTCGCGCGCTCTGACGCCCACCAGCAGGTCGTTGACCTGGGCAGAAACATCGAGCTCGGCCGCCTTGCCGGCGAGGCTGACATAGCTGTCGCCTGCATCGGCGGCGATGTTGAGGTCGACCTCATGGGCAACCAGGGCGCTCGCTGCGTCGCCTGCGGTTGCCGCGATGTTGAGGTCGGCACTGACGCCGCGCATCGCCTGGAATGTAACGTTAGCGTTGGCGGCCACTGCGAGCGGGCCATCGGTGTCGAGCTGTGAAAAATTTTCGTCGGCGCGCGGCGACGACCAGCCGTCGTTATTGCAGACCCAGTAACCGACGGTTGCCGGCAGCACGGTGATGATGCACTTGCCATCGGCGCCGACGGTGCCGTCACCGAGCAGGAACGTGTGCAGCAGCTGGTGGCCGTTGTCGACGTTCGAGTCGTTGTCGAATAGGTCATTAGGCGTGCCGCCGACGCCATCCCAGCCCGCAATCGTTTGCGCGATGTGATCTAGCTCCGGCGTCGTCGTGATGTTGGTCGAGGCGGAGCCATTGGATCCGGACACCAGAAGCTCATACGCCACACCGTAGCGCAGGGCGCCGCTCAGCAGGTGCAGGCGCACCCAGCTCTCGAAACTGATCTCTAGCGCGCTTTGCGAATCCGGGGTCAGCGCCACCCCGCCGAGGCTAACCGTTTCGTCACCGGCGCCATTAACGAGCGGAATGGCTAGATTGTCGTCGAAGGACTGCGCCGACGCCGGAATCGAGCCGAGTTGCAGCGTTGAGGCGCTGTCGCCGATCGGGTTGTCGAGAACAATCCCGCCGGCTTGAATCGGATTGTCGAGGACAATCTTAGGCATTTAGGTCGACCACCTGCACCCAGCTCATCGCCGTGAGCGCGTTTTCGATCGTGTAAGTGTCGCCGTTGTCCCAGTCGTTATCCGTACCGCCTGACAGCGTTGCGGTGACGGTGTTGGCCGTATTCGCGGTAATGACGCCCGAGCTGCCATCGGTGTCGTTGGTGATCGTGCGGCCGACGAGCTCGTCAACGCGCCAATTAGCGGCGCTGTCCGTAAGGACGGCCGCATCGGCTGCGCCCGTGTGCGAGCCGGTATAGTCCGCGGCCAGCGTCAGGATCCGCCAGGTGCCAACGCTGCCGACCAGGTCGTTATCGATGACGAGTTTGCCGGCGCCGTCGGTGGTCTCCGCGGTGCCCTTGACGAGCGTCGCCTCATCGTTGGCCCCTGCGCGCACCGCCCAGTCGATATTCGCGAGGTTTGCGCGCGCGGTCGTGCGGTCATCCTCGGTGAGGTCAATGTCGATGCCGGGGTTGGCCGCCGCGCCGCCGAAATTTGCGACGACCAGCCAGCCGCGATGGTGATCGGTGCCATCGCCCGAGGTGATCGTCGACGTTTGCGAGCTCGTCGCCATGTCTTCCTGCCAGGAGACAGGGATCGAGTGACGGTTCGACGTGCCGCAAGTGCGAAGGTAGTTCGTTAGCGAGGCGGTATCGCCCGGGTCGTAGGCGTTGCCGTCCTCGAGCATGCCGCCGCCGAGGACCACGTTGCTCGCGTTTGCCGGCGTTAGTGCACCCGACACTATCGAGGTATCGGCAACCGATGCGCCGCCCTCGAGGACAACTTGCCAGCTCGAGAACGTTTCGCCGTCGGGGTTGAGCTCGCCGGCCCAGCCGGCGAAAGATACCGCCTGCGCGTCGAGCACGACGTTGAGCGTTCCGTTGTCGTTCGCGTCTGCGCCATCTTTCGTATAGATAACGCCGCACACCCGATCGGCGTTGTCCACAATCGCCTGCTGCGTAAACCCGTTGCCCGTGTATTGCTGCGTGCTGATCGCCGAGGGCGCCTGGCCATCCCAGGTAAAAATCGCGACCAGGGGTCGACCGGTGGTTCGGCCTGACAGGTCAAGCGCGCAAGTATCCGTGTTGGCGAGCTGCTGCCAGGCAACCTCAAGGACGGTTTTGGCCATCTATTGGAACCTCACGTTAGTCGGCGCCGGCATAAACCGATACTGCACCGCGCCGGGGTCGCGATTTGCCGAGTCGGTCGGCGTTTGATCATCGAAAAACTGCAGCAGGTTGTAGATCACCGGGTTGCTCGGATCGGTCAGATCGTCCGCGGCCTTGGTGGAATACAGCGCGCTATCCGTTTTTGTGCAGGTGTCGCGCGCCGGGCTGGACGCCGAGAGCATGTATTTGCCGTCGATGTGCTGAAAAAAGATTTCGGCGGTGTGCTTCGGGTTGCATCCTGGGCACAGGATTTTGGGGTCCGTGAGATCGGTGTCGGAATCGTTGAGCAGCGGGTCACCGTCGGCGGGCTGCCAGTTATCGACAAACTCAAACCCGGCCCAGGACGCCATCGCACCGGTATCGTGCGCCATGTTGCAGTTTTGTTTGGCGACCGTGGTGTTGTGGGTTGCATCGGATGAGTAGTACATCGAGCCGCCGCCCGAGATGCCGTTATCGATCACCGAATTGCCGACATAGTACTGCTCGGCATTGCCGGCGCCGGCGTTGATTGATATTCCGGGGCCGCCCGTGTCGGCCTGCTCCGGATATTTCGAGCACAGCACACCCAGCACGCGCTTAACGCCGTTGTCTGGCGCCGACCAGGTCGTTTTAAAGCAATAGGCGCCAAAGGAACCAAACGGCGCGGAGGGGTTTTTCTGCCCGACCAGCCGCACATCGCGCCAGGTCTCATCACCACCGTGATTCGACTCAACGCCGTTATCGCCTGCGTACCAGGACGAAACCAGCGAATAGGTCCAGTCCTCGATTAGCCAGTCGTCTTGTGCCGTGTTGAGGTTGTAGCGTGAGCCCGAGATCAGTCCGTCGGTATTGCCGCCGCCCTTGGGGTCGCCGAGCACGCTGCCGGATCCGGTGATCACGCCGTTTTCATAGTGTTTGCCGCCGGCCCAGCTGGCGCCGCGGCTGATCACGATATTGCTCGCGATCTGCGAGTAATTCGGCGGGCTGGGACTCGCGAGCCATGCGTCGTGCAGCGAGTCAGTAGCGCCGCCACCGGTGCCGCCGATCTGGATGCCGTGCCGGCTCATGTAGATATCGAAGTCGATAAACTCGATATTTTGCGGGCCTCGGCTGCTGAGCAGCGGGTTGATGCTGACCAGGTCCTTAGTTGCGCTGTGCGATCGGATCATGCGGTAGCGTTGGTTGCGGCCACCGACGACCAGATTGTGTCGGTCGGCGTAGCTGAACTCGAGGTTATACAGGTCAACGTAATCGCCCTCGATCGAGAACATATTCCCGTTGCCGCCGATGCACGCCTCGGTGGCGCCGCCGGCCTGGTCGATCGAATCTTGCAGGGCCTCATCGCACGCGCCTTGGAAGTGTGCCGGGGTTTGCCCGGGCGTGGTGATGATCCGCAGCCGATTGCCTGGGGTCCCGCTCTGCGTGATGTTGACCACGCTCGTCGACGTTTGAAAATCGAGGCGGTTGGGTGCGCCTCCATTGTTGTTCACGCACACCACCCCGCCGACGCCGTCATACGGATCGAGGAGCGACTCGAAGTTTGCCTGCGTGGTTGGGCTGATCGTCGTGTCGCAGTCGCTGAGCTCAAAATGCCATTCGAGCTCGGCCGGCCAGGAGAGCTCAGTGCGCGACAGGTGACCGCCTGCGGTCGCCCCGTTGTCGTCCCAGGTGTGCCGGACGAAATACGCGCTGACGCCATCGTCGGGCACGTTGACCGACGTCACGCCCGCCGCGACCGTGGTCTCGAGCGTGAGCGTCGGGTCCTGGTGGCCCGTGTTGCCGCGCCAGATCTCGGTGCCGGTGATGACGCCGGCGCCGATCGTGGTGCCGTCATAGAGCGTCGTGGCTTCGTCCCAGCTGAGCGTGACCTGGCCGACCGGCGGTGCCGCTGGTGTCGAGAACGACAGGCTCAGCACATTCGAATCACCCGCGGTGACGTTTTGCACCGGGTCAAAACAGTAATCGGTGTCGGCCGTAAGGCCGGACAGATTGATCACGACCGGGGAGGTCGTCACCGGGATCGGCGAGGCCTCGGTCTGCACCGCGCCGGTGCCGGCCTTCACATCCGCCGGTGTCATGGGGGAGCAGCTGCCGAGCTCGCGCAACGCCCATTCGACGGTGCCCGAGGCCGAGACCGTGGTCTCGAATTGAATCGTTGCCGAGTCGGTCGACACACTGGGCGCCGAGATATTCGACAGCACCGGGACGGTACCGCCACCGAATTGCGTGGCGAGCTGGTCGCGCACCCAGTTGAATTGCTCGATATCGTCGGCGGTCGGGTTGGGGGCGCCGACACGGCTGGCCGACGTATCACCACCAGGCCAGAAGTACTCGCTTAGATTCTCGGGCAGCGTTTCGGTCGCCGCGATCGAGCCGTCGGCAACGCGCGCGAAACGGCTCGGCGCGTCGAGCGTGTCGGTCTCGGCGGTGGGGAACACGTTGCCGGATCCGTACACGTTGGCGGGATCCGCATTGTTGACGAACTCGAGCGCCGTGCCCAACGGGGTCACGAGCTGCTGCAGGTTCGCGGGCGGATCCGCGTCGAGCCACACACTGTTGATCACGTTGACCCGATCGGGAAACGCCACAGTCGGGCTGTTGCGATCGTTGAAGCGCAGACCGTACAGGCCCCAGCCGGCGGATAGATTCGACTGGTACTCATAGTCAACAACGCCGGAACGGGCCTGGCCGCAACGCTCGTAAATGTTGAAGCACAGATTGTGATGCCGTGAGATCTGCGCCGGCGCCTGGGTCGAGTCGAAATAGCCGTCGGTGTACGGCTTCGCCAGGTCCTTGTAAAACGTGTTTTGAACCGTGACGCCCTTGCAGTTGCCGTAATTCTCGAGCGCCGCGTCCTCGAATCCATCGACCGTGACATACGCAAACACGATGTTGAGCGAATTCACGCGATCGTGGCTCGAGCAATTGATCACGATGCCCTGCGCGCCGTTGTCGTCGGCCGCGCCGCCCTCGCTCCAACGGTTGTTGGCGCCAAAGGCCGCGCGCAACCGGAAGCTGTGCCCGAGGAAGTTGTTGGTTTGCGCATCGTTTGCGAGCAGCACCCATTGCGTCGTGTTGTCGGCGAGCTCGATCACCACCTGGCCGCCGGTGTGCGGCGTGCCGGCACCATCGTCGCGGCCGTTCACCGTGATAAACGGCTTCGACCAGTTGCGATCATTGAACTGATAGACGCCCGGCGCGGTGAACCGGATCTCCATGCCGCTCGTGCCGTCGTAATCCAGATAGCACTGATCCATCGTGCCGGCGCCGGTGGCGGCGGTGTTGGTCACCAGGCACACCGGGCCTAAGGATCCAAACGTCGAGACCGTGCCATAGCCGGCGAGATTCAGGGAGCTCAGGCCCGTGTCGCAGCCATCGGTGCGCAGGGTGCCGTCAGCGCATAGCGCGGCCTCCCAGTCGCGCCCGACGGTGACGGGGGCGGCCGCGTGAACGACCAGGGAGCTCAGCAGGAGCAGGGCGGCGAGCAGAGTGCGGATCATGGGCTGGTGACCTCGATCTCATATTCGCGGTTGGGCATGTCGTCCTGCACGGGGATATCGACGGCGACGTCCTCGAGCACGGGCGGTGGGGGCGGATCCGGTGTGATCACGGTCTCGCGTAGCGTCATGATTTTCTCGATCGCGTTGGATGGTTCCGACTCATAGGTGACGCCGTCGACCTCGAGCGAGGTGGTGACGGCGAAAAAGACCGAGCGCGGCACGTCGACCTGCAGGCCGTTGACGAGCTCGTGCACAAAGTCGTCGCCCTGGAAGGCGAATTGCATTTGCGACGGGTTGAATCCCCACAGGATCCGGTACACCGGCACGTCGCCGGTCGTTTGCGGGGTGATGGTGGCGCCGTTTCCGAATAACCGCGGCATTACATTTGCCGGTAGGATTCGTGGGCGTCGCCGGCGAGCTCCGCGATCTGCTCATCGGACAGCTGTCCATCGTTGAGCTCGACCATCGCATTGAACCGCGCCATGTTGATCCCGGCGCTACGCGCCAGGCCGATCAGCGCGATGAGCGCGCGGATAATCTCAATTTTCATTGATGAGCCCTCGTGTCAGTAGGATGGTTTCGAGCTCCTGCAGGATCCCGAGCGCGATCTGCAGTTTGGCGCCCGCGGGTGCCTCGTTGCCGGCTTCGTAGAGTTGGTGTGCGCTGTCGATCGAGGCGAGCGCGTTGCCAATCCAGTGTTTGAAATTCTCTTTTTCGGCCGTGGTGATGACACTGTCGGGGGTGCACTCGCCACCGGGTGCGACGTTGCCGCACTCGAGGCGGATCGCGTCGGCCAGCGTCTGCACCGTCAGATAGCTCGCGCCGATCGAGTTGCCGATGCTGCGCTGGCCGCCGGCGCCGACGCAGCCGGTGAGCATGAGCGTGACCAGGAGCATCGCGAGCAGGCCGACGGCCGCGGGCGATCGCTGCTGGTGGGCTGGCTTGCGTGCGCGGATCGCGCCCTTGGCATCGATCGTGACGCGGCGCTCGCGCAATAGCATCTGAGCAATGGCCGTCACGAGCACAGCAAACGCGGCCGCCACCTCAGGGGGCGCATCAACGCCACCATAGGCGCCGAGGACCCAGATCAGGATCGTTGAGAGCGCGCCGCCGATCATGGCGCCGTCGGTGATTTTCGATTGCAGGTTATCCATGTAGGCATCCTGGTTGATGGTGACGGGAAGGGAGCCCGGCCAGCGCGCCGCGGCACTCACCATCCCAGAGGTGCCGCCGGGACTAAGGCCCCGATTTAAGGCAGGCCGGCCGAGCATTGAAGGGTCAGGCTGCGATGACGAGCTCATGGGGCGCGTTGCGTGGCAGCCAGTCGTGCAGTCGTTCGATCGCCTTGCTGCTGTCGCTCACGCCCCAGCGGCCGAGCACGTAAGCAAAGGTCAGCCCGGGCGCGACGCAGCCCTGCACCTGGTCGGGCCAGTTGGCGGCGTGAAACAGGCAGGCGAATCGCTCGCCGCCTTCCGCCTGAGTCAGGGTCACGTCATCGCTCACCAGGTGCCAGGCGAATCCGTATTTGGGTGACTTGTACCATTCGAGCCGGTACAGCCCGGGGGGCACGCAGCTCTCGAACGGAACGCCGGCATCAAAGCGCTTGGACCCGGCGGCGGCGAACGGCTGCCAGGCGCGCTCGACGGTGCACAGCGGGGGTTTGCCGGGCACGATGAGCGTGCCGAATGTTCCGTATGCGCTGAGCTCGTGCCGACTCAGCCTGATGATCACAGCTCAGAACACTCCGGCAGAATCGCGTCGTGTTCGGTCAGCTCGAGGTACTCCGTGCGCAGCTCGACGAGCCGCTCGCTGTAGACCCGCCGCCGTTCCTCGGCGCTGCACAGCTTGACCTTGAGCTCGAATATCCGGTCATACAAGGCGCCCTCACGCGCATCGTTGACCGCGTTGGTCACCTCCTCGAGGTCGTCGGATATCTTCACCAGCGCCGCCTCATTGCCGGCGACCAGTAGCGACAGACTCATCGGCGCATAACGCTTGTCGAGGGCGTAGGTGAGCGCCGCCCACACGATGCCGGCAACCGTGATGCCGAGCGCGAGGGTCGCGCGACCAAAGGCCATCCAATCCTGAAAACCCGTGAGCCATTTGGCCGAGGACATAAACCGCGCTCCGTTTTGCTGCTGGTTGCCGCGTGCGCGCGGGTTCGCCGAGCTCGAGCTCGGTGGTATTACGTGGGCTGGGGTGAGAAAACGCGCGCCCGGTCGTCCCATTTAAGAGGTCTGACCGGGCCGCAGAAGGCGCCAGGAGGGAATCCCGCGGCGCCGATCGCCATGAAGTTACCGAAGCACTTCAACCGCCATTAGGGGGAAACACACCGTGTAGCGTCAAACCTCCCAACGTGACCGGCGTTATAGCCGAATTGTCGACAGCGGTGCAATCGATAGTAAAGCGGGTTTACCGCCTGGGCAGGGGCTTGATCGCGATCGAGCGCTCGATCGGCCAGCCGTTCGCGTCGTCGCCGGGCGCCAGATCGCCCCAAAAGCACGGGCGCGTGCGCATCGGGCTCGGCTGTTTGGGCCCCCAGTGCGGTTGCTGCTGCCGGTGGTAGTGCACAAACCCGATCGCGAAGTCGATGGCCGTGCGCACGGTCTCGCGGTGCGCTCGCCATTCCTTCGCGATCCGCGTTTTAGAGTACCCGGCGAGGGTCATTTCGATCGCCTCGTGCGCCTGCGGGCTGCACAGATTCAGCCGCATCATGACGGCGAGCATGTACTGCGTCGGCGCCTCGATCCGATTGCGGCCGCCGCGGTACCCGGCGAGATTGGTGCGAAAATCAATCCACTTGCCACCCGGGCTGCCGTCGCTGCGCTTCTGGCTGCGTGTCTCCGAGGCGTGCAAGGGGCGCCCGTTGTCGGTCCACCAGGCGGGGTTGGATCCGCCGTAGCTCTCGGCCGCGACGCTGCGCAGGTTCTCCTCGGCCGGCACCGAGCTCGCGGCCTGGTGGTAGAACTTTCCCGCCACCGGCTCGAATCTGACTTTGCCGTTGAGCAGCAGCTGCTCGTACCAGGCCTCGAGGGCGAGCTCCGCGAGCTCCCTGTCGCGGGCGGCGATGAGCTCCATCAATCCTCCCGGGGTTTGCCGAGCAGCTCGTGATCGACGCGCTCGAGCACCTCCTCGAGCAGCTTGAGGTCGGCGCGATCGATCCAGCCGTCGAAATCGAGGGCGACCTCAATGATATTTTTGGCGCGCGCGAGCTCCTGCTCAATCGTGCGATCGGTCACCCGGGTCCCTCCATGCGAATCCGCAAAGCGCGATCGCGCGCCACCTCCATGAGGACCACGCAGTGCGACGACCAGGAGTCGATCAGTTTTTTGTCGCCCTCGATGATCGCGTTCGACAGCGCGTTGATGTACGCGACGTCAATGAGCTCGCGGTGTGTCTCACAGATCGGGCGCGTGCGCGGCCCTTTGTTGGTGCACTCAGGCATGAGGCAATAGGCCTGCTCGCGCCTGATCTTTGCGCGCTCTTTTTGCGCCGGGCAATGATGGAAGTGATTGCGGTGGCGCTTCGGGTCGTAGCGGGTGTCACCCTTGAGCAGACCGCCGTCCGGCTCGATCGGGATTTTTTTATCGCTCACGTTGCTGAGCAGGAAGGTCACCCAGGTCGAATGGCACGCGCTGCAGCGCACCGCCACGTGGTCGGTGCGCGTGAGTTTGTAGTTTGCTTTGCGCCGCTTCATGGCGGCGCATTCTCGCCGATCCGCTGGACTAGCGCCTCAATGGTCGAGGTCCCAAAGTGTCCAGCGTATGGCGGACGATCCTGCGCGCGAGGTGTCCAGAATCCGCCCGGATGGCGATACATGAATCCGCCTGAAGCCATACAGGCATCAATGGCTGACAGCATCGTTGGTGATAGATCAGCTTTACCCATTTTGCTGCCCGCCCTGTGCCGACAACAACATGATCACGTCGGGGTCAGCTTCCGCTGCCGCCTTCCATTCAAGCAAATCGTCGTAGGTTGACTCTTTGCCAAACCAAACCATTTTACCAACACGGCGTAAGTCTTTGCCATTTCCATCCAGCACAGCTACCGGGCACAGTGATGTTGGTCCTAAATCTTCGACCTCGCGACCTCCGACAATTGCGGGATTCGGCGTTGAACAGTGAGCAAGCCACGCCCACACAATTTCATCCAGCGTTGAGCCCTCATACCGATGGAACAAATGTGCTTCGAACATCCCGTAAAACTTTACTATCTTTGCTTCTCGGGTTTCGTGCCCACATTTTTCACAAACGCTCACGACTGCCACCGCCGGGATAGTCGCGCCAGTACCACACCAGGAACGGCAGCACAAAGGCCGCCCACCAGAACGGTTGCTCGAGGACCATGAAGGCCAGACCGCAAACGGTCAGGGCCATGAGGGGGCGGATGGCCCACAGGTAAAAAAACAATTGCTCGGGCGTGGCTTCGCCCGGTTCTTCGATGCGTTCGATTGTCATGGCGTGTTTTCCTTTTGTTACCGCCGGCTGAACCGGTCGGGGTTGGTGCACGTCGTGAAGTGTGAAACGTGCTTTTTCGGGTCGAACTCCGTGTCGGATTCGTCGACCGTGTCAACGTCGACCGGCACATTGCGCCCGGTCTTGGGCCGCACTCCTCGCATAGCTTGGTGTTCTTCATATCGCGCCCTCAGGTCTCGGTGATCGTGTAGCCCATGGCGTGCATGATGGCCTGCTTGATTTTGTACATTTCGGTGCGTTGGCCCTTGCTATCCTCGATCACTTCGCAACCGAGCGTCGTGTCGAAGTACACAAAGTCGGCAACGTAGGACGCTTGCCGCCCGCTCGGCACGTATCGGATCTCAATACCACCGAGCTCGAGGGGGAATCGCACTTGCTTGCGCAGGTCGCGGATCACCCCACCGGCCTCGAGCAGCTCGAGCTCCTGGGCGCGGTTGTGTTCGCGCTTGGAATCGTAGCCGCGATATCGAGCGACACCTGATCGGCTTCTGCCTTTGGCTCGGCGGGGCATCCGGTTGTGCGCTCTTTAGCGGTTACCTCCCGACGGCTTGCTTGCCTTGGGTTTGGTTTTCGCTTTCGAGTCTTCGGGGTTGCCGTACATAGGTTTACTCCTCAGTTGTCTCCGGGGAAGCGCCCGGCCGCATCAATTCAATCCGCGCGCATCGAGCGTATGCGCAAAACACCACCGATCCTCACCGTCGAGTAGACAGCGACCGGACACGGCGCGGTACTCACGCCCCTGATACAGCACGATCGAGCCCTGCTCGAGTGTGTGCTCGGTGCGCTCGAGCTCCGTGTATTCCTGGTCGTAGAAAATCACGGTGCGGATGTAGCAGCACCAGGGGCGCGCAGTCGGCCGTGCTTTGACGCCGAGCACCTCCCAGGCCAACGCAAACCAGTCGAGGTCCGGGTGCGGCTTCACATGAAACAGCGACAAGCGTTCGCTATCAGGCGGCTTGAGGTGCGAATAGCGCCAGGGGCCGCGGCGATAGATCAGCGGGAGGCTGTACGTCGGCACCAGGTCGGCGGCGTTCGGGTTGTAGGGTTTCCAGGTCATTCGATTCGCCAGACCCTGGTGCCGCTTGTCATTTCCCGCGTCGTAAATCGCTTTGGAGCCAGGTATCGCTTCGCGACCGAAATGTGCGTCGACACGCCGTTATGCGATCGCCCGGTCACCAGAAACGATTGCCCGACCTCGAGCTCGTTTAGCGGGAACAGTTCCGGCTCGCCGCCCTCCCACTTGCCGGTGTTTCTCGAGCTAGGGATCGGGATGCCGTTTTCAATAGTGTACTTGCTGGATTCCATGTTGCTCCTCGTGACGGCCGGATCCAAATGTGCGCTCGCGGCACTTGGGGCAGAGAACGTTGACCACCCCGATTACCCAGCCTTGAGAGCGATAAAAGGCTCTAGCTGCCGCCACAGACACCGGCCGATCGCGGTGGCGCTCGTCGCATCCGTTGCACTCCAAGACATACTCAATTTCAATGAATTCGCTCATGAGACTGCCGCCACCCGTAGTAGATTCCGTATATCGAGGGCCTTAGAACCCATAGAAAGCGCTGCGTTTCCGAAGCTTCGCTCTGTGGTCGCTGGGACTGTCTTAGTCGCTGGACCGATCCTTTTCTCGCTCACGACTGCCCGCCCTGCGATTGGCCGAGCTCCTGGTCGTGCCGATCGGCGGCGCGGGTGAGCGCGGCCCGGTACTGGGTGGCAAACGTAAACTTGAGCTGCTTGAGATCGAACGCAGGGAGCTCGGCGAGCCGGCGAGCTCCGCCCATCGCGTCGACGGCGGCCTTGGTGTAGGGATCCGCAAACCGTGCTCGGCGCCAGTTGGCGAGCTCAGCGCGCACCAGGTCCCATTGGTCAAAAATCCGCGCGGCGTCTTCGCGGTTTTCTTCCTGGTTATATTCCTGGTTTATGCGGCGTGGTGCCGCATCTATTGCGGCAGGGTGCCGCATCCTTTGCGGCGTGGTGCCGCATCGATGCGACACGGTGCCGCATCCGTCGGCGCGTTCCGGATCCGCCGGGAGCTCGTGCTCGAGCGGCAGCAGCCGATACTGGTGGGAGGTCTTCATGCCGGCGATGTAGCGCCGCTCGCGCTCGATGAGGCCGAGCTCCTCGAGGGCCTCGAGGGTGCGCTCAACGGTGCGCCGGTGGGTGCGGGTCTTGTCCGCGATGTGTCTGATCGAGGGGTTGCATACCCCGGTTTGGTGGTTTTGGCAGTTTGCTAGGCAGCCCAGGATCAGGCGCTGCTTATCGTTCGTTACCCGGTCGGTCGTCCAGGCCCAGGCCATGGCGGTGAAACTCAAATCAAGCCCCTTAGTGGATGGTGATGGGCCGGCCTCCCATTTGCCCGGCCCGTTGCTCGGGTGTCCCTCAGGCACTCCGCTCTTTCGGCGGATCATAGCGATCGGGCCGGATCTCGGCATAGTCGAGGCCCAGCTCTCGAGCGAGCTTGTCGATGTGCGCGCTTGTCGTCGGGGTTCGGGCACCGGTCTCCCAGTGAGCGACTAGCGATCGCTCGACGTTGATGAGAGCGGCGAGCCGCGCCTGCGTCAAGTTTCTGGCCTTGCGCCGCTGCTTGATTTTGGCCCCGACGGCCGCGCGTTGTTTCTCGGTTAGATCGCTCATCCGCCGGAACCTAGCACGGGTGTGACTCTGTGTCACATGGGCGGACACAAGCGCTTGCGCGAGAATGTGACAAAGTGTCACACTCCGCCGGACCACCCACACCAGCAGGGGACGCCCTCATCATGGATTTACTCGTTATGGCGTGCTGCGCCAACAAACT
>JAAUYH010212606.1_pt1 | contig 42558 bp, 19 predicted proteins | sample 7278061 | NCBI WGS metagenome assembly JAAUYH01 (sample SAMN14350203, study PRJNA611818) | marine sediment metagenome | isolation source: surface marine sediment (0.6m) | place: French Polynesia: Moorea | collected 2018-08
AGAAGTTGCGTGCGCGGAGAGAAGTTCGTTGGCGGTGAGACAGTGTGGTCTTGGGGGTTTCCCCCATGAACAACTGCGAACCCGAAGGGGGTTCCCCCGCTTAAAGAAACTAACTCCTAAGCCCTCCGGGCAGGCTGCGCCAACGGAGACGCTCCGCGAACGGGGTTCCCCGCATTGAGCAAACTTCGGAGACCCAAACCGACAGGCAAGCGTGGACTCACCGCCAACAACTCTGTGCTTACGCAGGCTAGAAACCCTGATTTTTCCTAGTCCGCGCAGGCGGACTACTCTGCGAGAAGCCGCACTTCTAGCCTACGGCAATGCTTACGCATACGAGAAGCCACTCCGTGTCTACCGCGTCTATGTACATGTAGCCGCACCCTTATAGGGTGTCGGCTACTTTGAAAACACGCCCTAGCCCCTATATTTCTTAAGACTTAGCAACTGCCAAAAAATAAACGCAAGCGTCCATTTTAAAGACTAACGCTTGCGCTTGTGCAATTCGATTTAAATATTGCTACAGGGCTTGTAACATTTGTTTAATTTTGTCATCTTGACGTTCCTTGAATTTATTTGGGAAATTGAACTCGATGGCAATCTTGTTACCATGGAAGTCTTCATCTACAGAAGCAATTTCAGCGACAAAACGATTTGATGAGGAACCATTGGTATCCTGACTCAAAAGTAAACCAACTAGTGGTTTAACAGTACGCATCACATGCAATTCATTTTGTCCAATAAATTTATCCGCAGCAATGGCTTTTTTACCATCTAATTCTAGGCGTAAACCACTGACTCCCATTTCTGTAACTACACCAGGGAAAAAGTGACCATCCCAGTACATTTGACCGAAAACGCTAACTTGCTTGCGTACCTTTTTCCGGGTAACGGGTTTGATATCACGCAAGGAACGAGTCAGACTGGTGGCTAAAAACCAAATAGATTGTAAGGGTTTGTCTTCGTGTTTTCGTTTTTGAGAATACCATTCCCGAACATCCGAATATAAAACTAGAACTAAATCATCCTGTTGGGCAGGGGTAATATTGATAAAATCAACTGCCAAATGAGTTTCTGTATCATTGACAGGAGACAGACGCACAACCCTTGCTGTTAATGAAACACGAGCGGTGAAATCTCCCATCACCTCTAGTTGGACTTCATCTGGTAAATTGGGCCAAGATTCTAAGGAAATTAAAGCCCCAGTTTCCGAGATATTAACCGTTTCCCCCATGATGGTTTGGTTATTGCTGGAAATTACCACAGGAAGCCGTCGCTGCAAACGGTGGGCAATACGTATTTGTGGTTGTTCTAATCCAACTAGTACAGCTGCTACCAATAACGTCAGGTTAAAACCAGACCAGAGGGTGTTTACTAACACAGCTTCTGTATCCTCTGGACGCAACAGTAACCAGAAGGGAACAGCAACCAAGGAAACAATTACCAGTGAGGTGACTATTACCAGACCCCGCATTGATTGCCAGTCAAAGGTACGTTCGGTAATATATCCTCCCTTATCGGTAACGTTAAAAGAACCCATTTTGGGGTTAATCAGCGCCAACAAGGTTACCCACCCCGCTTGGAAAGACATCACAAATTCAAAAATTTCATTCCAGAGGGAGAAACGGACTTGCTTATAGATAATGTGGTTAGTAAATAGTGACAGGAGAACGTGGGGAAGTGCGTAGGCTAAAGTTTCCAAACCCAAACCTTGGATGGGGTTAATCCCGAATAACAAGAACAATGTGGGAATAATGGCATAAATCAGCCGGGGATAGCCATACAAAAAATGGGAAGTTGCACTGAAATAACAAATGCGTTGGGCAAATGTCAGATTTAGTTTCCGGTTGAATAAGGGGTTTTCAATCCGCAGAATCTGCGCCATTCCCCTTGCCCAGCGTACCTGTTGACCCACGTAAGCAGACAAAGTATCTGGTGCTAAACCAGCTACCATGATTTTGTCGTAGTAAATAGACCTGTAGCCGCGAGAATGTAATCGCAACGCTGTGTGACAATCTTCTGTTACCGTTTCCACCGCAATTCCATCCACTTCCAAGGCATGGCTTTTACGAATTACTGCCGCAGAACCACAGAAAAAGGCTGCATTCCAAAAATCGTTACCGTTTTGCAGCACCTTGTAAAAAAGTTCATTGCTCACAGGCACTTTACCATCTGTAAGCAAATTCCGCTCAAAGGGATCGGGGTTATAAAACCAGTGGGGGGTTTGGACAAATGATACTTTGGGGTCTTGAAAGAAACCCACTGTATGTAGGAGGAATTGCCGGGATGGGATGTGGTCGCAGTCCAGAATTAAAACTAAATCCCCATCGGTTTTGCGAAAAGCAGTATTGATATTACCAGCTTTGGCATGTTCATTATCACCCCGCGTCATGTGAATACAGCCCAGTTCTTCACACATTTCCTTGAGCTGTTCCCTGCGTTTGCGGAATTTTTCCCGACGTGGATCGTCTTCTTTATATCTTTCTGGACGACCATCATCCAGGATATAAACTTTTTTCTTGTTTGGGGCATATTCGCAAGCTATGGCTGCTAATGCTGTCTTGCGTACTAGCTCCACATCTTCATTGTAAGTGGGAATATAGATATCAACCTTTAACCATTCTTGTTCAGGAATAGTGGCAAGGTTGATAGGTTGACGATCCTTGATTTTTAGGGTTTGGAAATATGCCAGTACCAGGGTGATGACCGCATAAAGTTCTGCGGCAAACAACAGCACACAAGCGATGCTGTTAAGAACGCCATCAAAGTTGAGGGTGTAGCTAGTCCGGTAGTAGAGATACCGCATTGTTGTTACTAAGCTTAACCACACCATAAATAGGTGGTAATACAAGCTCACTTCTGGAGAAGATTCTTTGCCCTCAGCACTAACAACAAAATAACCGAGTAGCACTAAAAATACGGCTATAGCCCCCTGTTGCCAACGTTCTAGGGGAGTAGTAATTAGTGGAACTGAGAGTATCAACAGTAAAAGTACTACCCACTTAAACTGTTTTACTCCTAGCTTTCTCAGAACCCTGTCAAATAATTTGGGTATCCTATCTACTAGCCAATAGCTGAATGGAGAACGCCGGCTATTGCCTTGCTTATTAGCTCTTTTTACAGAAGAAGACATTTTGGTTCAACAGATTTTCAATAGGGAATCTTAAAGTTTTTACCTGTCTTGATTTAGATTTGAAAATTATCAAAAAAGAGTGGATTTTAAGAGCTAATAGCTAATATTTAAAATCAGCTATTAGCCTTTAATTAGTATGGCACACCCTGAAATTTAAATATATGTCCCCATGTTTGGGGAAACATTAATTGATATCTGTAATTTGCACTTCTTAAGTTGTAATTACAAATCTAAACTTTGTCAGAATAGGAAACTATTAAAACTCCCTGTTAACAGATTTATTTGCTGTCATTAGGGTTAACACGCTTGAGATATAACTGACCGATACCATAAAGCAGAAGAGTTACACCCACTATACCCGCAGGTAGCAACAGCCAGTTTTCTTGGATAATCCGCGATGCTTTGCTGAATATGGATGTATTCTCCAAGCGACGGGATTCTGGAGCATTTTGGAAAAATGCCAGTTGGTAGGCATCTGGATCGTAAGGAAGTGGGTTTTTCTGGTCGCTGTCAATTAGTACCGTGTCCTGTTTGAGTTGGAAAAACCAGGGGTCTTGATTTAGAACCTGTCGGACTCTGTCTAAGCCAGTTTCTGTTTGAGCTGTTAAAGCCAAAACCACGCGATCGCCATTCCAAGGAGAGATAATTTGTTTAATCATCCCTTGTGAATCTTGGGGGGTTTGAATTGTTGAGTCAGCGAAGGAGCGGGAAAATGCTTGACTGAGATTAAAACCCTGAGACTGGCTTAATACTTCTGGTAAGGGAAAATCATTTATAGTCCCAATGGTCACCAAATGCTCCCCATCCCGGACTGCCTTTGGTAAGTCTGGGGGGATGTAAACGTCTAATTTGACTCCATCTGCTTGACTCAGACGTCCCAAACGTTCGCTAAAGGCTAGCAGGGTCAATATATCGGTATTGGAGGGATTTGGGGGTAAAACAGCTGCTGTTCTAGATAAGTCCTGGGGTGCGGCAAAAGGAAAACCAAATCGCATTAACTCTAGGTTTGGTAATTGCACCGAAGTTTCTCGATTTAAATCGAAACTAGTATCGGCATGTACTGTACCTGATAACTGCTGAGTTGGTGGACTGCTACATCTTTCTCTATCAAAGGGTTCCCTAGGATTCATCCGGAAGAACACTTGCAGTTTCGAGTCGGGCTGAATCAGGTTTGCTGGTAAATCCACCTTGAGATTTTTGCGATTTTCACCAGATTCGGAGGTCAGACGGGCACCACCAATAAAAACTCCATCCAGTAAAACTTCTACTGCCGAGGTTCTGGGATTCACTTGGGGACCGTAGCTATAGACCAAATTCATCGAACTACCGCGCAAGAACCTGTCATCTGGCAAAGCGCGAAAATCAATTTCTACAGGTGGTGCACCTGAACCACGTACAGTCACATCCCTAAAAGATTTTCCGTCAACTTGGGTTTTAATGTCGCTGAGTTTAAACTCATTTGACTCTGGTAAATAACGGGGCCACTGTCGCACTCCTGGTGTTCCTATGTCTTTGATCTGATCTACAAAAATTACTTGACCAGTGCCCATTCTCTGTAAATCTGGCTCCGCCAAAAACTGTGCTGCCTTCTCAACCCCTTTGGGTCCATTACCAGTCACAATCAAAATTGGGACTCCACCCTCTTTTTCACTTTTAGTTAGGATGAGTACCCCTGTGTCCGGGGAAACTGGGCTTTGAGAGCGATCAAGAATTTGAGAGCCAATGATTTTCACAGGCAACTTTAAGGAGGCTAGAATTGGTTGTTCCCTAGGAGTACCTACGATTACTAAGCGATCGTTACCTCTTGCTGACCCCACATCAGGGACCATATCAGTGTCTATAGGGCGAAACTCTGCCTTTCTGCCTAAAGAAGCTTGCAAGCGAGAAGATGCTGTTAACCAGGATTGGGTTACTTGGCTGGGTCGTAAATATTTAATCTTGCTGGGTTCTAAACCCAGTTCGTCCAATAAGGGATAGGGATAGCGGCTAAAATTCAGAGGAATTGGCTTGGGATTAAATTGAAAAGTTAACTTGGAATCTGGTAAGATTTCTGTCCACAAGTCGGGGCTACCGGGGTCGGTACATTCTTCGGAGTTATGCTGCTGCGCCACAATCTTAATTTCGTTATAGTCCTGAAGCAGCTTTGGCGGGATATTAAACAGAATTTGCCCGACTTGAGACTGTCTGCGGTTCAGGGGTACACTGCCGATGCTGGTATCGTTTATCAGTACTGTCAGATTAGAACGATTGGCATATAAGGCTGGGGAATGTTGAAAGCGGACTAAAGCTTTGAGAGTTTTAACATTCCAACTCCGAGGACGGGTAAAACCAAGACGGGCTTCTGCATAAGACCCCCGCAGACGCATACGATTGCCTACAATCGGACTGCGATTAAATTCTAAGTTGTGGGTAAATACTGGCTGGGATTGTTTGGCTGCACTGGCTGATTTTCTGTTTGCTTGTGCCAACAACATAACCGGCTGTTGCCCTGAATTTCCCAGTAATTGGTCATTTTGGGGGATAGATAGGGAATCGTCTAATTGCAGGTCACCTCCGCTTTCAGCACGAGCAGATGGGAATGAACTTGGAAACAGTAAAAGACAAAAAGTAACAATAATGGCTTTTTTACTGATTTGGGACAGTTGAAACAACAACTTCATGGCACGGTGTAATAGTTTTGGGTTAACTCAGGGTTGGATATTTTCGTTGTATGAATTTTTCGTAGTTATAAATGCATAAGTCTGAAATGTTTCTTTTATACCGCAAAATGTGAATTTTTTTTACTTCATAGTCGAATTTTCAAAAATGTATCCCTTTTATTAATTTGTCTGTAAGAATTTGCCCTCAATTGCCTCCGGAGGCAGCAAACCCAACCAAGCTAGGTTTTGAGTATAATATGCGGAAATATCACCCCAAATGCCGTCTTGGTATTGGGGTATTAGTTTTGTCTCCAACACTTCACCTGCTAGTTGCGGTGCCACTAACCTCCAACCTGCATAGACCATGGCATACTGGGATGTGGCTTCATAATCGACTAATGCTGTTCCCTGGAGGTCGATACGGGCTGGCAGTCGGGATTGTTCACGCCACAGTTGTTGTAGGTGAGTGCTGGCTGTTTGCAAATAAGCCTTAGCCTGAGATGAATTAAACCATTGTGCATCCAGTGCCAGACGCCACCAAACTCGATAAGCATCAAAGCTATACAAACTCTGAATTTTGCTTGTTGGTGGTAGAGGTTGGTATTTCCCGGTTTGGACATTCAAACTCACCCAGTCACTAGGCAATCCCACTGCTGAAATTTGGGAAGATTTCTCCAGAATTTCGTAACTAGTTTCTACCAGACTCAACCAATCACGTTCTTTATCCACTTGGGCAAAGATGCGAAAGGCATAGGGAGCCAGATATGAAGGATTAAGATGAATGGTAGATGCATTGGGGACAAATGCAGCCTTTGGACCCGGTAGCAAATAACGCTTTCCTCCCACAGCAGAAACCGTGGAAAGCTTCCATAAATCCTCCAGCTTGGTTTTTGCCAACTTGAGGTATTCTGGGCGATTCCAGCGTCTTGATGCCAAAATGAGGGCAGTAATGGCATCAATATCGCCATCGCTGGCAAAGTTGTTATCGATAGTGCCCCAATTGCCATCTGCCTTCGGTCCCCACTTCCATGCCCATAAACTGTCTGTAGGTTTGCCCCCTTCTTGACGTCGGAGGTTATTTTCCGCCCAGTTTAAGGTGAGGGCAAAAACTGCCGGATCGTTGATAAATACAGCCCGCAGCATGGCATAAGCCTGTCCCTCACTGGTAGAGCGATCGCTGGCTTCATAATCGATCACCCTGCCATCGTCTTGAATAAATCTCTGGCGGTAGCCTTCCCAACTTTGAGCTAATAACTCTCGATTAGGAATCGATGGGGATAGTTCTGCCAAAAATACTGATGTAGTTTTGCCATCAGTAAATGGTGTTTTTGCTACCACAGGAGTTTTTTTACCAGTTGTTTCAGGCTTAAAGACCGGGTATACTGAGTTACAAGCATAAAAGGCGATGGGAAAGGCAATAGCTGCCAAAATTGCCAGGTATCGCATGATTAATCAGTTATTTGCAACGTTGTTATCTTGGGGTTAATTTACTTCTAAGTGTAGACGGTGATTCATTTATAACCTTTGATGGATGGAATTTGACAGATAGGACAGTGATTTTCAAAGAGTAACTCCAGAAAGCCTTTGTAGTAATTATTCCCATCCAACTAGTCCCAATTAACTGAGGATGACTAAATTTTCCCAAGCCCTAGGTTAGAACCTTTCCCAAGGAGGTTGAAAACCTCGTCTGCGCAGAAAACCCTCTTGAATTTGCTGCATCCTTTGAGATACACCAATATCCCTTGTGCCACGAGATGCCTGTTGCATTTGCATTTGTTCAAGCTGTTCTAGGGCTGCCAAAGGCTTATCTAAAACCGCATTTAATTCGGCAAGGGCACGTTGTGCGTCTTTATCTCCCGGCTTGAGCGCCACAACTTCTTCATAAATCTGCTGCGCTGACATAAATCGCCTTTGTTCAAAGCGGACTCCTCCCAAAGCTGCTAGGGCATCTACATTATCTGGCTGCTGTGCCAAAATCTGTTTGTAAATTTCGCTAGCACGGTTGAAATTCCCCGCAGCTCTAGATAACTCTGCCTGTAACTGGTAATTGTTGGGAGTGTTGGGAAGACGGACAATTAAAGCCCTTGCCAAGGCTCTTGCTCGTACTGGATTGCTTTCTTTGATCGCTTCGATCAGCTTTACTTGCATACGAGTCCTACTAGGATTCACCTGAGCTAAGTAACTATACAGACCTTCCCGTTGGGGATTGGCAGGTAAGGCTTCTACTAAGCTAAACAGTTCTGGGGGGGTATTAGTTGCAGGTTGGGTTGCTAACCAACTGTTAAGGACTGCTTCTGCTTGTGCTTGGGAAATGACTTTGGCTTGATAGGCAATGCTAGTCCGTCCCAGTTGCAGGTTGATATCTTGGGGTTTACGAGCGATTAATTGGTCATAAGCAGCTAAGGCTTCTTGGTAGCGCTGTTGTATTAAACGTATCCCAGCTAACCCCTGCAAAGCAGCATCCAGAATGTTGCTGCTAGTGGTTTGATTGGCAATTAATGCCTGATAACGTTGGGCACTGCCTTCTAGGTTACCTTCCAAGCGCTCAATATCTGCCGCCAATAATTGCGGTGCTAAATCTTGCTGTCCTTGGGGAGTTGAAGTATATGCTGCTAAGGCTTGTCTAGCATTATTTGTATCATTTAGCCCTACGTAAATTTGTGCCAAGCGAAAATACAAAAATGGCAGATTCACTCCGGTATTGTTGACAGTTGAATGTAAAAGAGTTTGATAAATAGTCAACAATTGAGGATCGGGATTCTCTACTTGTGCCAATGCTTTCCCAACCTCTTGCAGTTCGCTGGGGTTAGAAGGCAAGGTTTGCAATGTCGCCAATAAACGCTGGGTGAGTTCTTGGGAATTCAAAAAACCCAGTTTATTTTCTAAGGCAAACTGCCGCACCAGCAAGCTTTGATCGTTGGGGGACTGGGCTACCGCTTGCCGATATAATTGCAGCGCTCTTTGCTCTCCCTGGGGTAAACCTAAACCGCTAAAGACATCACCCGCTTCTTTTAACAAATTGACAGAAGGGTTAGGATTTTGTGAAAGCGCTTGACTGTAGAGTTGGAAAACTTGATTTGCCAAGTCACGGTTATCGGTAACATTACGAATTTCATTTAGTCCCCGTGCTAGGGGTAAAATCGCATCCGTTCTTCCTTGTAAGGGATCTAATATCGCTAAAGCCTGCGCCTCCTGTCCATTTTTAAGGTAGGCAGCCGATAATTCTTTACGGGTAAATATAGCTACTTCATCCAGGCTTGTTGAGCGTCCCAGCTGCGCCTCCAACACCTGTATAGCTGCTGCCACATTACCAGTTTCCCGTAAGGTGGTACCGTAGGCTACAGCAGCATAGCTTTCAATGTTTCTACCACTACTGCGGTAGCGGTTAAACAGTTCCAAGGCTTTTTCAAAATTACCAGTGTAGGTATAAGTTTGTGCAGCACCAATGATTGCATCTAGGCTGGGATTATTTGCCAGGACAATTTCGTAGTCCGCCAGAGATTCCCCAAATCGTCCCCGGTAAGAATAAAGAGTAGCCCGCCAACCCCGAGCTTCCATATCATCGGGATTTTGTTGCAAAAATTTTGTCAGGGCTTCAATCCCCTTAAGATGCCGCTGGGGGTTACTAGTGAAAGTACCTAGTAAACCAACTGACTTTAACGCCAATTGGTTATTGGGGTCAATCTCCAGTACCCGTTGATAAGCATTCCAGGCTTCTTCAATCCGTCCAGCGCGACGATAGGAAATTGCTAGTCCCAACCTAGCTTGTAAAGATCGGGGCTGACGTTTGAGGGCTTGCTGGAAAGCAGTGATCGCATCATTTACCAGTCCCTTTTCTAACAAATCAAAACCCTTTTTCACCCCTGCTGGTAAGTTCTGTGCTTGGGCAGTAGCTATTTTACTACCTAAGGCAGGTAGTTCTACAGGGTAAGTAAAAAGGAAAAATGAAACAGTAAAAAGACAAAGATTTGTTATCCTTTTACCTTTTAGCCCAATTCCCCTACAGGGGAGGCGAATTGTTTTGCCTTTTCGCTTGTGGCTCATTGAGAAAGTCTCCCTTTTGGAGTCACATCAAATTCTGATTTCACCCTGACACCGACAACAGTTTCTTCAAATTCATCTCTTCCTTGAACAGTAAAACCTAACCGGAGATTCGGGAGAAATTTAAAATCATAGTACAATTCCAACACATCTGGTTGATCTGCACCACGGCGTAAACGATCATTTGATAACGCTCGTCCATAAGCTAAACCCAGTCGATCATCTGGATTCAATACATCTAGAAGACTAATACCAAACATATAGGTATCAGCTCCTTCTGCCAAGTCACGGTTTTCATAGCGACCATAGCGCCCAAAAAGACCTATTTTGGAATTAGGAATAAACACTTCCGCATTAATACCATATGCTTCTTCGCGATCGTCTTCCAAAATTCCAAATCTATCATCTCCCCGTGAAAGTCCAAAGCTTTCTGCAAAGCTATCGTTATTACCAGCATCGCGAGCAGTTGCATAAGTACCGCGAATAATGGCGTTACCATAACGGACACCAATTTCCCCAGCAAATCCATCAAAGCTAAAGTCACTAAGTTTGTCTGATGATGAAAATACAGCAGCTTTAGCGTCAATGTTATCAGTAAGACTCCAGTTAACCAAAAGACCGGGATGAGAACTAATACCCGTTGATGATAGGGCTGGATTGGTTTGGAAGACGGGATTGAAAAAGTGGCTGGCTCCGTCTTTAGCAAAGCTGTTACGATCAAAATAAGATGTTAAATCTAATTGACCCACCACAAAACGCAAATTGGGCAATCCTGCCAAGGAAGTAGCAAGATAAAGCTCGTTGATACTTAAACCTTCTTGTCGGGAGTCATCCAAAGAGCTGTCTTCACTGGTTAAATCGAAGGTAGCTCCAAATAAAACTTGGGGAGTAAGTGGGTAAACCCCCGACAATCTTGCCCGTGCGGTAGTATCTCCTCCTTGGGTTATATAAACACCTTGTACGAATAAAGAAGGTTCACCCAAGGCAGTACTTTTGAGTAAACGACCTTTTTGGTCGTTAATCGTCTGTGGTGCAGCTGGTTGATTGTTAACAATCGGGGCTGGGGCTGGAGTAGTGTTGTATTGTGGCGTCCCTGGCTGATTATAGGTTGGTGGTAGTGGCGCTGTTTGGGGTTGCGCATTGAACATTTGGTTGAAAGTGGGTGCCCCTGGTGCTGTGAATTCTTGCTGTTGAGTAGTGCCAGGAAATGGTGGTACTGAGTTAACTTGAGCATTCAGTAATTGGTTAAAGGTGGGAACTCCACCGACACCTGCGGTTGTAGGATTACTGCCAGGGAGTGGCGGTAGTGGGGCAACTTGGGTATTGAATTGCTGGTTAAAGGTGGGTGTCCCTGTCGCCGAATAGTTGGGCACTGATGGTGCATTTTGACCATTTAGCAACTGGTTAAAGGTGGGTGTTGCCCCTGTGGCAGCATAACCAGGAGCTGACGGCACAGCTTGGTTATTGAATTGCTGGTTATAGGTGGGTGTTGCTCCTGTGGCAGCATAACCGGGAACTGATGGCACAGCTTGGTTATTCTGCTGGCTATAGGTAGGTGTTGTCCTCCTCACCCCATAATTGGGCACCGATGGCGCATTTTGACCATTTAACAACTGGTTAAAGGTGGGTGTGGGGGCAGCCCTACCTACAGTAGCAGGGCTACCGGGAAGTGGAGGCAACGGTGCAGTTGGGGCATTAAATTGCTGATTATTGTAGCTACCTCCTGCACCCTGTAAACCGAAACTGACATCAGAACTATCTCCACCAATTGCCAGGGGTGTATTACCTGATAACTGATTCTGATTTGTCAACACCGCTGTTGCTTTTGGTACATCTCCAGCCACAGGCTGCTGAATGAAGGTATTCTCCTGTTGTTTGAGATCCGCTAGTGGCACCTGTTGTATGCGATTAGTGGTGAAATTTCCTGTATTAGAAGACACTGTGCCCGGTGCTGGTGGCACATTTTGGGCAGCAGATTTCTTTTTGACCTTGGGTGGCTTAGGAACTGGTAGTGCTCCTCCTAAGCCTAATTGAAAATTACCAGCCCCTTGTTGAGATTGTTGAGAATAATTTACTTGAGCTAAAGAGGCTTCACCTGCGACTAGTAGCCAGAACAGTGAAAACGAAGCAACACAAAGCCGTAGATATAAATTATGATACCTTTGAGGAAAGGTAAATTTATGACATACTAATCCTTTTTGGATCATTAGCCTCACTATTACAGAATTTAAGATTAACGTTATACAATGTCGCCACTTTAGCAAAAAATTTGAGTAAGTTCGACTAGATAGACAGATATTAAAATTGTCCGTCGATTACATCAAGAACAGATAAAGCTTTACTTGTAAAGAGTAAACTTTTCCAATATTAAGCAAAAATATGGTCTACATCAGGTTATATACAGTTAAATAAGCTGATTTTTCTCTACTCATAGTCTTTTTATAGCTTTTTATGCAAAAAATTCCAAATTTATCCGTCACTACCCCCTTGACAGCTACTATCCTAACGCTTTTGGTCGGCAGTTATGGCTGCATCAAAAAAGCACCAGAAGAAGTGAAGTTAGAAATTCAAAGTATCCAGCCTGCTGGTAGTCAAGGTGTATACACAGTGGTAGGTACCACTGATTTGCCTGAGTATAGTCGAATCTCAGTAATGGCAGTTCGCTATTTGCGTCCGATTGTCCAAGAAGAACGAGTATCTTTGAGATCCCAAGTCATTCCCAATCGTTCTATTCTTGCCCGTGAGAATGTGGAAGTGAAAAAAGACGGGCAATGGGAGGCTACACTAAGATTGTGGAAAGTTGCACCTAATGGTAGTTTTCAGGAAGTCTGGCAAGCAGATCAAGGACAAATGAAAGTTTCACCAGAAAGTAGAGTCAATTTTATTGCCGTCTTCAATCCTGGTAGTCAGCAGCAAAAATCAGAAAGGTTAACCTCAGCAACCAACACACTCGAAAATCAAAACCTCGAAGGTAAGTTGGTTCGCTTTACCAATGAAGGGGAAAAGTTTGTACAAGCAACCCAAGCAGAATTTATACCCCTACCAGAGGGCAAAACAGTACCACCCCGTCCCCAACCAGAAGATATCAATGGTGGCTGGGGAAATCGATATCAAATCAGACCCCAACCAGTAGCTTCTCGAACTATTACACTCCCAGCAACTAAATCCCAGAAGACTAATGCTCCCCTAAGTCCTTCAGAATTTCTACGTTAAACAAATCAGAGGGTGGGTTACGCTGCTGCTAACCCACCCTATTTACTTCCGAGTTTATACTTACGTTAAACAGATTAAAAGATACGTTAACAGTAGCGTAACGCACCCTACCTGCTTGCACTTCCTTAAGGATAATCAGGAGGCAGAGCCTCCAAACCCTAGTTACCAGCGTGACGCTGGTAACCAGAACATAGCGACCTCTGGCTCTTCTTGAGAATGGTGCAAGTTATCAGTTAAACAGATTAAAAGGTGCGTTAGCAGTAGCTTAACGCACCCTACCTAGTACCTACGTTAAACAGATTAAAAGGTGCATTAGCAACAGCGCAACGCACCCTACCTGCTACCTGCTGTTGCCCGTTGCCCGTTGCCTGTTCCCTCTCCCGAAGAGAGATAAAAGCTCCCTAGCGAATCAGTAATGCATCGGAGTTGGGAGTTTCGTAATATACGCTAAACTTTTCAGGAGCTTTGACCCCAGTGTTTTTGGCTTGAGGTGCTAGTTGCAGATTTTTCTCCATAGCCTGCATCTGCAACATCATATCTCTAAGTTGTTTTTGTAATTCCTCGAACTCAGAAGGATTTACTGGTGTTTTGTTGGCTTCATTGACGGTAGCTGTTTCTTGGCTGCTGTTAGTGTGTTTTGGTACATAACCAAGGAAAGCTTGAGCAGAAGCAAATGCAGAAGCTGCAGTAACAGATGTAGCAGCACGTGAGGTATGTTGGTTAACTGCACGTCCTTGTATCGCTTCTGTTGGGGGTTCGTATACTTCGACCGGAGTTTGTGCCACAACAGGTTGAGATATTGGTTGGGGGAAGGTGTTTGAGTTTACAGCTACCTCAAAAGGTATTTCCTCATCCAAAAAACTTTTTAAACCAGAAACTTGTAGCCGAGTCTCTGACTGTTTGAATTCACTGAGCAATAGTTCCTTCTCTTGTAAATTTTTCTCCAGAGCGGATACATGTTGTTCAAATTTCGCCGACTTACGAGAAGAATGACGCCAGCCACAAACAGCTGCTACAGAAATTCCGGCTCCGATACTAATTGCGGTTGCTCCGATTACATAACTAATCGCTCCTTCTCTCACTCTACCAGAAAAGAAAGGTTCTTGTTCTAACTTAATGTCGATTAGTTTATCTCCAACCATACCTAGAGGCACAGTCATGGCTGAAAAAACAGCTACGGAAGCGATCGCAGGGGGTAGAAAAAATTTTTCGAGTGTAGATAGAGCCATATTTAAACCTTGGATAACTTGCAAAAGAAAAGACAGATGAAGGATATGAATATATGTGGTAGTTCTTAGAACTGATACAATTTAGCTGTTTTGTCTGGTTTGCGGTTAGTGAATATGTTGATTGCTATAGTGTCTAATGTATTCTGTATAATCATCATGTTCAATATATTAGTGATAAAGAAGTTGGCAAAAATCGTAAATTTTTTGCAAACTTTAGACAAAACATATCCTCATAAATAAGAAACCGCAATCTAGAGCAGTCCTCAAGCCTAGTTTTAGGAGTTGGGAAAAAATTCTGCATCAATATCTTCCAAGAGCTATGTATAAAAACGTATCTCTTGCTTACCTCCTGTGAGAATAGGAAATGGGGAGTACGGAACAAACAGGTTTATTTGTATTAGCAGTTTGCTCATTTCCATTCCCTTTCCCATGGTTTTTGCTATACGTATCTGAATACTATTACTCATACACCCACGTAATTGCCAAATTATAGTAGGAGTTACCTAACTGGCACACTTATAAGGGTAAGCTGTGTGACACGGGTGATAAACACGCTTAGCTGTAAAACTCCTACTTTGTAGTCTCACCCACCGACCACCAATTGTGACAATATCGTAAATCCTGTATAGATAAAGGTTGATAAAAAAAGACTTAGCAATGGTAAAAATAGGCAAACTGAATTGTCAATTTGTCAATTAGGGTTCTAGTGTTACCACCGTGGAAATTTCTGTTTTTTAGAATCGCACTAATTTAATTCTCTACTGTTCATGTATGTCCTCATCCTCTAAAAATATGGCTACCGTCTAATCCGGAATCTGTGTTCAGAAATGATACAGCTTTATCAACAGGTTATTAAGTGACAAGTCTCATACAACAAAATATCTTTCGCTGAAAAAAAGTGATAGTAGTGCTAGCAAGAAACATCATGATTTTGACTCATGAATAAACTTAATAGATGCGATTCCTCGAAAATTAGGATTATGATACCAGAACTTTCCCCAGTAAGATAGTCCAACAAAAAAGTCTTTTTCTCAAGAGAGTTTACTGTAGATATACTAACGTAATTTCCCTGTAGTACCATCTGTAATCTGGTCAGGAATAATACTTTTATTTCTACGGGCAGGGGATAATCAACCACTACCACCGCAGCCACTACCCTGTGGTTTTGGGTTATGATAAATGTGAAAAAACTTCTTGGTAATTTACCAGCCCCTTGCCAAGAACAAACTCATCCAGTCCACAGGGGGTGAAATCCGTTGACGTTGGCAATCAGAGCGAATGTCAGCAAAAATATTTTGTCAAGATTTTGCAAATTAACCTTAACATTGGCATTGTGGATGTTATAGTAGTAAGTCTAGTAATGTGTGTACATAATTAAAGACTATATTCTGGAACTGACCTGTGGCGAATTCAAAGTCTGCTCTCAAGCGCGCCCAAATTGCAGAGCGCAATCGACTGCGTAATAAAGCTTATAAGTCGGCTGTAAAAACCCTGACGAAGAAATATATTACAGCCCTAGAGAACTATGCATCTAATCCAACCCCAGAGTTAAAAGCAGAAGCTATTTCTCGGTTATCGGATGCTTACAGCAAGATCGATAGATCTGTCAAGCGAGGTGTACTTCATCCCAACAATGGGGCAAGAAAGAAGTCAAGGTTGGCTAAAAAACTCAAATCATTAACACAAGCAGCCGCAGGGGCTGATTAGTCCGCAGTCATTAATCATTAGTTTTCCACTCAAGATTAATGATTAATGACTCACAATTGATAACGACAAATGCAGCTGATTGACACCCACGTTCATCTCAATTTTGATGTTTTTCAAGCCGATTTAGCAGAGGTAAGATCCCGATGGCAAGCAGCAGGAGTAGTACATTTAGTACATTCTTGTGTAGAACCAGGGGAATTTGCCAGTATTCAAGCCATAGCACAACGTTTTCCTGAAGTCAGCTTTGCTGTAGGGTTACACCCTCTAGATGCGGATAAATGGCAGAAGACAACAGCAAAGGAAATACTTTCTTTGGCGGCTTCTGACTCCAAGGTAGTAGCAATTGGGGAGATGGGGCTGGATTTTTATAAAGCTGATAATTATGAGCAACAAATAATGGTACTTGAGCAACAGTTAGCGATCGCTGCTGAGCTCAATTTACCAGTGATTATCCACTGTCGAGAGGCAACAGCACAATTAAGACAGGTGTTGCAAAAATGGCATCAACAACAAGGGGAGAGGATTCGGGGGGTAATGCACTGCTGGGGTGGAACTAAAGAAGAAACTCAATGGTTTCTGGATTTAGGGTTTTACATTAGCTTCAGTGGAACAGTAACCTTTAAGAACGCCAAAGCAATACAGGAATCAGCTGCTATGGTTAGTAAAGAACGGCTGTTAATTGAAACGGATTGTCCTTTTTTAGCACCCGTTCCTAAGCGGGGTCAAGGACGCAATGAGCCATCATACGTGCGTTATGTAGCAGAACAGATAGCTCGTTTACGTCAGGAAACAGTGGAAGAGATTGCACATACAACCACTCAAAATGCCTGTACCTTGTTTGGACTAGCGCTATAAATTCTGTCATCGACTGTAAATTATAAATTGCCAGTTCAATTCAATTTATCGAGGAGGACAAAATTGTGGTAGTATTGTATCTTCCAAAAAATTTTACATGGGCAATAATGGTTAAGAAAGCCATAGCTTTGACCATTTTCCCCGTTCTCTACAAGGCATGTCGTCGGTTTACAGCTAACTACAGGAAGTAAACGGGAGCGATATTTTTGCTGCTCTCCAGCAGCTATCTGAATAACCTATACAAAACTGCTAAATTGAATAATCCTGTAAAGTGCGATGGTTAACCACCAAGCCATAGATATAGCAAACAGGCTGAGGACATATGCCCAGCAAACCTAGAATATCATCACTTTGGGTGTAAATACATCACTGTGAGTATAAATACAGCGCAAAAGTCTATATAGGACACAAAAGTTTAGAGCTGGGTAAATGCAAATCACCAGCTTTTGGGAGGGGAAGTGAATCAAGCAAAACAAATGCAGCTAGAGAGTTGTCAAGGGATATTCTATCCCTTGCAAAATTTTTTCTTTCCAGGTTTAATTAAAACTTTTGCCAACACCTGCACCCAGCAGGTGGTGTAAGGAGAAGTTCCCACATTTTACGCGCTAACAAGTTTATCCAGGTTGACAAAGGTAGAGGCATGACTAACGAATCAATTATGGCACCCGCCTTTTTGTTGCCCGACTTGATTGAAATCCAGCGTTCTAGTTTTCGCTGTTTTTTGGAAGAAGGGCTGATAGAAGAACTAAACTCCTTTAGTCCGATTACAGACTACACAGGCAAATTAGAACTACATTTTTTGGGTCAGAATTACCGGCTGAAAGAGCCAAAATACAGCGTCGAAGAATCCAAGCGACGTGATAGTTCCTATGCGGTGCAAATGTATGTTCCTACACGTTTGATTAATAAAGAAACGGGGGAAATTAAAGAACAGGAAGTGTTTATTGGGGATCTGCCTTTGATGACCGAGCGGGGTACCTTTATAATTAACGGTGCCGAGCGGGTGATTGTCAACCAGATTGTCCGTTCTCCAGGAGTTTACTATAAATCGGAAATTGATAAAAACGGGAGACGTACTTATTCAGCTAGTTTAATCCCTAACCGGGGAGCATGGCTCAAATTTGAAACAGACCGTAACGACTTGGTATGGGTACGCATTGATAAAACCCGTAAACTATCGGCACAGGTATTGTTAAAAGCCTTGGGCTTATCAGACAACGAAATCTTTGACGCTTTACGTCACCCGGAATATTTCCAAAAAACTATCGAAAAGGAAGGGCAGTTTTCCGAGGAAGAAGCCCTAATGGAATTATACCGTAAATTGCGTCCTGGTGAACCACCAACGGTATTAGGAGGACAACAGTTATTAGATTCCCGCTTTTTTGACCCCAAACGCTATGATTTGGGGCGTGTGGGACGCTACAAACTCAACAAAAAATTACGGTTGCAAGTTCCAGAAACCATGCGGGTGCTAACTCCCCAAGATATCTTGGCTGCGGTGGATTACCTGATCAACCTGGAATATGACATTGGTAGCATAGACGACATTGACCACCTTGGAAATCGCAGAGTTAGAAGTGTGGGAGAACTGCTGCAAAACCAAGTTAGGGTTGGTTTAAACCGCTTGGAACGGATTATTCGGGAACGGATGACGGTATCAGATCCAGAATCTTTGACCCCTGCATCCCTAGTCAACCCCAAACCTTTGGTAGCGGCAATTAAGGAATTCTTTGGTTCCAGCCAATTGTCCCAGTTTATGGATCAAACTAATCCTCTAGCAGAATTGACCCACAAACGGCGTCTTTCTGCCCTTGGTCCGGGTGGTTTAACCAGGGAACGGGCTGGCTTTGCGGTACGGGATATTCATCCCTCTCACTACGGACGGATTTGTCCCATTGAAACCCCAGAAGGACCCAACGCGGGTTTGATTGGTTCCTTGGCAACCCACGCTAAAGTCAACCAATATGGATTCTTGGAAACCCCCTTCCGACCGGTAGAAAACGGAAAGGTGAGGTTTGACCTGGAAGCAGTTTACATGACTGCCGACGAAGAAGACGACCTGCGGGTTGCTCCAGGGGATACCCAATTAGATGAAAATGGCTGCATTATCGGTACCCAAGTACCCGTGCGCTATCGCCAAGACTGGTCAACCACAACCCCAGAGCAGGTAGACTATGTAGCGGTTTCCCCGGTGCAGATTGTATCGGTGGCAACAAGTATGATTCCCTTCTTGGAACATGACGATGCCAACCGGGCATTGATGGGATCGAACATGCAACGGCAAGCAGTACCCCTGTTAAAACCAGAGCGTCCTTTGGTAGGAACGGGCTTAGAGGCTCAAGCCGCTAGGGATTCGGGGATGGTGATTGTCTCCCGCACTGGGGGGAATGTGACCTATGTGGATGCCACAGAAATTCGCGTCCGTCCCGAACCAGATAGTCCGGAAATAAAGTATAAACTTTCTAAGTACCAACGTTCTAACCAAGATACCTGCTTAAACCAAAAACCCTTGGTGCGGATTGGGGAGAGAGTGGTAGCTGGGCAGGTATTAGCTGATGGTTCCTCTACCGAAGGGGGAGAATTGGCGTTGGGACAAAACATCATCGTGGCATACATGCCTTGGGAAGGGTATAACTACGAAGACGCGATTTTGATTTCCGAGCGATTGGTACAGGATGATATTTATACCTCAATTCACATTGAAAAATACGAAATTGAGGCGCGACAAACCAAGCTCGGACCAGAAGAAATTACCCGAGAAATTCCCAACGTTGGGGAAGATGCCCTGCGGAATTTAGATGAGCATGGAATTATCCGCATTGGTGCCTGGGTAGAAGCCGGGGATATCTTAGTAGGAAAAGTCACTCCCAAGGGCGAATCTGACCAACCCCCAGAAGAAAAACTCCTGCGGGCAATCTTTGGGGAAAAAGCCAGGGATGTAAGAGATAATTCTCTGCGAGTACCCAACGGAGAAAAAGGACGGGTAGTAGACGTGCGTCTATTTACCCGGGAAAAAGGGGACGAACTGCCCCCCGGAGCAAATATGGTGGTACGGGTATACGTAGCACAAAAGCGTAAAATCCAAGTGGGCGACAAAATGGCAGGACGTCATGGGAATAAAGGGATTATTTCCAAGATTCTGCCCATGGAAGATATGCCCTATTTACCGGATGGTTCCACAGTGGACATTGTTCTCAATCCTTTGGGTGTACCTAGCCGGATGAACGTGGGACAGGTGTTTGAATGTCTATTAGGTTGGGCTGGTCACAATTTAGGAGTGCGGTTTAAACTCACCCCCTTTGACGAAATGTACGGTGAAGAATCATCCCGGAGAATCGTCCACGAAAAATTACAAGAAGCCAGGGATGAAACAGGCAGAAAATGGGTATATAATCCCGACGATGCCGGCAAAATCATGGTTTATGACGGTCGCACCGGAGAACCCTTTGACCGACCGGTAACGGTGGGTGTAGCTTACATGCTGAAGCTGGTGCATTTGGTGGACGACAAGATTCACGCCCGTTCTACAGGTCCCTACTCCTTGGTAACTCAGCAGCCTTTGGGTGGAAAAGCACAGCAAGGGGGACAGCGATTTGGGGAAATGGAAGTATGGGCATTGGAAGCATTCGGTGCAGCTTACACTTTGCAGGAATTGCTAACGGTGAAATCCGACGACATGCAGGGAAGAAACGAGGCATTAAATGCCATTGTCAAAGGAAAAGCGATTCCTCGACCCGGTACACCAGAGTCCTTTAAGGTATTAATGCGAGAACTACAATCCTTGGGATTAGATATTGCCGTTCACAAAGTAGAAACCCAAACCGATGGCAGTTCCTTGGATGTAGAAGTGGATTTAATGGCAGATAATAGCAGCCGTCGCACCCCCTCTCGTCCTACCTACGAATCTCTGTCCCGGGAGTCCCTGGAAGAAGAGTAAGGAATTAGGGGTTAGGGGTTAGGTGTTAGGGATTTCCCTCCCCCCTGCCCCCTTCTGGAGTAACACAGGCAAGATGCCTGTGTAGTAGTGAGGAATCCCTGGCAGAAGAGTAAAACAAGTAAAAAGTTAAAAGAAATACTTACTACTTTTTACTTATTACTTATTACTTATTACTTATTACTTTTTTGAGATGAGAAACGCCCAAAGCAATCAGTTTGACTACGTCAAAATCGGCTTGGCATCACCAGAACGCATTCGAGTGTGGGGTGAGCGTACATTACCTAATGGTCAGGTAGTTGGAGAAGTTACCAAGCCAGAAACCATTAACTACCGGACTCTCAAACCGGAAATGGATGGCTTATTCTGCGAGCGAATTTTTGGTCCTGCAAAGGATTGGGAATGCCATTGCGGGAAGTATAAAAGGGTAAGACATCGGGGGATTGTCTGCGAACGCTGTGGTGTGGAAGTCACCGAGTCCCGGGTACGTCGTCACCGTATGGGTTATATCAAACTTGCTGCCCCAGTGGCACATGTGTGGTATCTCAAAGGTATTCCCAGCTATATTTCTATCCTGTTGGATATGCCTTTGCGGGATGTCGAACAGATTGTTTATTTCAATTCCTATGTAGTTCTTAGTCAAGGTAATGCTGAAACTTTAAGCTACAAACAGCTATTAACAGAAGACCAATGGCTGGAAATTGAAGACCAAATTTATGCTGAAGATTCTACTCTCCAGGGGGTAGAGGTAGGCATTGGTGCTGAGGCTTTGCTACGACTGCTTGCGGATATTAACCTGGAACCAGAAGCGGAAAGCCTGCGAGAAAACATCACCACAGCCAAGGGACAAAAGCGGGCAAAGTTAATTAAGCGTCTGCGGGTGATTGACAACTTTATCGCCACTGGTTCTAAACCAGAATGGATGGTAATGGCGGTGATTCCGGTGATTCCCCCGGATTTGCGTCCCATGGTACAGCTCGATGGTGGTCGTTTTGCTACTAGTGATTTAAACGATTTATATCGCCGGGTAATTAACCGTAACAACCGTCTGGCAAGACTGCAAGAAATTCTGGCACCGGAAATTATTGTCCGTAACGAAAAGCGGATGCTGCAAGAAGCGGTGGATGCCTTAATTGATAATGGTCGTCGGGGACGCACAGTGGTAGGGGCAAATAACCGTCCCCTCAAGTCCCTGTCGGACATTATTGAAGGTAAGCAAGGAAGATTCCGCCAGAACTTGTTAGGTAAACGGGTAGACTATTCCGGACGTTCCGTAATTGTGGTGGGACCCAAGTTACAAATTCACCAGTGCGGCTTACCCAGGGAAATGGCAATTGAGCTATTCCAGCCCTTTGTGATTAACCGTCTGATTCGCAGCGGCATGGTGAATAACATTAAAGCGGCGAAAAAGCTGATTTCCCGTTCCGACCCCAGCGTTTGGGATGTCCTAGAAGAAGTAATTGAAGGGCACCCAGTCATGCTTAACCGGGCACCAACCCTGCACCGTTTGGGTATTCAAGCATTTGAACCGATTTTGGTCGAAGGACGGGCAATTCAACTGCACCCCTTGGTGTGTCCAGCATTTAACGCTGACTTTGACGGCGACCAAATGGCGGTTCACGTACCCCTGTCCTTGGAAAGTCAGTCAGAAGCCCGGTTATTGATGTTAGCCTCTAACAATATCCTCTCTCCAGCTACAGGAAAACCCATTGTTACCCCCAGCCAAGACATGGTATTGGGAGCATATTATTTAACCGCAGAAAATCCAGACGCCACTAAAGGAACAGGACGCTACTTTTCCTCTTTAGATGATGCGATTATGGCTTACGAACAGGGGATAGTTGACCTGCACGCTTATGTATATGTCCGTTATGACGGCGAAGTAGACACAGATAAAGACGACACGGAACCATTAGAAATAACGAAAAATGATGATGGTAGCCGGACTTTACGCTATAAGTTCCGTCGGCTGCGAGAAGATGCCCAAGGAAATTTAATTTCTCAGTATATATACACAACTCCAGGTCGCGTAATTTATAACAAAGCGATTCAGGAAGCCCTGGCAAGTTAGTCATTTGTCATTTGTCGAATAACTAATGACTAAAAACCAATGACCAATTACCAATGACCAATTACCAATTACCAATTACTAATGACTAATGAAAAAATGATTTTCCGCAATCGCGTCGTTGACAAAGGTCAACTGAGAAATTTAATTGCTTGGGCATTTACCCATTATGGTACAGCGCGCACTGCTGTAATGGCGGACAAGTTAAAAGATTTGGGTTTCCGCTATGCTACTAGAGCTGGGGTTTCCATTAGCGTTGATGATTTAATGGTTCCCCCTTCCAAACGATCACTGTTGGATGCTGCAGAGGAAGAAATTCGGGCTACGGAAGAACGTTACCAACGGGGTGAAATTACGGAGGTAGAGCGTTTCCAGAAAGTAATTGATACCTGGAATGGTACCTCTGAAGCACTCAAAGATGAGGTGGTGAAACACTTTAAGCAGACTAACCCCCTCAACTCCGTGTATATGATGGCATTTTCCGGGGCACGGGGAAATATCTCCCAGGTGCGACAGTTGGTGGGAATGCGGGGGTTGATGGCAGATCCCCAAGGGGAAATTATCGACTTACCCATTAAAACCAACTTCCGGGAAGGGTTAACCGTCACAGAATATATTATTTCCTCCTATGGTGCCAGAAAAGGATTGGTAGATACGGCACTGCGTACCGCTGACTCTGGTTACCTTACCCGGCGTTTGGTGGATGTATCCCAAGATGTGATTATTCGGGAATTTGACTGCGGCACCACCAAGGGCATTCCCATTGGGGCAATGAAGGAAGGGGAAAAGACCTTAATTAAGCTTTCTACCCGGTTAATGGGACGAGTAGTAGCAGAGGATGTGATTCATCCCACTACCGGGGAAGTAATTGCTGCCCGCAATACCCCCATTGATGATGATTTGGCAAAAGACATCGAAAAAGTAGGGGTGAAAGAAGTAATGGTGCGATCGCCCCTCACCTGTGAAGCTGCCCGTTCTGTGTGTCAACATTGCTACGGCTGGAGTTTGGCACATGCGAAGATGGTGGACTTGGGTGAAGCGGTGGGAATTATTGCAGCACAGAGTATCGGGGAACCGGGTACTCAGTTGACCATGCGTACCTTCCACACTGGGGGTGTATTCACTGGGGAAGTTGCCAGACAAGTGCGGGCAGAAACCGATGGAACTATCCAAATTCCCCGGAAATTGCGTACTAGACCATTCCGTACCCGCCACGGGGAAGATGCTTTGTATGTGGAGACCAATGGCACTCTGGTCTTAGAATCCGAAACAGGCACCATGGAAATTCCCGTTACCCAAGGCTCAACTCTGTATATCACCGATAAACAGGAAATTAAGCAGGGACAATTGGTGGCAGAAGTTGCCCTGCGGGTCATGCGGGGAAATACGGAGAAAGCAGTTAAAGATGTGGCTTCAGATTTAGCAGGGGAAGTCAAATTTGCCGATGTCGTCTCAGAACAGAAAACCGACCGTCAGGGTAATACCACTATCACCGCTGCTAGGGGTGGTTTGATTTGGATTTTGTCAGGGGAAGTGTATAATCTGCCTCCTGGTGCGGAATTAGTTGTCAAAAATGGCGATTACATTGAAAGCAATGGTGTCTTAGGGGAAACAAAATTAACTAGCCAGCATGGAGGGGTGGTAAGGCTGCCAGAAGCAGTTCCCGGTAGAAGTACTAGGGAAATTGAAATTATCACCGCTTCGGTAGTTTTAGACCGGGCTACAGTCACCGTTCAAAGTTCCCAAGGTCGGAATAACTACTTAGTTACTACTGGTAACAACCAGGTATTTAACCTCCGGGCAACTCCAGGCACAAAGGTGCAAAATGGTCAAGTAGTTGCTGAATTAATTGATGACCGCTACCGCACCGCTACTGGTGGCTTGCTGAAATATGCGGGGGTAGAAGTCCAGAAAAAAGGCAAGGCAAAGCAGGGTTATGAAGTGGTGCAGGGAGGGACATTATTGTGGATTCCCGAAGAAAGCCACGAGGTAAATAAGGATATTTCCTTGCTGTTGGTGGAAGATGGGCAGTATGTAGATGCTGGTACAGAAATAGTTAAGGATATTTTCTGTCAAAACAGTGGGGTGGTAGAAGTCACCCAGAAGAACGATATTTTGCGGGAAGTGGTGGTTAAGCCCGGAGAACTGTTGATGGTGGATGATCCAGAGGCAGTGATTCAAAAAGATGGCACATTAATCCAAGCTGGTGAAGAATTTTTGGGTCAGAACTTCACAGAATTACGCTATATCCAGTATGTAGAATCTCCCGAAGGTCCGGCGATGTTAAGTCGTCCGGTGGTGGAATTCCCCGTACCTAATGACCCTGCTGTGCCATCTACTACCTCAGTTAGCCAGCAAACCGGACGTTCTATCCAATTGCGTGCCGTACAGCGCCTACCCTATAAAGATTCTGAACGTGTCAAATCTGTGGAAGGGGTAGAATTACTACGTACCCAACTGGTATTGGAAATCGAAACCGAAGGGGAAGAACATAGCAGTTCTCCTCTGGCAGCGGATATAGAATTAATACCCGATGGGGATAACGAAGATATTCAACGGCTGCAAATGGTGATTTTGGAGTCCTTGGCAATCCGTCGTGATGTGGCTGCTGACGCAACCCAAGGTAGTACCCACACCACCTTAGAGGTAGAAGAAGGGGACACCATTGAACCAGGGGCTGTAGTTGCCCGGACTCAAATTCTCTGTAAAGGAGGGGGTATAGTGCGGGGGGTGCAACAAGGTGCCGAAACAGTCCGCCGCTGTTTGGTGTTGCGAACCCAGGATACGGTGACAATTAACACCCTGGAACAGCCAAAGGTAAAAGTTGGAAACTTACTGGTAGAAGGTACAGAAATTGCAGCGGGAGAATTTACCGCTGATTCTGGGCAAGTTGTAGAGATTAAAAATCGGGCTGCTGCTGGGGGTGGTGATGCAGCTTTAGCTACCCAAGGTTATGAAATAACCCTGCGCTTTGGTCGTCCTTACCGGGTGAGTCCTGGTGCCGTTTTGCAGGTAGAAGACGGCGGTTTAGTCCAACGAGGTGATAACTTGGTATTATTGGTATTTGAACGTGCCAAAACTGGGGATATCATTCAAGGTTTACCTAGGATTGAAGAACTTCTGGAAGCACGGAAGCCCAAAGAAGCCTGTATTCTGGTAAAACGGGGTGGAGAAGCGAAGGTAGTGTATGGCGATGGTGATGAAGCGATCGCAGTCAAGGTAGTTGAATCCAATGGTGCAGCTACAGATTATCCCCTTGGTCCGGGACAGAATTTAGTGATTTCTGACGGACAAATGGTAACTGTGGGACAGCCGTTGACAGATGGTCCTGCTAACCCCCACGAAATTTTGGATGTCTTCTTTAGCCTGGGTTCGGAAGAAGGGGTTTATGCCTGTGCTAGCAATGCATTGCAGAAGGTGCAGACTTTCTTGGTGAACGAAGTACAGTCAGTGTATCAGTCCCAGGGGATTGATATTTCTGACAAACACATTGAGGTGATTGTCCGCCAAATGACTGCAAAAGTCCGGATAGATGATGGTGGTGATACTACTATGCTACCGGGAGAATTGATTGAACTGCGGCAAGTTGAACAGGTGAACGAAGCAATGGCAATTACTGGGGGTGCAAGGGCAGAATATACCCCTGTGCTATTGGGGATTACCAAGGCATCTTTGAACACCGATAGCTTTATTTCTGCTGCTTCTTTCCAGGAAACCACTAGGGTGTTAACGGAAGCAGCCATTGAAGGTAAATCTGACTGGTTACGGGGTTTGAAGGAAAACGTAATTATTGGACGTTTGATTCCTGCGGGTACTGGATTTAATGCCTATGAAGAAGTAAACCCCATTGATGATTATGCTGCGGATTTGAGTAATAGTGTGTTAGATGAGGTGGACGATCCATTGGATATGGTTCTGGATGACCGCACGGCACGCAGTTACAATTTAGACTCGCCTACATTGGGTGATTCTGGATTTGGTAGCATAAAATCAGAAAAGTCCATCTTAGATGATGATGATTTTTTGAGCGAACAAATGGCGGATATGGTGTCAGAGGATGATTACGATCGTGATGACGATGATGTTAATGATTTTGAAGATTAGGATTAAACTTCACCCCTAGATTGATACAATAATTCCCGGGTATAACCCGGGTTTTTTATTTTTATGTGGGGACTTTAGTATGAATATCCGACTTATTTTTTTCATACAAGCACTCCCTGAATACACTATGAGGTAAAACCTGATAATGATAGCTGAGCGAAACTATTATTTCGGGCTTTCATTAACTGCTATTTACCCTTAACTTCCACTCTTTGAGGTTGATAATCCGAACCAAGTTTATTAGCACAAAAACCAACATTAATAACTTGATTTTTTTCAATTATTCGTCCCCATGTTAAGGGAGTTGCAATATATTTTGCATTTCTTGTTTTGATAAAATTAGCATTCCAAGAGTTATTAATAGCAGCTTGTCTCATATTAAATGAAAGTTGCCAATTACGAACTTGTCTACTACCTTGATTGCTAATTTTAAAAGTTACACAAAATCCAGTTTGCCAATCAGAATATATATCCGTTTTGACTTGTAATTGGGCAGAAGAAGTAGTAACTCTTAAGGGAAGAGGAGGAGGTAATGGGACAATTTTATTTCTATTTTCCCTAATATTTAGTATCCTATTCCTCACATCTATTGTTCTACGATTCATCTGTGCTATCAGTGTGGGAGTTAGCTTAACAGGAAGCAGTTGGGATAGTAATTGTTGTTTGGGAATATCTATACTTTGCCAATCATCTGTGAGAATTCCTGCTGTATCAGGACTGTTTGGATTCCAACTCCAGTAAGCAAAGCTCAATTTTTGTTTTTGAATATATTTCACCAATTTATTTTGCCAAATTCCTTCTTGAGAATTTGTGTCTACTTGTCTTCCTCCAAATTCACCAATTAAAATTGGAGCGATATTTTGACTGGCAATATAATTAAATCCTATCTGCCAACGATTGATAAGATTTTTGGGAAAATTTTTATCTTGAAAATAGGGTTGATTATATACCCCAGGACCATATTCATGGGGGGAATAAACTAGTTTATTCCGACGCAATAAACGTACTGGAAAACGCTTAACACCTTCTAAATTTCCCCCTTGCCAGTGATGTTGAAGTTTTTGCCCTGGAACATTATTTTCTACCCCTTCTACAACAATTAACCAATTAGGATTAATAGTGAGAATAGCATTACCAGCACGTTCCGCTGCTAATCTCCAATCAGTTGTTAAGTCACCAGTTCCCCAACTTGCTTTTCCATGGGGTTCATTTTTTAAATCTGCACCAATCACATTCGCTTGATTTTTATATCTTTGGGCTAACATTTTCCAGGTGTCAATCCAGTCAGCTTCTGTAAAGCCATCTCCGTACCATAATTCGGGAATGCGCTGGTCATTTAAACGGTGACAATCTAGTAAAATTAATAATCCTTGACGTTCGGCTTCTTGGATAATTAAATCCATTACTTCTAAGGATGTTTTACCTTCTAAATCTTTATTATTGCCAATACTAAAATCAACACCACTAATATCAGTACTTCGCAATCCTTTCACAGAAAAAGGTAATCGGATAAAGTTATATCCCAAGATTTTGATCTGTGCCAACATTTGTTTATAATCACGCTTCCATAAACCATGGGGTGCGTATGTTTCTGTTTCCATCCCAAACCAATTAACACCCTTGAGCAAAAATGTTTTGCCTTTAGCATCAACAATTTTGGCACCACGGGTAGAAAGGGGTAGCTGTTGTGCAATCCTAGGTTTGAGAAAATCTGGTAAATTACGGGCAAATGATGTTGTCAACGTACTGCCAAAAACGATTGTTAAACTGAGTGTAAATATCAATAAATACTTGAAAATTTGGGTTTTTTTTTGATTCTTTTTGTGTGAGTGTATCATATTATTTATACTAATTAATTATAAACTTATGTGATAACAATTGTGTTTAATTATTGAATAAATTCATAATTTTGCATCATTTTCAATAAGACAAAATGGCACCCTTGTTAAGAGGTAAACCTTGTTAAATCTAACAGTCTCTAATATAAGGGCTTAAGTTTATCTTGGTACCATTCCTATTAGACATAAGAACAATATTTATTGTTCCTCTAATTGTAGGGACAGGCATAACTTGCCCCTACCCAATCATGTGTCGTATTCTTTTTTCAAATTAATATAAGTTTTAGGACTAAAGTTATGACTAGAAAATAGTCTTTCTTTGCCTTACTGAATTACTGAAGTTCTCAACATCCATTACGGTGGCTACATATTTCATCCTGCGAGAGAAAACGAGTTACCACAGCCACAAGTAGCGCTAACTTGGGGGTTATGGAAGCGAAACCCACCACCCATCAAATCTTCTGAGTAATCTAACTTTAAACCTTTGACATATTCGTAAGTCTGAGAATCTATAGCGACTTGAATACCATTAGACTCAATAATATGATCCCCTAGGGACTCTTGTGGAGTATTACCATCTGTTGCAGCGACATCAAAAGACATATGGTAGAACCAACCAGAACAGCCCCCTGGTTTCACTGCTAATCGAAATATAAGCTTAGACTGCTGTTGCTTTGACATTAATCGCCGAATTTCAGTTGCGGCTGCTAGACTGAGTTGAATCATAATTAGAATATTTTAAACCCCACCTTAATTCTGACAGATGGGGTAGGCAGTTGAAAATTATTTAGGGACTTCCAATTCAAAAATATCCAATTTGTAGGGGGAGTATCCCAATTTTTATGCAATACCCTAGAAGGGTATCGCTACAGAAACTAAGCCCACCTACGTGGGCTTTTGGCTGTGAGCAAGAGGCTTATAGCCTGTGGGCTTTAGAAATTGGAATACTCCCTTTGTAGGTGCCCTGTGCTGTCGCTAACGCTAAAAATACAGTGCCTTAGGACGATAGTTCAATCATCGTTACTGACGCGGTTATAGTCATCTTGATAGCGGACAATATCATCTTCTCCCAAATATTCCCCATTTTGAACTTCAATCAAAACCAAGGGAATTACACCAGGATTTTCTAAACGATGGGGTGTACATTGGGGTACATAGGTAGATTGATTATTGCTCAGCATTACTTCTTTATCGCCACAAACCACTTTCGCTGTACCAGAGACAACAATCCAGTGTTCGCTACGATGATGGTGCATTTGTAGGCTGAGACGTTCCTTGGGTTTAACTTCGATACGCTTAATTTTGTATCCCCGTCCTTCTTCTAAAACTGTGAAAGAACCCCAAGGACGCAATTCAGTTGCTGCAACACCCCTGGGAGTTACCGCAGGAGGTAGGGGTAGTGAGGAAACTTGGGTTTTTTCTTGAGATTGAGTCATAGTTAGCTCCTGAGAAAACATAAAAAGTTGTTACTAGTTGTTCTTAACAATTGTTTAATGAAAAAATGTGGCGTAATTCTGCAACCGTAAAAATCAGCAAATTAGTCTCTCTTTGCCCAACATATCAAAATCCATCTAGATGCTGGCATAAATAACTGCCAAAATGGCTGATTTTAAACAAAGTCTTCATCAAACAAAATAGCTGCTTATTCTCAACTTCAAGAAGGGAGTTAGAAGGACGGGTGTCAAGCTAATGTCAGAAACCGGGTTTCTTCTCAATTAAATACAAAAATTTTGGATGTTTTGCCCAAATAAACCCGGTTTCTCGGACTTTACGAGAGTTTTTGGAGTTGAGTAATGGCTACTTTCTTGTGGGATGGGTGTCTTGCCCATCCTGAATATACAATTTAAATGTGGAATAGCTTATTCCCTATTTCTGAGAAAAATCCCTATTCCGTTATGCACCCGGGCAGCTGTATTCGGAGAACGATCTAGTAACTGTCCTCCTAAGTAAAGTCCCGTAGAACTTCCACCGTCTAAATTCAGGGCATTTACACATCCCATCTGCTGCATTAGTTGAGCATGTTCTGCTAAAGTCGGACCAGCACCACCAACACGGTTATGTACGGCAGCAATAATTAGGTTGCCAGTGCTAGTGCTACAAATGGCACTACGTATAGCTTTTTGGGCAATAAAGGCTTTGCTAAAATTTTCCCTTTCCGCATCCAAGACTATTTGACGATTTTGTACCAATAAAGGTCCGGCACCAAGAATGTGGGGATAATACCTAAAATTTACAGGAGTGGTAGTACTGGTAATACGTACAGTGGTTTCTTCGGGTAATTTGGCAGCAATGTTAACTGCATTAGCACGTAGGGTTAAGAGATAACCATCCCTGGGTATGGGAATCGGGGTTTCCCCAGCTTTACCCCCTGGCAATTGATTGGTGATTTGATTTTTCTGGACGGTAAGAATAATTTCGTTGTCAGTCAGGGGAGTGTAGGTTTGTCCCCAAACCGGAGTGTAACGGGATATTCCAGCTTGGACGTAGCCACTGTTAAGGTATAAAATTGGAAACTTCTGGTTGTCTTGAGTGATTAAAGTTTCTTCTAATCTCAGGCGACCTACGTAAAATTGCCCAGAATAATTCCAAGCGATCGCACCCCTGTTTAAAATTGGACTCGATAACCATTTACCGTCCCGACGAATGGCACCTAAGGGTAAGCGGTTGTTGCGGTTAAAAAAGCCACCGTTAATTGCTGTTAGTGCTAGCTGTTGTTGGGCAGTTTTGATTAGGGGTGCTGTACCAACTAAGCTATTGGAGGCAGATACAAAGGGTCTAAGTTTTAACCCTGAGGTGCGGGGATTTACTTCTACGGACACAACCCCAAATTTATCTGTGCCTAAATTGACAAATTCTTGTCGCCAATTTATCCCTTCTGCCCAGGCAATATCTTTCTCGACAAAGGCATCGGGGCGAATTTCAATCTGTAAACTATTGTTTGATAAACTACTAACTAGGGGCGCGGAACCAAAGGGAACGCTTAAGGTAATAATGGTTTTATTATTTACCACATCTACCTGCTTAATCATTGGTTCCGGCTTCGGTGTTGCTGCGGGTATGGGGAATGGTAGAGGTAGAAATTGTTTCAGCAGGTTTGGTAAGGTTAAGGTTGGTGATGGTTCTGGGGCAGGTGTATAACGTTGTACTATACTGGGGTTAGCAATCCCATCTAAGGTAATTCTCCATTGCCTGTTCGGTGGTGATTTGGGTTTGGAGGGGAGAGTGTCCCGTTTGTTTAGTGGTAACTTTTTTGGCTTGGGTTTTTTAGTTGGTAATTCTTGTCTAATTTGCCAAGGTGTAGGATGTTCTAACTCTACCAAGATAGTTTCACCTACAGTAGTTTGAGTTTGACGAATATTTTTTACTTGCCCTATGGGAGTGACGATCGCTAAGGTGCTATCATTAGCTTGTATTTGCCATCCGGCTTTGGTAGCAAAATTGGTCATTTCTAAATAGCGATATCCCCCCAGCAACAAGCTAGTTAAAATCTCTGGTTGTTGAGGAGATGAAAACCATTGGACTGGCTGTTTGGCTGGATTATTGCTGTTTAATAAATTGACGCCAATTAATTGCCTCACAGCACCATCACTGAGATAAGTGCTAATTTTACCTGTTTTTTCTTGCCGCTGAAACCAAACTCCGGGTAAGGTACGACCATTGAGGAAAATTTGATGTCCATGGGATAATACTCCCTTTGGAAGTCCAGTTTTTGGTTGTTTTAGGGAGGGTGAATGCTGGGCATTAGCATTGCTGGTAGGGATTAACCATAGTAAAGTTGCTAGTATTGGTAAAATTAGAGTCTTGATGTAACTATTACTTTGATTAGACATCCCGTTGTGGTTTTTTTTGAAGCACAGAATTGCCATTTCCACCATAATTTTCAAAGTACATTAGAAAACTATCACCACCGATAGAGACTAACCGAGTTTTCTAGAAAAAATCAAAAATTATGACTTTTGTTTTGCACCGAAACATGATATATTTGATATTGGCTTGTTGTCTCTTATTCAAGCCAAGACTGATTTTCTATGGAAACTGTTTGTAATTAGGTGCGTTAAGTCACAAAATAGCTAAGTAGATTGTCACAGACCCTACCCCTAAAGGCAGGGACTTAAAACCCTTAATCTGACCAGACTAATTACCTTGCCTACTGGGTTAGAGGTAGAAGTTGAGGTTGATGATTAAGTAATACTAGAACCGGGAGCAAAACAAATGTTAATTGGTGATCGAATAAATATCAAGTAGAAGAAATTCAAACAGAGATATTTGGGAAGCGTACAAATGGGTATATAGTGTTAATACGCTAATTTAGTTGCTAAATCAGGATAATTTCCGTCTTTAGAGTCGTGAGAGTAGTGAGTTCTGTATCTGGAATTTTGCTCCCGGTCAAGGGGACAGACTATGGTTAATAAATTGCTTATGTGTGAAATATAGCTTTACTATCAAGAACAAAAAATAAAAGGGCATTGTTGAATTAACGGATGAATATGAGTGAGGTAGGCAGCGTTCGACTGAGCTCACGCCGAAGTCTTACCTGCCTGGTGAAATATAGAAAACGGGCAGGGATGCCCGTTCCACAAACCAATATACCCCGCAGTCGCTACAACTTTGGAAAAGCAACGCGCTGCTGTTCATCCCACAAAACCATCAAAATCATCCCGGATTTATGCAACGCCAATAAAAGAAGTACATAGTGCCAGTATCCAGATTAGGGACTGCTAGAAAAATAAAGATTTTGCTGAATTCAGGATAAATACATAAATCAAGACGAAATAATTTTAACAAGGGCAATAATAATTAGTCCAAAGTTAGAATTTTTTTTTCCCTAATTTTTCGGGTGTTACATGTGTTAAGTTAGCAAAATTTTCTCTTAAGTATAAAAAGACAGAAATTTAACTCAGGTGTCAGGGATAGCCTATGAATAACCAGTCAATGAATCAACACCAAAAAATGACATTCTCCGATAACGATTCCGGGTGTACTTACCAAGGACAAAAGTGGTTAGTAGAAGAAAGAGATGCTTGTGGTGTGGGCTTTATTGCCCATCGTCAGAATCATTCCAGCCATGAAATTGTCACTAAAGCCTTAACAGCTTTGACTTGTCTGGAACACCGGGGTGGTTGTAGTGCTGACCAAGATTCCGGCGATGGTGCAGGCATATTGACGGCTATTCCTTGGGAATTGTTCCAAAATGATTTTGCTAGTCGGGGTGTAAATTTTTCCAGCAGTGGCAATTTGGCTGTGGGGATGATATTTTTACCCCAAGATGCCCAATCGGCACAAAAGGCAAAAGCAACCTTTGAAAAAGTTGCAGCACAGGAGGGGTTGACTGTTTTGGGTTGGCGAGTAGTACCCGTACAGCCACAAGTATTGGGAGTACAGGCAAAAGAAAATCAACCCCAAATCGAACAAGCTTTCATTATATCATCAGAAAAAAGTGGTGATGAACTAGAACGGCATTTGTATATTAGCCGTCGTCGGATTGTCAAGGCAATTCGCCAGCTTGATGATAATTGTGCCCAAGAATTTTACGTCTGTTCCCTGTCTGGACGCACAATCGTTTACAAAGGCATGGTGCGATCGGCAGTATTGGGAGACTTCTACGACGATTTAAGAAATCCCCTTTACAAAAGTGCCTTTGCAGTATATCATCGGCGCTTTAGTACCAACACTATGCCCAAATGGCCCCTAGCGCAACCAATGCGGCTATTGGGACACAATGGGGAAATTAACACCCTGTTGGGAAATATTAACTGGATGACAGCGCGGGAATCGACTTTAAATCATCCAGTCTGGGAACAACGTCTGAGGGATCTCAAGCCTTTTGTCAATATTAATAATAGCGACTCAGCCAACTTAGACAATGTGTTTGAGTTACTAGTACGTTCCGGACGCAGTCCCTTGGAAGCCTTAATGATTATGGTTCCAGAGGCTTACCAAAACCAGCCTGCACTGCGTCAATATCCAGAAATTGTGGACTTTTACGAATACTACAGTGGAATGCAAGAGGCTTGGGATGGTCCTGCACTGTTAGTATTTAGTGACGGTCTGAAAGTAGGTGCGACTTTAGATCGTAACGGTTTAAGACCAGCACGCTATTGTATCACCAAAGATGACCATATCGTTGTCGGTTCCGAAGCAGGGGTAGTCAACTTCCCAGAGTCAGAGATTGTCGAAAAAGGTAGATTAGGTCCGGGACAAATGATTGCAGTGGACTTAGAATCTCAGGAAGTGCTGAAGAATTGGGAAATCAAGCAGCGAATTGCTAAACAGCAGCCTTACGGACAATGGTTGCAACAGTACCGTCAAGATATTAACTCCTTGGTAAGTAGGGAAACCTCTAACAATGGCAATGGCAATGGCAATGGTAGGGTGTATGAACCAGAAACCATAGACAGACAAAACTTACTGCGTCAACAAGTCGCCTTTGGTTATACCACCGAAGATGTGGAAATGGTAATTCAGCCTATGGCGATTGATGGGAAAGAACCCACTTTCTGTATGGGTGATGATATTCCCCTAGCGGTATTGTCAGAAAAGCCCCACCTGTTGTATGACTATTTCAAACAGCGGTTTGCCCAAGTTACCAACCCAGCAATTGACCCCCTACGGGAAAAATTGGTTATGTCCCTGAAGGTGGAATTGGGAGAGGTGGGTAACCTATTAGAACCAAAACCAGAATATGCCCGCAGACTGAAATTAGATTCTCCAGTGTTAATGGAGACTGAATTAGAGGCAATTCACAATTCAGGCTTTGCTACCGCACAGTTATCCACCTTATTTGCCATTGGTAATGGTCCACAAGGGTTAAAAGCCGCAGTCCAGAAATTACAAGCAGACGCAGCAGAATCAGTACGTGCGGGTGCGAAAATTTTAATCCTCACTGACAAAACAGGTATCGGTACAGAATATACGTATATTCCCCCACTGCTGGCGGTAGGTGCGATACACCATCACCTCATCCAAGAAGGACTGCGGATGAAGACATCCTTGGTGGTGAATACTGCCCAGTGTTGGAGTACCCATCACTTTGCTTGTTTAATTGGCTACGGTGCTGATGCAGTTTGTCCCTACATGGCTTTGGACACCGTCCGCGACTGGTGGGCAGATCCGAAGACGCAGCAATTTATGCAACGAGGTAAAATTACTGCCATTAGCTTAGAGGAAGCGATCGCCAATTATCGTCAAGCTATAGCCAATGGCTTGTTAAAGATTCTCTCCAAAATGGGAATTTCTCTGCTTTCTAGTTACCAAGCTGCCCAAATTTTTGAAGCAATTGGTATCGGTGGGGACTTGTTAGAATTAGGATTTAGAGGTACTGCTTCCCGGGTTGGTGGCTTGAGTATCAGCGACTTAGCACAAGAAGTACTATCCTTCCACAGCAAAGCCTTCCCCGAACTGAGTCTGACAAAATTGGAAAATCTGGGATTTGTGAATTACCGTCCTAAAGGCGAATATCACATGAACAGCCCAGAAATGGCAAAGGCATTGCATAAAGCCGTAGATGGCAAGAAATACGACCACTACGAAGTTTATAAGCAATATTTGCAAGGTAGACCAATTACAGCCCTACGGGACTTGCTGGACTTCCACAGCGATAGACAACCCATCCCCGTAGAAGAGGTAGAATCCGTCACCGATATTGTCCAAAGGTTCTGTACTGGTGGTATGTCCTTAGGTGCGCTGTCACGGGAAGCACACGAAACCCTAGCGATCGCCATGAATCGCCTTGGTGGTAAATCTAACTCCGGGGAAGGAGGCGAAGATCCGATACGTTACAAAGTCCTCAATGATGTAGATGAATCCGGACACTCCTCTACCCTCCCCCACCTCAAAGGGTTACGCAATGGAGATACGGCTTCCAGTGCCATCAAGCAAGTAGCATCAGGACGCTTTGGAGTCACTCCAGAATACCTAATGAGTGGGAGACAGATAGAGATCAAAATCGCCCAAGGTGCTAAGCCAGGGGAAGGGGGACAATTACCAGGAAAGAAAGTCAGTTCCTATATTGCCATGTTGCGGCGTTCTAAACCCGGTGTCACCTTAATTTCACCCCCACCCCACCATGATATCTACTCCATCGAAGACCTGGCACAGTTAATTTTTGACCTGCATCAAATTAACCCCAAAGCACAGGTATCGGTAAAATTGGTAGCAGAAGTCGGGATTGGTACCATTGCAGCCGGTGTCGCCAAAGCCAACGCCGATATCATCCAAATTTCCGGTCACGATGGCGGTACGGGAGCATCTCCTTTGAGTTCCATTAAACACGCTGGTTCTCCCTGGGAACTGGGATTAACAGAAGTACATCGCGTGCTGATGGAAAATAGCCTCCGCGATCGCGTGATTTTGCGGGTTGATGGCGGACTCAAGAGTGGCTGGGACGTACTCATGGGGGCACTTATGGGTGCAGAGGAATTTGGCTTTGGTTCCATCGCCATGATTGCCGAAGGATGTATTATGGCGCGGATTTGCCATACCAATAACTGTCCCGTGGGTGTAGCTTCCCAGAGGGAGGAAATGCGTAAACGCTTTACTGGTATGCCAGAATACGTAGTTAACTTCTTCTACTTTATCGCCGAAGAAGTCCGCAGTCTGTTGGCAAAACTGGGTTACCGTTCCCTATCAGAAGTAACTGGACGGGCAGATTTACTGAAAATGCGGGAAAGAGTGAGTATAACTAAGACCCAATTTCTAAATCTTAACTGCTTGCTGCAACTACCCAATACCAAAGAAAACCGTAGCTGGTTGGTGCATGAACAAGTCCACAGTAATGGTGCGGTATTAGATGACCAATTACTTGCCGATGCTGACATTCAAGCCGCTATCCGCAACCAATCTCATGTAACTAAGACAGTAAAGGCGATTAACACCGATAGGACAGTAGGTACCAGATTAGCAGGGGTAATTGCTGCCAAATACGGTAACGATGGCTTTGGAGGGCAAATTCACCTCAACTTTACAGGTAGTGTCGGACAAAGCTTTGGGGCGTTTAACCTCCCTTGTATGATTCTCACCCTCGAAGGAGAGGCAAACGACTATGTAGGTAAAGGCATGAACGGTGGTGAAATTATCATCAAGCCTCCTGCGGATGCTACTTATGACCCAGCACAAAACGTGATTATTGGCAATACCTGCCTTTATGGTGCTACCGGGGGTGTCTTATTTGCCAACGGCTTAGCAGGAGAACGGTTTGCCGTCCGTAACTCCAAAGGTACAGCAGTGATTGAAGGTGCCGGAGATCACTGCTGCGAATATATGACTGGGGGTGTAATTGTTGTCCTCGGTAAAGTCGGACGTAACGTTGGTGCAGGAATGACCGGGGGACTAGCTTACTTCCTAGATGAAGATGGTAGTTTCCCTGAATTAGTCAACCGGGAAATTGTCAAAATTCAACGGGTAATTACAGAAGCCGGAGAAAAGCAACTCAAAGACTTGATTGCAGCCCATGCTTCCCGTACTGGTTCTGCCAAAGCAGCAATGATTCTGCAAAATTGGCAACAATTCCTGCCCAAATTCTGGCAAGTAGTTCCCCCTTCCGAAGCTGATAGTCCCCAAGCAAATCCCCAAGGAATAGCTGAAAAACAATTGAGTTCCGTGTAAACCGGGCAATATAGCGGTTTGAACTCTTGATCAAATACCATCTTGTGTGGGATGGGCATCCCTGCCCGTCCTAATTTCAACGTTTTCTATATTCCCGACTTTTGAACGAAGTTGGGAATGTAATGTTTGTGATACCAAATCAAAAATGTTTGCAACAGATCCAATTGTAGGGGCGCAGTTTCCAATTGTAGGGGCGCGGTTTCCGCGCCCCTACGAATCAATTATGTGTCGCATTCTTTTTTTAAATTGGTATTATAGCGGTTTTCGGTTGGGTGCAATACAAATTTGACAAATTGAACAAATCTTCTAACAACTCAATTGGATTCAGGTTAAGCGTCATTTATGACGGGTAAAGTTTGGTAGGAGTGCAAGCTTCTTCCTTCTTCCCTCTTCCTTCCCTTTGACATCTTGCACCCGCATCAGAAAGCGAGACCAGCGCTATATTTTTGGTGGCACAGCTAAAATATAATTAAAACTTATTTTAAAATCAATTTAGTTTTGTAATTACAATAATCACTGATATTTTGTCGGTTTTTTCGCAAAAAATTATTGACGTAATTCCGTTGTTTGATGCTATAGTAGAAAAAACTGATTTTGGGGTTCCCCTGACCATTGCTGACCCAAAATCGCTGCAAGTATTATTCCTTCGTAGCAGCTAAGGTAAAAGTCAAGCTTTCATCACATCAGAAAAGACCAATTTTCACCTCCCCGATTCACTGCATAGAGAGGTGTACTTGACAAAATACATTTAATATGCTTTGGGTACTGTCCTTACAATCTCTCGGTGTAGTGTCAGGGTAAAAGTCCTTTGGTGGGGGTAGGAAACGGGGAACTCTTAACAGTTTAACCCCTATTTTTTCCAATTTTTTGGAGTCCAAAAAATTGGAGATGCAAGGTTTTTAGGTCTTTATTCTCTTGCACTTTTTTCGGGAGCATCCCAATTTTTGAAAAACACCCAAACCCTAGAAGGGTAGGGTCCCTACAAGCCTTAGACGCGGTAGACACGGATTGGCTTCTCGTATGCGTAAGCATTGCCGTAGGCTAGAAGTGCGGCTAGTCTACGACAACGCCTTACGGCGTACACTCTACGAGAAGGCTTACGCCTACGCAGAGTAGCCTGCCTACGCAGGCTAAACATGTCTAGCCTGCGTAGGCAGGCAAGCGTCTGTGTAGCGATACCCTTCTAGGGTATTGCATAAAGATTGGGATGCTCCCAACTATAGCGCGCTAGTAAGGGTCTTGTTTGCCCAAAAAACTATAGCGCAATACCGTTGAGTTAAGCCTGAAAACTAAAACTGGTGTAGGTGTAGGTTGGGGAGCCACTCCGTTGCTTTTCCAAAGTTGTAGGAAGTGGCGTTTGAGGAACGTAGGCGTACCGCAAGCGGAACCCGTAGGGTAGCCTTCCTTTGGTCGTCTACGCTGTCGCTCTACCCAACCTACCTACTAGCCTGCGTAGGCAGGCAAGCGTCCGTGTAGCGATACCCTTCTAGGGTATTGCATAAAGATTGGGATGCTCCCAACTATAGCGCGCTAGTAAGGGTCTTGTTTGCCCAAAAAACTATAGCGCTAGTGCGTTAGACTAAAGTCATAACGCACCCTACAGATATTTGCCAAAAAACTGCTTTGCTATAGTGACAGTGATAAATGCCAATTTTTATGCAATACCCTAAAAAAGTATCGGCGTTGCTGAATATAACTATGAATCTGAAATAAAAACCTCACCCCGTCCTACGGACACCCCTCTCCTTAGTAAGGAGAGGGGAAGGGGAGCCACTGCGTTGCGCGGGTTCCCCGCGTTGTAGCAAGTGGCGTGGTGAGGTGTATTTTGTAAATTCATATTCCAATTCAGCAATGCCAAAGTATCGCTATAGAGCATCCTCAGTAGATACAATTTTTTCAGTCAATTCCCCTTCTCGCCAACTATCCGCCACATCCTTGACAAAACTAGCAAAAGGGATCGCCAATAACAAACCCAACACACCCCCCAATTTCACTCCCAAAAGCAAAGAAATCACTACCCAAAAGGGATTTAAACCAGTTAAACTACCTAATAAACGGGGAGCAATAAAATTAGCATTAATTTGATCTACTGCTACAGAAAACACTAATACTTCTACCCCCAACCATAAGTTTTTTAACCCGATTAATAAACTGACAATTGTAATACCTATTCCTGTACCAAAAGGAAACAAGGCAAAAAATCCAATTACTGAACCAAACAGTAAAGCCAGGGGAACTTTTACCACTAAAAATACCAATATTAAAGCGACTGCTAAAACAGCCCCTACCGTTGCCTGACCGATAAAATAATTATGGAAATCTTCCCGCAATAATTGCCGGACTTTTGTGCCAATATGGGGTGGAAACCAGAGAAAAATTCCATCCCAAACGCTTTGTCCATTAAATACTAAATAAATGGTCAATACTACTGTTAGCAATACATTGACAAAAGTGCCAATGGTATCAACAGCTAAGTTGAGAATTTTCCCTGTAAAGTTTTGGACTTGATTTGATAGTTTGTCGATAATTTGGGTAAGTAAGCTGCTAAAATTAGCTGGTAATTCTTGAGTAGCAGCCCATTGTTGTAAATCCTGTAACTGCTGGGTTCCAGACTCAATCCAAATTGGAAGTAAGCGTGTCAATTCGTCTAACTGTTCCAGAATTCGGGGAACTAAGGTCATTCCCAAAGCAACTACAATTACCACCGATAACAGCAAAACTCCCCCGATAGCTAAATTGCGGTTGACTCCTTGTTTTTGGAAAAAGCGAATGGGATAGTCCAAAACAAAAGCTAGGAGAATCGCAGCTACCACAATACTCACTAAGGGTTGAAAATAGTCTACTACTTGCAATAATACCCAAGCATTGAAAATAATTAAGGGAAATGCTAACCCTACGGCTAACCATCGTGGTAGTTTATTGACTGATTCCATCGTGATAATTCGTAATTAATTTGGACTTACACACACCAGATTTGAAGATGACGGATTGGGTTTACCGTTACCCACCCTTATACTCCGGTATTCTCAAAAGACGCTACAAGCGCTTTTTTGCCGATGTAGAACTTGCTAATGGGGAGATAGTAACAGCCCATTGTCCTAATACAGGACCAATGACGGGAGTTTGTACTCCTGGTAGTCCGGTACAGCTTTCTCAAAGTGATAACCCTAAGCGCAAACTGCCCTATACTTTAGAACTAATTCAGGTTAATGATAATGAACCTACTTGGGTGGGTGTCAATACGGCTTTGCCCAATCGGGTGGTAAAATTGGCGCTACAAAACTACTTATTTCCAGAATTGGGGGACTATACCCAGGTTAAAAGTGAGGTGGTTTATGGGCAAGACCGCAAAAGCCGAGTGGATTTCTTACTCACTCCTACTGCTGGGAATCGTCAAATTTATTTAGAAGTTAAAAATACTACTTGGGCACATGGGAGACTGGCGCTGTTTCCTGATACGGAAACCACAAGAGGACAAAAGCATTTACGGGAATTGATGGCTTTATTACCTACAAGTCGTGCGGTAATGCTTTACTTTATTAATCGTGGTGATTGTACGGATTTTGCCCCCGGAGATAGTGCCGATCCCGTATATGGGCAACTATTACGAGATGCGATCGCTCTCGGTTTAGAAGTTTTACCCTGTCGCTTTGCAATTTCCACGGCAGGTATTCAATATTTGGGCTTGGCAAAAATTAAAATAAGTTAAATTAGTAATGGGTAATTGGTAATCGGTAATCGGTAATTGGTAATCGGTAATCAGTAATCAGTAATCAGTAATGGGAGATGAACGAAAAAATCTGTGGGAAAACCAAAATACTTATTACTTATTACTTATTATTGGGTAATAGACATCTGGTGCAAAAGAATGTAGAGACGTAAAATTTTACGTCTCTACAAGGGTTGTAGCTGACGCATATTTAATTTCCACGCCTATGACTAATCAGTAATCGGTAATCGGAGGTGACCGAAAAAATCTGTGGGAAAACCAAAATAATTATTACTTATTACTTATTACTTGTTATTGGGTAATCGGTAATCGGTAATGGGAGGTGACCGAAAAAATCTGTGGGAAAACCAAAATACTTATTACTTATTATTTATTACTTGTTATTGACTAATCAGTAATCGGTAATGGGAGGTGACCGAAAAAATCTGTGGGAAAACCAAAATAATTATTACTTATTACTTATTACT
>JAAUYH010235409.1_pt1 | contig 42533 bp, 52 predicted proteins | sample 7278061 | NCBI WGS metagenome assembly JAAUYH01 (sample SAMN14350203, study PRJNA611818) | marine sediment metagenome | isolation source: surface marine sediment (0.6m) | place: French Polynesia: Moorea | collected 2018-08
CACAACAAGCTTGCAGCGATGGCACCCTACCAGGTCAATCCTGCTCTCATGGCGCATGCCAAACCTGATGCACTGTTCCTCCACTGTCTCCCCGCGCATGTCGGCGAAGAGGTCAGCGAAGACGTGTTCGAGGGGATGCAGTCAGTGGTGTTCGACGAGGCCGAAAACCGAATCCACGGGCAGAAATCTGTCCTGCTCTGGAGCTTTGGGTTGCTGGGAGAGTGACCCACTGTGTTGCGCGGGACTTATAGTCTCGTCGCAGGACCCCATATAGTGCCGTATGGACACTCTTTCTCAATCGAACCAGATGACCGAGACGTTCAACGACAAATTGCTCGGCTTCACGTTGCCGGCTCGCCACGCGCGCGGGCGTGCAGTTCGCCTCGATTCGGTCCTAGCCGATGTTCTGGCGGCGCATGATTATCCCGCACCGATTACCCATCTGCTGAGCGAAGCACTGGTCCTCGGAGCCTTGATGGGGGGCTTGCTGAAAGGCGAAAGAGGTCAGTTGACAATGCAGGCCCAGACCAAGGGCGGTGCCGTAAGCCTTTTGGTATGCGACTATCGCTCCGGCGAGATGCGCGGATATGCCGAATTCGATGCCGAATTGCTGAAAGGCCTGGGCGCAAACCCGACATTGAAGGCGCTGTTTGGCGAAGGCTATTTGGCGATCACTTTCGAGACCGGCGGCGACAAACGCTATCAGGGGATCGTTCCGCTCGAAGGCGATACTCTTGCCGAAGCCTGCGAAACCTACTTCATCCAGTCCGAGCAAGTTCCGACAATGATCCGCATCGCAAGCCGCTCGGGTGGATCGGGCGAACAGGCGGCAGGCTTCCTGATCCAGCATCTAGCCGATGGCGAAGAGGGCCGCGAGCGCCTGCATGTCCGCCAGGATCATCCCGACTGGGAGCATGTCATCGCCCTGGCTGGAACGTTGAGCCACGAGGAATTGCTCGATCCTGCCTTGTCGATGGAAGGCATCGCCTGGCGTCTCTTCCACGAGGAGGACGAGATCAGAATCCAGCCGGGCGCTCGGCTGACGCGAGGATGTCGGTGCAGCGCGGAATACTACCAGACTGTGGTGACTCGGTTTCCCAGTGCCGAGCGGGATGCAATGCGCAATGACGACGGCAAGATCGTGGTCGACTGTGCGTTCTGTTCGAAGCAATTCGAGCTGTCTGTCTAACGATTCGTCGTTATTCAGGAACGGCTCATCGTCGATTCTCCATATTCTACAAGCAATCTTTCCTCATTTTTGGCGAGGTCATAGCATGAGACGGATTTCCCGAAGCTCGAAAGGCGGTTTGGCTGCAGCGGCTTGCGTCGTCGTTTGCGCGTTCGGCATCCCGGCCGCCGCACAGTCGGACGGTCTCGCCATGTTGAGCGGTCTCGCCAAAGGCGAATGGACATTGAAGTATCGCGACGGTTCGCCAGAGCGCAAGATTTGCGTTCGCAGCGGGCTGGAGCTCATCAAACTGCGTCATTCAGACCCGAATTGCAGCCGTTTTGTCGTCGAAGACGCGGCATCGAGGGTCACCGTCCAGTACACCTGTCCGGGCAACGGATATGGTAGGACGGACATCCGGCGCGAAACCGGATCGCTGGTCCAGATCGAGAGCCAGGGAATCGTGTCGGGTCAACCATTCCAGTTCAACGCCGAGGCGCGGCGAACCGGAAGTTGCTGATCGCGGCGAAAACGGCCCCGGCAATGATTGCCAAGCGCTCGTATCGCGCTTAGCGAAAATCGATGGATCAGGCAGACAAACACGGGGAATCCGCACCTGCGGTGGTCTTGTTGTCCGGAGGCCTCGATTCGATGGTCACCGCAGCCATCGCAATGGAACGCGGTTTCAGCGTGCATGCTCTGACGATCGACTACGGGCAGCGCCATATCCGAGAATTGCAGTCGGCCAAGGCGATCGCCACACAACTTGACGTCCGGCGCCACGTCGAATTGCCTCTCGATCTGAGGAGGTTCGGCGGTTCGGCGCTGACCGACGATATCGACGTGCCCAAATCCGGCGTCGGCAACGACATCCCCGTGACGTATGTCCCGGCTCGCAATCTGGTCTTTCTTGCGTTGACGACGGCCTTTGCCGAAGCCAGCGGTGCAAGCGATGTCTTTATCGGCGTCAATGCACTCGACTATTCGGGCTACCCGGATTGCCGACCGGAATTCATCGCGAGTTTCGCCCAGACGGCGAGACTCGGAACCAAGGCCGGCGTGGAAGGCACACCTTTCGAGATTCACGCACCGCTCCAGCAGATGACCAAGGCCGATATCGCAAGGGAATGCGCGAGGTTGGGCCTCGATCCGTCGTGGAGCTGGTCCTGCTACGATCCGACGCCCGAAGGATTGGCCTGCGGCTTGTGCGATTCCTGTCGCCTACGCAAAAAGGGATTTGCCGAAGCCGGTATTGTCGATACGACCGCTTATGCGGTGTGATTGCGTCAAAGCGCGGTCAGCCAGCAAAACGATACCGAGGGGATCTTTCTTTGAGTGAAGAAGCAGCCGTGCAGCCGGACCCAGCCAAACAGAAGGTTCCGGCCTACAGTTGGTATGCGCTGAGCATCCTCGTGATCGTCTACGTCCTCAACTTCGTAGACCGAAATATCATCTCGATCCTCGCTGAAGACATCAAAGCGGATCTGGGTCTACGGGACGATCAGATCGGATTTCTCTACGGCACGGCCTTCGGCGTCTTTTATGCCCTATTCGGAATCCCGCTGGGTAAGCTTGCGGACAACTGGCATCGCATTCGGCTGATGACGGTGGGTCTTGCCGTTTGGTCGGCCTTCACTGCTTTATCCGGTTTCGCGAAGAACTTCGCCATGCTCAGTGTGGCGCGGATCGGGGTGGGCGTCGGCGAAGCAACGGCGAGCCCTGCGGCCTACTCACTCATTTCGGACTGGTTCCCGAAGAAGATGCGCGCCACCGCGCTCGCGATCTATTCCTCCGGACTATACATCGGCGGGGGCGTGTCGCTGCTCATCGGCGGCGCGATCGTGGAGCGATGGAACGCGGCCTATCCTACCGATGCGCCGTTGGACCTCGCGGGCTGGCAGGCTGCCTTCATCATTGTCGGCTTGCCAGGTTTGTTGCTCGCATGCCTGGTGTTCACCCTGCGGGAACCGCTCCGTGGCGAGAGCGAAGGCATGGTCACTCCGCCTCCGAAGGATCCCTTCCGAGGCTTCTTCCGAGAGCTGGTCGCGGTCATTCCCCCATTCACCATCTACGGTGCCTTGCAGTCGGGAAGTCGGGGACTGACATTCAACCTTGCCGGCGCGCTTGTGATCGGCCTTATCGCCTATGCCCTGGCGGTTGCGACCGGAAACTTCCAGCAATGGATCGCGGTCGGTATCGGATATTATGCAATCTTCTCGTGGGCCTCGACGTTGAAAGACCGCGATGCCTCGACGTTCAAACTGATTTGGGGCACTCCCGCGTTTCTCACCACAATTCTCGGATACGGCATGGTTGCGTTCATGTCTTACGCCGCTTCATTCTGGGCGGCGCCCTATGCCATCCGGATCCTGGAAGAAGCTCCTTCTACGGCGGGCTGGTGGATCGGAGGTCCGGGCGCGATGGGCGGTTTCCTGGGTGTGATTATCGGGGGGCGAGTGGCGGACTGGCTGCGGCAGCGCAACCCAGCCGGACGACTCATCATGGTCGCGGTCGGTCTCGTCGGTGCCGCGCCGTTTCTCTATCTGATGTTCACCACAAATGATCCGACCACTTTCTATATCGCAGCATTCCTGCAGTCGATATTTGGCAGTTCGGCTCTGGGAGGCGCGGCGGCGACGACGCAAGACCTCGTGCTTCCGCGAATGCGGGGCACCGCAACGGCGACCTTCTTCCTGGCGACAACGCTCGTCGGGCTCGCGCTCGGTCCCTACATGGCAGGCCAAGTCTCGGCAATGTCGGGAAGCCTATCCGTTGGCGGCCTCAGCCTCTTGGTCGCCGTGCCGATCGGTCTTGTCATGCTGTTCGTTGCCTATCGGACGGTGCCGGACGCAGAACGCACCTTGCTCGATCGCGCCAGAGAGGCCGGCGAAGAGAATCTGGCTTGAGGGTGAGCGAGAAACGCCCTCTTCCGCACCAAGCAGCGGCGAAGATCATCGCGCCGCTTCAGGGAGCTGGGCTGTGCTCGGTTCGCCAATACGGTCGACAGAAGAGTTAGCATACCTGCATGGCGCGCGCGGATCGTGTCGCGTCGAGATCTCTCGAGAATCCAAAGCGTATGCTGCTTTGCCAGTGCGTCATTCACGCATTGCACGGTTCAAGTCCAAGATGCGCTCCCCATAACGCGCAAACAAAAAAGGGGCCGGATCGCTCCGGCCCCTCAATTGGATCAACTGTAAAAGTCGCGATTACATGCCCGATCCCGGACCGTAAGTGACTTCCACACGACGGTTCTGCAGCTCGCGCACACCGTCGGCGGTTGCAACGCGAGGCTGCGATTCACCGAAGGCTTCGCTCGAGATCCGGCTGCCCGGAACTCCGCGGCCCGTCAGATACTCGGTGACCGAAGCGTTGCGACGCTCTGCCAGACCCATGTTGTAGGTCACGCTACCCGAACGGTCGGTATGACCGGCGAGCATAACGTTGGCAGTACCGCAGTTCGCGTAAGCCGTGACCGCGTTGTCCAGAATGGTCGCAGCCTCTGCCGTGATGACCGACTCGTCCCAATCGAAGAACACGATGTACGGACCGGTGTTGCACGGCGGCGGCGGCGGCGGCGGTGGAGGCGGCGGCGGCGGCGGTGGAGGCGGCGGTGGAGGAGGCGGTGGAGGCGGTGGCGGCGGAGGCGGCGGAGGCGGAGCTTCACCACCGAAGTTGTAGGTCACCGTGCCGAGCAGCGAGTGCGAGCTCACATCGGAGCTCAGGTCGAACCCGCGCGTGTCCACCAGATCCACACCGGTCGCGTTGAAGTAACGATACTTCAGGCCGACGTCCCAGCTTTCGCTCAGCGGAGCGCGGATGCCGCCAAGCAGCTGCCACGCAAGTCCGGTATCCGAATCGTCAAAAGCACCCGGACCGCTGAGAGCGGCCGTTCCGTCGATATCGACGCGGGCAACACCGATACCGCCACCGAAGAAGGCCTGAATGCCATCGTCAGCACCGAAGTCGAACAGACCGTTGAGCATGAAGCTCAGCGCGTTCCATTCGCCGGCGGCAGGGAGAGTGCGATTGAAGAAAGCGGTTCCTGCACCACCGGCTGGGTTACCAGCCTGCAGACCTACGGTTCCGGCATCGAGTTCCTGCAGGTCGGCAGCACGATAGCTTGCCTCTGCTTCGAGACGGAAGGCGCCGAAATCGTGGCCGACTGCGGCACCGAAATCATAACCTGTGTCTTCGAAGTCGGCCGAGGCATCGCTCGGAGTTCCGTTTACGTCGAAGGTGATGTCTTCGGAGAGCATGGCCCCACCGTGACCCTCGATATACCATTGACCTTCACGGGCCATGGCGGGTGCGGTGAGCGCTGTGGAAGCCATCGCCAATCCAATGACGAACTTGCGCATTCTTATATTCCCCTTTTTGCGAAGTGAGGCACGGTCCGTCTCTAACTTCTCCCCCGGGAGGTGGCAAGCAATCAATCGTCTCTAACTGTTGCAAGAAAGCCTCTATCGGGCTGGTTAGTTGAGAATTTTCGATGAATGACCGCGCTGCAATCGAAAGCCTGGACTGGGGAGGTCCCATTCATCCGCCGGAATCCAGTATGCCGAGACTACGAAGCGCCTGAGATAACTCAGAAATTGCCGTTCGGGCTTCAACGTCTATCACTGTGCCGCCTTGTGGTTCGGGAGGGGCTTCCGCTTTTATCCATCCGGAAAGGAAAATCAGCACGCTTCCGGCATTCTGGTCGAAAAGTCGCATTCCATCGAACGGTTGCACGAAATGCCACGCTCCGCCGATGCGGATTGCAACATGATCTTCCCGACCCTCCCAATCGCCGGTTGCAGGCGCGCTCACAATGAATGACGCCCCTTCGACACTCTCTTCCGGAGGAGTGTCGAGCGAAGCGGTAATGCATTGCCGCAACAACGCATCCAGCAGGTAGAGCGACTGATTGACGAAGAATTCCTTCTGCGCCTGTCCGGCGAAAAGGATCGGAAATTCGAAGGTTTCGGTGGAAGTCGGAAATGCGATCGGATTGGCCAACTGTGCCTCCATGGTTCATGCGAAATGCGTGAGCAAAAGTGCATTGGATTGATCGAATGTCCCGACCTGTCTGACCCACAATGGTCCGGCTCCGTACAGGCTCATCAACTCGACGCGATCGCCAAGCGAAAACTCGATCTCAGGTAAGTTCACCGCCCAGGTCCGGTGCGGACTGGCGGGCGGTCCAAACCCGACGAGATAGCTTTCCTGCTCTTCGACCAGTGGGGTTTCCACATAGTCCTTCCACATCCATTGGCCGCGCGCGCGCCTCGTCCAGCAAAGTCTCCAAGCTTGCGCTTGGTCGATCGATATCTTGGGATGGACCGGGACGAGCGGTCGCAGTGTGCCCCCTGGGTTTCGCAATGTCGCATATGCCGGCGATTGATCGCCGCGACCGATTGCCGCAATCCGGCTTCCGGGACCTGCGGCCACCCGGGCAGGATCGAGCGCTGTGAGTCTGTCATCGACAAAGGCGATTTCCGTTCCCGCCGAGTGCGCATGCATGGCATATTCTTCGGTGCCGGCCCGCCCCCGCAACAGGCCGGAAATCCGCCAGAATCCGTCGCTCAATTCCTGCGCATTTGCGAATTGCAAGACTTCGCTACCAAGCGACAATCGATTGTATCCCGCAGCAAGCCCGGCAAGGTCGTTCGACTGCAACGCGAGGTCTTCGCCGACCAGCTGCACTGTCAACTCCGCGCACGGCTCGAATAGTGCGGAACTGGACGGCGCGAGATCCTCGATCAGTGTCCCGAAAACGGCCCGTCTTGGCCCGACCGACCCGATCCGCACCAGCGTTGAACCTTGTTCGGAGTAAAGCGCCGCACCCCGCCATGCGCCATTTTCCGAAGACCCTGCTGCGAATATGCGGGGTTGATCTGCGGTGCCGGTTCCGTCGGATGGGAGTTCGAGAAATTGCAGGCGTGTGGGTGTGAGTGGCAAATCGTCGGGGGGGACCAGCTGGCCCGCTTCGCTGGCGACGGGAGCTGCAGGAGCCGGAGGCGCGCGCTCCAGACTCAGTTCGATACCGGTGTCCAACCATTCCCAGGCTTTCACGATCCAGCTTCCGGGAGTATCGGGCAACTTGACGATCGTGCCGGGTTGTATGGCGGGATTGAGCTGAGCCACCCGCCATTGCACCGTCTCGCGTTGCCATCGCGCGCGCTGGGCGTTCGCATTGGCGAGCTGCCTGGCTCCCGATGAAGAGAGCGTTGCGGGCAGATCGATGACCCTTTCCCGCCCATTTGGTCGACTCCCGATGGCGCGCTGCACACTCGGCTGATAGTCGCGCTGTTCATCGTAATATCGCACCGCGAGCGGGGCAGACTGCGAGTCTTCGATCCTTTGTTTGGTTCGTTCTTCGCTATCGGTATCGGTTGTTCCGGCGAGCTCTGCAGAAAGGATCTGGACGGGTTCACTCTGCGACGGTTCGGTCGAAAGTGAGAAACCGTCGCCGCTCGTCACGCAGAATAGCGGCAGCACCTGGTCGATCGCGGACAACGATGCAGCAACCGTTCCGCCTTCATCCGAAAATCCGAGAGCATGCATGATCCGGTCTGCGGGAGCCGTTCCGGATGCTTGCGGAGCGATCTGTCCGAGTGTGACTCGCCGGTCTGCATCTGCGATGATTTCGAATGTCAGCGCCGGGATACGGTTCCCGAAATCGGCCAGATCCAAGTCTTCGAAGACGACATAGGCACAATCCCTAAAAGCGGGTGATTGCGCGCCGCGATCCGCCGCGATCAGGGGATCGACGGGCTGATCTCCATAGCCGAGATACGTCCGCAATGCCCCTCCAACCTTCAGGTCTTCATTTGCGCCGCGCAAGAGGTTCCCATCCGCCCAGATCCTCCCGAGGCGGGCGATTGGCGTGCTCGAAAGAGCGACCGCGAAGGATGCTGAATAGGTGTAGACCGTTGTCGAAGGTTGACCCTTGCCGCCCTCCTGCGAGGAGCTTTCGATGAGGTCGGTTGCCCAGATCACGGATCCAGCCACCCGCATTTGTCCGAAGACCCTCTGGATCGGCTGTCCGTAGCTGGACGTCGTGACGGCCAGCTCCTTGAGGCGGGGGCCGTCTCGCGAGCCGCTTCCGAAAACGGCGTTGTCGATTTCCTTGCCCAGCAGTGACCCTGCAGCTAGGCCTATCGGTCCGCCCAATGCACTGCCGACGGCGGATAAGACGATGGTTGCCATTCACCTGTTCCTCGAACTGTCATCAAGTCGCCAACGCGTCTTGGGAACCGCCATGGATCCAAGAGGCTGCCGGACAATTCGTCCCAGCCCGGCGTGCGCGTGAACGACGCTGTTTTCCGATGCGAAGACCGCGAGGTGGCTCTGTCCCGCGCCGGGTGCGAGAAGCAGGACATCGCCGGGCAGCATTTCGCCGTGGACGGGTTGCAGGCCCGCTTCGTCGGCACAGCCGATCCATTGATCGATCGACGAGTTGCGCAACCGATAGCCGACAGGCGCACGCACTGTCCGTCCTATCCCTTCAAGGCTGCACGCAATGTGCCCCACGCAATCGAGCCCGGATTTCGGGTCTCGGCCATACAGGCGGAAGCGAACGCCAATGAAACTTGCTGCGGCTTGGGCAAGCCTCGCGCCCTCGCAATTCATCCCGATGCCTGGCCATAGCGTGCCAGAAGATCATTGCCTGGCAGGAACGGTTCGCCCCGGAAGTTGGCGGCGTTACCGAACCGGTCTGCGCAGGTCGCATGCGTATGATCGCAGCCTTCGCGGAGCTCGATCCGGGTTCCCGGTTCGGTGCCTTCGACCAGCTGTCGATCGAGCGTGAGTCCTTGCCCGTCGGCGCCGACGATGCCGAATGTCAGGCCAATCTGGGGGCCGGCCAGAAATCGCAAGTGCCCGTCGACGTAATCGTCCGGCTGAATTCCATCGACGGTGACCGCATTGGCATCGACATCGATGGTCGCGACAAGTCGTATCGTCGTGAACCGCGTGGCCGAGATACCGCACCGCGGACCGCAGAACAGGGCTCGACAGGTCGGGCTTGTCCGCGGAACGAGATCTTCGTCGAGCTGTCGCTTGGCCGAACGCAGTTCGGCGGTGAAGCTGCGCCTGTCATCTTCGATCCGTCCGATCTTGCCCGAATAGACCAGATGGTTTTCAAGTTCTTCCCAATCGACCGCGCCGATTTCGATCGCGGCGTGATCGAACAGTCCGGCTGCCAGGTCCCTTTCCCGGATCGTTGCATGGGTCAGCGCGCCGCGAACTTCGGCGCTGTCCTCGCTCAGGTTGGAAGTGAGACGGATTGCCGCAGGCACCATCCCCGGGGCCGCTCGATGCCTGATCCCGCCGAAAGCGAGGTCGCGATCGTGGCTCGTGAATGCAAGCATGACACCATCACGTCGGTACACGCGCCAGAAGGTGGCGACCGTATCGAGCTCGCGGTCGAAGAAGATACGCATCAGCTTGTCTCGCGCAACTCAATCAGCGGAATGCTTGGTGCTTCGCCGGCGGCAAAATCGACGCCCGAAACATCGATCCTGTCCTCGGCAAATCGGACTGGGACGTCGAACAGGAAGCCTGCGCGGATCTCCGCATTCTCGGGAGGGGCTGCATCGAAGCGAAGCACTCCGCGCTCCCCGATCGTCCAGCCAGGGGTTGTCGCGCCGTTCACGCTGACCGCCAGCGTTTCCACACGCGGCCGCGTGATCGGACGGATCTGCGGTTCATCGCCGTTGCCATAAGCCTTTACAAGCTGGAAATCGGCGGTCGAGCCGTCTCCCACCCCAAGCAATTGATCGTGCGGGGTCGGCGTTCCCGTCATTCCATTGGAGCTATGGTCGAAGGGATCGCTGATGCGGAATCCTCGCGCCGCGCCGCGACGGGCACGGAAGAATGCGATCAACTCCGCAAGCTCGGCTTCGGAGCGGATTCCCGGTCCGACATCGAAATGCACTCTTGCATCCGCCCACAGCGAATTGCGTTGTTCATGGCCAGACGCGGTAACCGTGACCGAGGTCGAGAATTCGGGCGCGACAGCGGTGCTGCGTCCGAGCGCAAAAGGGTAGAGCACATCGTCGAAGGGTTCCATCGTGTCCTCGGCTGTTGGAGGGAGTCGGGTGTAGCCATCGCGCACAACCTGCGGCAGCGCCCAGACATATCGGCGCGACACGCCGCGCTGCGCGGCTTCGTCGAGGCCGGCGTCGATCCGCGCCCAGAATTCTTCGGCATCGGACGGATCGAGCACGAATCCGGCAAGATAGTCCTGGTCTGCAAGCGCATAGCCAAGCCGTGCATCGACGAATTGGTAGGCTGCGCGACGCAGCGCATCCGCCCCTCCCGTGAGCCAATCGTAATCTTCGAGTTGGAGCCGATCGAAGGCCGGATGGGCCCAGCCAGTCGGCAGGTTTGCACGATACTGTTCGGGCGTCACCGGATCGAGAATGGTGGGAGTGAAGGCAAGCAGGAGCACTTCTGCCTCCGCGCTGGCCCGGTTGCGGATTGCACTCGTCAGGTCGGCGGTCGATCGCGCCAGCACCGTGCCCGCTTGTTCGAGCAGCGCGATCTGGTCGCTTTCGAGCGGAACGCGAATGTCGTCGATCATGGGCGGTGCGCCGCCGAACTCCACTTGGGCAGCGTTGTCGTAGAGACAGATCTCGCCGCTCCCCGTCACCCACCACCACGGCTCGCCGATCTGTATCCGGACCGGCAATTGCGCCTGCTCCAGCAAGTCGACAAAGGCAGTGGCCGAGTCCGTTAGCCAGGCCATCGCTGCGGTGTTTGCCGGAGAGAGCAATGTCGACGGTGGGATCCAGCCTGTGAGAGCCGGGTCGCCATTGCCGGTGCGCTGCTTCCAGTCGTCGGGGCAGAAGGCGTCGAACAGCTCGTAGGAGATCGACCCGATCGCCTCGAATTCGTTTTGGCGGCATGTTTCGAAAAAGCTCCGATGCCAGGCGTTGGCCGGTTCGCACAGTTCGCCAGCCTCGGGTACACGCAGCTCGCCGCCGGGCTGCCTTGCGAGCCGCATGAAGTGGCTCATTCCCACGTAGTGGATGAGGTCGTCGCGGTAGCCGAGCCCAACAATGTTTCGTAGCAGCCGAGCGGGCGTCTGATTGAACGCATCGTCGTAGGCCGTCGCGATCCGCTCGCCATGCAGGGGCATCCGGACGTCGCCGATCTCGAGCATCGAACGCTGTCCATCGGAGTTGATGTCCGAAAGGATCGCATGGCCATTGAAGCGAGAGGGCAAGGGCGACGCGCTGTTGGGGGAGTATTGCGGTGCGACCAAAGAAATGAACATTCGTTCGATAGTCTTCGGATTGACCGGTTCGCCCGGCAGCGAAAACCCGCCTTCGAGACTTGAAAACGGCAGGGTGATCCGCGCGTCTTCGGGCGTCCCTTCCGCATAATTCCAGAGTCGTACGTACCAGGTCTTGGGCTGATCCGTCGCGTCAAAGCCTTCGATCGTCAGTGTCGGTCCGTTGGGCTGGTCGAGCGGGATGATCCCGGAAGACTGCCAGCGAAAGCTCAACGTCGTATGCGAGTAGTCACGGTCGGTTTCATAGGCGAGCAGTGGATGATCGAGCGAGTCGACGCTGTCCCAGATCAGCCCGACCAGCTCGCCTTCGTGATGCAGTTCGACATCGACCCGCAAGGAATCCGGACCCGTGGTGACCACAGAAGCCATCGCGGGACGCGGAAAATTCACCGTCCAGAACCTTGGATCGAAACGCTGGATGTAGCTCGATTCCTGAGCGTGACGCCGTTGCGCCAGCCAAAATGCCATGGGTCGACCTCCGTCTAGCTGTTCTGGATTGCGCGGCGCACGGCGCTGGCGACCTGGCGCGACGAACGTTGCATCGCGGTGGGCGCGGCGGTGCCGCGGGGAGTTGCGAGTTGGATTGCTACCCGTACGTCTCGTCCGCTGCGATGGATCGATTCGTTGGCCTCGACGCGGCCTGACGTGGTCGGGACGAAGACTTCCGGTCCCCGCTCACCGACGAGATAGCCTCTTCCTGGCGAGACTGGGCCACCGGTTGCCCTTCCTGGAAGGCCCAGCAGGACACCGAGCGACTGGCCGAGCAGGCCGCCCAATCCTCCGCCCTGCGAGCCGCCGAAGAGCGATCCCAATCCCGCGTTCAGGGCATGGGACGCGATTTCGTCCAACGAACGCAGCGCGATCTTCTTGAGGTCGTCGAAGCCGATACTCCCACGTCGCAATGCGGATAGCAGGCTGCGTTCGAGCACGCCGCCCGCCTTGCTGAATCCGTCCACCAGCGTCGTGTCGAGTGCACTTCGCATCGTCTCGACATCCGCGGCGAAGCGATCGGTCGTCGCGCGTACATCGATCACCAACTCATCGAGATTGTCATCCATCTTTGTCGCGCTCCATCAGTTGGGCGATGAGTTCGCGGCTGGGACCCGCACTCATGCCGGGTGGTTCCGGGTCGCGAAGGGTCATCAGAAGTTCTTCCGGTGTCGCCTGCCAGAATTCATTCGGGCTCCACCCCAACAGCCGTGCCGCGACATTGAACCATCGGGTGGCGGAACCGCCAAAGCCGTCGGTCATTGGCGACCCTGCAGCACCTGGGCGAGGATTACGCGCACCGGTTTAGTCGCTGCGATCAATCCCTCATCGAGGATCGCGGCCCCCACGGCTTCGCGTTCCTGACGGGTTTCTCCATCCATGCAATGCCATAGCAAGGCCGTGATTTCGGTGAGCGTGAGCGCGCCTTCCGAGGCACGCTCGACCAGAGCGAACAGGGATCCCAGCTCCTGCTCGGCGGCGACGAGCGCTTCGAAACTCGGTCGGAGTGTGTAACTCACGCCGCCGATCGAGAACTCGGCCTCGCCGCGGAAAGTGTTGGCTGGCTTGTTCATGCAGAAACGACCGGACCCGAACTTTCCAACTGCAGCGTGTAGTTGCGCTCGCCGTTGAAATCGCCCGAATAGTCGAGCCGTTGGACAAGGAATCGGCCGCGCAGGCGCTCGCCATCCTCGAAGGACAGTTCGTAGTCGTCCAGCGTCCCCGCCAACGCATGGCCGCGCACGGCGTTCTCTGCGCCGCTGCCCAGGAATATGCCTGCCGCGCTTACCGATACCGAGCGCGTCCCCGCTCCCGATAGCAGGTCGCGCCAACCACCCGACCCCTTATGCGTAACCACCACCGTATCGCCGTTGATGCTCATCTGTGTTGTGCGCAATCCGGCGACGGTCTCGTAGGAAACTGGGCTTCCTCCATCGCCGATCTTGAGCAGGAAGGCGGATCCATTCTGGGCGGGCATAGTGCTTACTCCGTGAGGGGTTCGAGAATGCGGAATCGGAATTCGAGCAGCGCTCCGCGCAGGTTCTGTTCGCGCCGCTCGCTGCGCGCCCGCAGGAAGCGGATCGATGCGACTTCAAAGCCCGATTGGAACGGTGGCAGGTCGAGGACGCGGCGCTCGATCGCTGCCAGCTGGTTCGCGTCGGCATCGGGTCGGTCGGCGCGGCTTTCGAGCTCAAGCGCGATTCGAATCTCGCGACCGGACCTATCCTTGGTTCCCCAATCGACCGAAGCGCTTGCGGCGATGCCAAGCCAGGGCGCAGTGGCCGCGAGAGGGCTTTCCTCTTCGATCGCATTGATCGACGCAAGCGCGGGGTCGTCGCGCAGCCACATGACCAACTCTGCACGCAGAAGATTTTCCATGGCTTTCACTCCGGGCCAAGATCGGGCCACAGCGCGGCTGCGGAATGCCAGCGGTGATCGGCGTTGCGCAGGGCTTGCTTCAGGCGGGCGCTGCGATCTCGGCCACGGCTTGCGGCGCGAGCCGAAAGATCGCGGTCAAGGGCGCGACGGGCGATCGGATCGATTGAGGCTTCGATCACAAGAGCCTCATCGCGCGCCATGGGCGCCACAATGCAGCGACGCTCGCTGGCGGAGACACGTTCCGTTCGCCGTCGCGATCGCGATAATAGTGGGCGGCGAGGCGAATGATGCCCTGACGCATAGCCTTGGGTACCGACGCCCAATCCGACGCCAGGCCGACCAATAGAGTGACGGCGACGGCCTGTCCGTCGAGATCGAATCTCAAATCGGCGGTAGCGACGCCTTCGTGATCGAGCGCGAATCCATGCCCTTGGCCGCTCAGCGAAGATCGGGCTCCGGCCTGGTCAATCAACTCGGCATTGAGCAGCATTCTCGCCGGTCGCGAGCTGAGCCGATAGCGGCCTTGCTTCACCGAAATGCGTTCTTCGACGGTTTGCTCCAGCGGAGCCCGACCGGTGAATGCCTCGCATGTCGCGAGGCTTGCGGCGAGCAGGTCCGTCAGCATCGCGTCCTCATTGGGTCGGCTGATGCCCAGCCAATCCTTGAATTCGGCCAGCGCAGGACCGCTCAGGTCGGCTGGCTGTACGATAGTCCGCCGCATTGCGGTCTCCCACTGTCTGACAAGAAGTGCACCCGCGCCGCGGTAAGCGGGAGAGGTCCGCAGGCGGCGCGGGTGCGGGGGTCCGGTAAGGGAGAAGGGGGCTCGACCTTGCCGGAAAGCTGGCGAGGCCTAAGCCTCGATCTTCAGCAGCTTGATCGCATTGCTATCGAGCACTTTGCCGCCGACGCGTTTGGTTGCGTAGAAGTGGACGAACGGCTTGTTCGAGAAGGGATCTCTCAGCACGCTGGTCGCGCTTCGTTCGGCGATCAGGTAGCCATGGCGGAAATTGCCGAACGCGATCGGAAAGGCACCGCTGGCAACGTCGGGCATGTCTTCGGCTTCGACCACCGGATAGCCGAGCAGGCGATCGGGTTGACCTTCGACCATGCCCGGCTGCCAGAGGAATGCCCCGTCGGCCGTCTTGAGCTTGCGTACGGTGGCGAGCGTCGCCGAATTCATTACGAAGCTGGCACCTTGGCGATGCCCAGCCTTCATTGTGTGGATCAGATCGATCAGCTTCGCTTCCGGAGCGGCGTCGAAGCCATCGGTATCGCCCGAACCGACATATTGCAGCGTCCCGAACGCACGCGCGCTGTCGTCTACCGTGCTGGTCGGGACCGAGAGAAAGCCTTCGGGTTGATCCAGTCCGCTTCCGCCGACAAAGGCAGCGCCTTCCGCACGGGCGAATTCGATCGCGATTTCGTTGGCCAGCCACGTCTCGATGTCGAAAGCCGCGTCGTCGAGCATAGCCTGGCTGGCTGCCGGGTTGGCGTAAAGATCGCCCGAAGGGGGAGCGATCTCGGCGAAATTCGGCGTATCGGTTTCCGGGCGTCCGGCGGTTTCGCTGACCCAGCCCGATGCGGTGCCCCCAGTGGCGACCAGCTTGCGATAGCCGGACGTCCCGGTCTGGACCACTTGCGCGATCGCGCGGATCGGGCTGATCTCGTGCAATTCGCGAGCGATCATTGCATCGATCTGCTGCGGAACCGCGTATCCGCCATCGGCGGGATTGACCCCGCTGATCGATTTGACCTCGCTTTCGCGACCGCGTCGCAGATAGCCATCGACGAAGCCCTTGACTTCCTGACTGGCTACGGCGCTGCCGCCGATCGCCGGGCGTGCGGCGGCGCGGGAGACTTTGTCGAGGCGCGCCTTAACCTCGTCGACATCCTGCCGCAACGCCGCGACGCTGGCTTCGGTCTGGTCCTGCCGGGCGACGATGTCGAAGCTCTCTTCAAGCCGGTCGTTGGTGTCGGCGGGAACGGTGGGAGTGACGGTGATATCCATGGGGTATTGGGCCTTTCTGTTGGGCATAAAACAGGCCGCCCCAATGGCGGCCGGTCGTGGATCGATTGTGAGCGGCACTAGACGATCAGATGCACGCGCGAGCCGTGTTGAAGCGGGTGGTTGACTAGGCTGATTTCGAACAGGTCTATTTCAAACAGCTCGCGTCCCTCTTGCGAATGGCGGGCCGTGCGCGCGCGGTAACCGAAGCTCAGTCCGGTCACTTCCCCGCGGGAAACCTGATCGGCTGCGCGGCTTCCCCCCTTTTCGATCCGGGCGATCACTCGCAGCCCGCGCGCATCTTCGCTGATTGCTTCGACGACCCCTATCTGCTGGTCGGGTCTATGGTGCCACAGTAACGGCAAGGGAGCGGCGCAATCCGCCAGGCTTTGGGCGAATGCGCCGGGACGGATAAGGTCGCGGTCCCCGTCACGAACGTCGAACAATGCGGCGTATCCTGCAAAACGAAGAGGTTGGCCGATCATGATACGAGTTCTCCCACACCAAGGCGAACTGCGATCCCGATCAGAAGCAGTGCCAGGAGCGCCCGTGTCGCCCACTCGATGAAGGCCTTCCAGGCGCTGGTCTTGGCATCGCGCCAGGCGCGCAACAGCTCGCGCAATTCGCCCAGATCGTCTTCGGCTCTCGCATCGCCCAGTCCGAGCCGCACAAGCACGCGATCGGTCGCAAGCTCGCTCGTTTCCTCTACGATGGCCCGCAGAGTAACGATATCGGCCCCGTCCTGCGCTGCCTGCGCCATCAGGTCGGCGAGCATTTCCTCGCGAGTCATTGTGCGACCTCTTGTTCGCCCGTCCCGTTTGGTAGCCCAAGCATCGCGCGCTTTTCGGACGGCGTCAGGAAGTCGGCTTCGGAAACCTGCTTCCAGAGCCTCTCGCGATCTTCGGAAAGCGCGGTCACGCGGTCGAGATCGATGCCAAGGGCTCTGTTCCGGAACCAAGGTGAGAGCCCTTCGCGCAGTGCCGAGAACAGCTTCTCGGCCAGCGGAAGCAGGGTCAGCCGCCACAAGGCGCGATTGGCTTCGCGATAATTCGAATAGGTGTTGTCCCCAGGCAGCCCCAGCAGCATTGGCGGGACCCCAAAGGCCAGCGCGATCTCGCGCGCGGCGGCGCTCTTGAGCGTCGCGAAGTCCATGTCCGAAGGCGACAGCGCCATGTTCTGCCATTTGAGACCGCCATCCAGAAGCATCGGCCGTCCGGCGTTGCCTGCGCCGGAGAAAGCCTGCGACAATTCGGCTTTGAGACGGTCGAACTGATCGGTCGTCAGGCCAGCGCCGTCGCCGGATTCGTAGACCAGCGCACCCGAAGGTCGGGCCGCGTTCTCCAACAGGGCGCAATTCCAGTCGGCGGCCGCGTTGTGGATCGCCACCGCCTGCATTGCAGCCGCCAGAGCGCCTGCACCGTAGTGATCCTCCAGCGGATGCAGCGCCCGCACCGGGATGATGTTGGGCCAGCCGTCCTCGTCTTCGAGGGGCATCTCGATGCTGTCGGCACCGACGCGATATTCATAGGCGTGAGGCCAACCGTCGTCTCCCGCGATGACCGTCACCCGGTCTGGGCGCAGCGCGAACAGTTCGACCGGCTTGCCTTTGGCGTCCTTGACGATCTGCACATAGCCGTTGCCATGCAACAGCAGGTGCGTGGCCAGGGTTTCGACCAACGATTGGCCCGCGCTGGTCGCCATGACAAGCTCAGCCAGCTTCGGTTCGTCGCATGAAAGCGGTGCCTGCCCGACGCCTTCGGAGACGATCCTCACCGCGCGCTGGGCGATTGGATTGCTCAGAAAGCTGGCGCGTACGGCAGTGCCGTACTCGAAATGTCGCCCTTTGCCGCCCCCTTCGAAGCCGGGAATCCAGCCCTGCAGGAATCCCGGGGCAAGCGGCACGCGGCCTTCCTCCCCGCCCTTGAAGGCGGAGAGCAGATTGTCGAGCAATGCCATTGCAGTTCCTTTGCTTTAAATCGTCCGGACGCTTGGGCGCCCTGCGGGCCCCAGCATCAGTTCGGTCATCCCCCAGACGAGCGCATCGGCGCGATCGGGGCTACGTCCGGGGCCGACATACTGTCCCGCAATCATCAACCCGCACATCTGGTCTTCGAGCTGCGGAAAGTTTCCGCAGTGTCGCACTCGTCTGGCGGCATAGAGCGCGGCAACCGGCTCGGCGCGCGCCACTTTGCCGCGGCTGGCATGGACCAGCTTGACCGGCAGCGACGCTTCGGCGGCGCGCAGCACGCTTTCCACCATGGCGCCGCCCTGGTTGGCTTCGGCCACGACCCGGTCGGCTTCCCATTGCGATGCCGCGCTCGCGACCGTGCGAGCCCATTGTTCGGGCTGGGCGCCCGCCAGAGAGCAGTCGGCAAGCACCCGTCCTATCCCGTCCTCGCCTAAGGCGACGACCACGATCCCGCATTCGTCACCGGCAGCGGAAGCCGGCGGATCGACCGCGACGACCACGCGACAATGTTCGGCTGGGGCGCCGCAGTCGCGCACTCGTTCGAGCAGGGAACGAGACCACAAGGCGCCTTCGATATCGTCAAGCAATTCGCCTGCAATTTCCTGCCTTGCAAGTTGGCTCCCGGCGAACTCGCTATCGATCGCTTCGAGATACCGCATCGGGAGGTTGGCCGCATTGTCGTATGTCGATCCACGGGTGATCGCCGTGTCGCCGATGGCTTCCCGATCGACCAGACGCCTTACCAATGGCACCGCGCGCGGTGTCGTGGTGACGGCAATGCGTGGATCTTTCCCTAGCCTCAATCCCATCAGCAAATTGTCCCAACACCGCGTGGCGCGATCATGCGCCAGCGGCCATTTTCCGATCTCGTCACACCAGGCGTGCGAGTTCTGCGGACCGCGAAGGCTCTCCGGCTCCGCCGCCGAATACAGTTGCGCCTGTGCCCCGTTGGGCCAGCGCAGGCGCTTCAGCGATGGCTCGAATTGCGGCCTTCTTTCGGGTGGGCAGCAGGCGATGATACCGCTTTCCCCTTCGACCATTACTGCGCGCGCCTCGGCGAGCGAGGATGAAACCACCGCGATCCGCGCATCGCCGTCGTCCTCCGCTACCTGCCTGACCCATTCCGCTCCGGCGCGAGTCTTGCCAAAGCCGCGACCGGCCATGATCATCCAGATGCGCCAGGCCCCCGACGGGGGCATCTGCGCGTCTCGAGCGAAGAACGACCAGTGATAGTCGAATTCGGCGCGTTCTGGCGCGCTGAGAGCGGCGACGACCCGTCTTCGGACGTCCGCGGTTTCGCCGATCAGCCAGTCGAAGGCGGCGTTCACTTGGCTGAGGCCTTGCGGCGTCTTTCGTCCTGGACTTGCTGTCGGATGGCATCGACCTTTCGATCGATCGAGGCGCGCACTTCGGCGGCGCTCACATTACGCTCTTCTGCCTGCGCGCGCGCCACGGTCTCGCGATGCATCACCAACAGGCGCAATGCGTTGGCGATATCGAACTTCGGCCCATCGGTCTCGGTACCGCTGCGCAGTCGACGGAGGGTTTCCATCTCCAGATGTTCGTACCCTTCGAGAAGGGCCGCGCGCCACTGCTTGGCGAACGCGGGTTCTTCGCGTCGGATCTTGTAGGCGCGGCTGGGGTTGATCCTGGCTTTCTCCGCCGCCTTGGTGACGTTGGAGGTTTCGGCAAGAAAGTCGAGGAAGACCCCGCGCCAATGCCGGTTCAGCGGGCCTGCTTCTCCTTCGGTCAATTGTCGCTTGATCTTGGTCTGGCTCTTGCCGCGCGCTGGCATGCATTTCTCCGGTCATCACAGGGCTGGGCAAAGAAAACGGCAGCGCCGCGAAGTCGGGGCACTGCCGGTTGCGAATCACATTTTTGCGATGATGCCCTCAAGTAACCAAAGAGCGTCACGATGTCAAGCAAAATCACCAAATAGGTTATCAATTGGCTGTTGCGCACTGGGAATCGCTGCCCTAACGCGCCGCAAACATTATAGTGGGCGGTGCCGATGGCGTGGCTGCGTAGTCTTTACAATTGGACGATGGAGAAGGCCGCGCATCCCCAGGCGCAGGTCTGGTTGGCCTTTTTCTGCTTTATCGAAGCGAGCTTCTTCCCGATCCCGCCGCATCCGTTGCTGGGCCTGATGTGTCTCGCCGAACCGCGCAAGGCGATCCGGTTCGGCGTTATTGCCACACTTGCTTCGGTCGCCGGCGGACTGTTCGGCTACCTGATCGGTTGGGGCCTCTACGATGTGGTCGGCAAATGGCTGCTCGGCGCCATCGGTTTGGCCGAGAGCTTTCCGACCGCGGCATGCTATCTCAACGAGTATGACTGGGAAGCGATCATCGTCGCCGGCTCGACCCCGGTCCCATTCAAGCTGCTCACCATTACCGCCGGCTTTGTCGGTATGAACCTCGTCACATTCACGCTGGCGAGCCTCGTCGGGCGGGGCATGATCTTCTTCACGGTCGGGGTGTTGTTCCGTGTGTTCGGGGCGCCGATCAAGCAATTCATCGACAAGTACCTGGGGCTTGTGACGACCGCATTCGTCCTGCTGGTCGTCGGCGGGGTGCTGGTCCTCGCGCAATTCGGTGGGGACGAAGACGACACTGGCCCCTGCGCCAATGTCACATCGCTGGAACAAGTGCGCAATATCGGTTGATAGTTTCCGCGCCGCCAAGGAAGGGTGCAAGCCTCGAGCTTGGCCTGCGACGGTCTCAAAGAGGGGAGCGCAACCATGCTTGATTTGGCCGTGCCGGTCGCCATCGAACTGAAGGCCGACGGAGCCACCCGCCTTGGCTGAGGGGACGCTGTCGCAGCGCCTCGGAGCAGAAGCCATCGGCAGCTTCTTTCTGTTTGCGGCGGTGATCGGTTCGGGAATTATGGCCGAAGATCTCGCGGGAGGAAACGTCGCTGTCGCCCTGTTGGCCAACACGATGGCGACAGGCGCCATCCTGTTCGTCCTGATCGCCATGCTCGGGCCGATTTCCGGTGCGCATTTCAATCCGGCGGTGACTTTTGCCTTCTGGCTGAGGAAGGAGATCGCGGCGCGTACAGCCATCCTGTTCGTCGTTGCGCAAGTCGTCGGGGGGACGATCGGTGCGTGGATCGTCCATCTGATGTTCGAGCAGCCTGTCCTGCAATTCTCGACCAAGGCGCGAACCGGGATCGGGCAATGGACCGGCGAAGCAGTGGCGACATTCGGTCTCGTGCTGACAATTCTGCTCCTGCTGAAACACCGCCCGAAAGCGATACCCGCAGGGGTCGGACTCTATATTACGAGCGCCTACTGGTTCACCTCCTCGACCAGCTTCGCCAATCCGGCCATCACCATCGTCCGCAGCCTGAGCGACACCTTTGCAGGGATCGCTCCGGACGATGTGCCCTTGTTCGTTCTTTTCCAGCTGGTGGGTTCCGCCCTCGCCGTGGGATGCGCCGCTTGGCTGACGGCTGTGCGCGACTAGCCGACCCATTCGGCAATCAGGATTGCAGAACCCACCGCCACGACGAGACCACCGAATCCCAGCTGCAGCGCCCGACCACGACCTGTGAGCGCACCCAGCGCAATTCGCCCCAGCAATGCCCCGGCGATCCCTCCCAGTCCGAGCAAGGCGACCAGGGTCCAGTCGACATATCCGGAAATCGAGTAGGATAAGGCGGTCGTGGCCCCGACGGCGGTGATCACGAGCAGGGACGAGCCGATCGCGACCGAAATCGGCATGGCCGTCGCCGCAACCAGGCCCGGCACGATCAGGAATCCTCCGCCTATGCCGAAGAAGCCGGAAAACCCGCCGACTCCGAAGCCGGCAGGAAGAAGGCGCGGAAGCAGCCGCCGGGCCGTCGCTCTTTCAAGTTTGACGTCGGGATCGGATCCGCCGCTGCGCTTGCGCATCGTCAGCAGCCCCACACCGATCATGAGCATTGCAAACAAGGCTAGCAGGCGGGCCCCGTCGACGGACTTGCCCAATTCGGCTCCCAGCGCCGCACCCGCTATGGCAGAAGATCCGAAAACGACCGCGCAGCCCCATTTGATGTTGCCTTTTCGCGCATGCGCAATCAGCCCGATTGCGGCGTTGATCGCGACCGCAACCGCCGCAGTGCCGATCGCCATATGCGTACTGTCGACGCCGACGAAATAGATCAGCAGCGGCACCGCAAGGATCGAACCGCCACCCCCGACCATGCCGAGGATGAAGCCGATCAACGCGCCAGCTGCGAGCGCCGCGAGGACTGCGGTGACTTCCACCGTTAGACGGCTGCCTGCCGGTTCCACGGCATCAGCATGAGCAGGTTGGCCATTCCGCACCAACCTGTCGCGCCCGCAAGCAGCAGGCCCGCGCCCACGAAGGCAGACAGGCCGTACCACGCCGGGGACGTCAGGGTGCCAAGCAGCACCCCGAGAAGGATCAGGCTTCCCGCCGCGATCTGCACCTGGCGCATTATCTCGAGCGGCTGCGAGGCGTCCTCATCGAACGGAAGCCCGGCGCCCTTCCAGGCGTCGAGCCCGCCTTCGACGATGTAGCTATCTCCAGTGCAGCATTGCTCGAGCCGTGCCGCATTGGTCTTGGTGCGCATGCCCGATTTGCACATGAAGATCGTGGGTTCAGCGGTATCGATGGAGTCCAGCGCATCGAGCGGCCGGTTTTCCGCGCCTTTCGCTTTGGCACGGCGAAATTCGTCGGATGAACGGATATCGACGAGGCGAGCGCCTTGCGAAGTCAGCGCAACCGCATCGGCGGGCGAAATTGTCTTGATCGGCATCGGTCGGTTTTCCTTACGAACAATAGAGTTGATACAGCGTCGCAAGCAGGCTCTCGCAGCGTGGATCTGCAATTCGATAGAACGCGGTCTGCGCATCCTTGCGGGCTGCGACGAGATCCTCGGCGCGGAGCTTGGCGAGGTGCTGCGAAAGGGCGGATTGCGACAGGCCGACATCGATCGCGAGCGCGCCGACGCTGAGCTCGCCGTGTTCGGCCAGTTTGCACATGATCATCAGCCGCCTTTGGTTGCCGAGCGCCTTGAGCAGTGCCGCGACCTCGTCGGCGCGGGCTGCAAACTCGGCCGGATCGAGTGGAGGATGGACGTTCTGTTTCATTAGCACTTGCTAAATAAGCAATTACTAATATATGTCAAGCTTGACCCATGGACCTCAGGAGGCGGCCGTGACCGAACCGGCTATTCGCGCATTCTTCGACGAACCGACCAACACCGTCAGCTACCTGGTCTGGGACCGGGCGACCGGCGCAGGCGCCGTTATCGATCCAGTGCTCGATTTCGACCTTCCTTCGGGGGAGGCCGATACACGATCCGCCGAAGCCATCCTCGCCGCTGCGGAACGGGAGGATGTGACGGTCGAATGGGTGCTCGAAACCCATGCACATGCCGATCATCTGTCCGCCGCGCCGATGATCAAGGCACGCACCGGGGCGAAAATCGGCATCGGAGAGCACATTCGCGACGTCCAGAAGATCTTTCGCCCCGTCTTTGCCGATGAAACCCTGAAGACCGATGGATCCGATTTCGACCGCCTGTTTGCCGATGGCGACCGCTTCTCACTGGGCAAACTGGAAATGGAGGTGCTCCACGTGCCCGGCCACACTCCAGCCGATGTTGCCTATAGGATCGGCGGCCATGTCTGGGTCGGCGATACCCTTTTCATGCCCGATTATGGCACGGCCAGAGCCGATTTTCCCGGCGGCGATGCTCGCCAGCTGTTTCGTTCGATCCGACGTATCCTGGCCCTGCCCGAAGAAACGAAGCTGTATCTGTGCCACGATTACAAGGCGCCTGGCCGGGATGAATACCAGTGGGAGACGACCGTCGGCGAACAGCGCCGGTCGAGTGTACATGTCCATGACGGCGTAAGCGAGGAGGAGTTCGTGACGATGCGCGAAACGCGCGATGCCGACCTCGCCGTTCCGCGGCTGCTACTGCCATCGATCCAGGTCAATATCCGGGCCGGACGCTTTCCTGAGGCGGAAGACAACGGCGTTCGCTACTTGCGCATTCCGATCAAGCCTGTCGGGGGCAAGGTGCACTAAACCCGGCATTCCCGGAATTGGACGATTCCGGATTTCCAGTTGCTCCGCCGTTCCTTCGTCGATCTTTCAAAAACGACAAGTATTGAAACCACTTGCCTACCTTTCGGGTGCTTGTATCCTCGAACGGCAGGAAAGGGGATCGGACCAGTCCGGGTCCAGGGGGTCGCAAATGAAGAATGTCGTCATCGTAGCGCTTTCGAGCGTAGCCATGCTTGCCGCCACACCAGCTCATGCCGGCGCCACCGCGGATTTCGCCGGGTGTGACGGACTGCGCAAGCCCAAGAGCAAGGACGATGGAATGCGCGGCGTTGCCACCATTCCGAAATTCTCCAACCGGGCCAGCACGCCGCGCGCGCGCATTGCAGCGTGCGACCGGGCCCTGGCCCGCAAGGAACTGCGCGACAGTCAGACGCTGAGAAAGGCTCACTTGCTCCGAGCTCGCGGTTCTTATCGGCTCGAAATCGGGGAAGCCGAAGGAGCGCTTGAGGACTTCAGAGCGGCCCGGTCTGCCGCGACCGACCTGCAGGGAGAATTCTTCTTCGATCGCTCGATGGGCGTCTCGCTAGACCTGCTCGAAGGCTTTGCCTTGGCTGAATTGGGACGCTGGGATGAGGCCGCTCCGCTGATCGAAAAGGCGGCAGCCGAGCGGCCCTTTGCAGTCCAGATCCAGAGGGTCGCGGCGCTTTTGCGGCGCACACACGGCGATGCCGCGACAACCGGTGGCGCCGACATCTGGGCCGACGTCGTAACGATCGATCCAAGATCGCGAGAATTGGCCGAGCGTGCGGGCAACGCCCCGGAGGAGACGGACTTTCAGGCGCTGCGCGAGGAACTCGAGGCCGAGCCACTCGATCTGCCCTCCTTCCCCTCGCTCGCAGGAAACCGAAATGTCGAGCTCGGAGAGGTCGTCAACCAATGGGGACAAAGCCATTTCAGCGCGGCAACCCTTGCCTATGCGCAGGCGGCGACGGGTGACAGCGACGCGGCGCAGTCCACATTGAACGATATTCGCACCAGCCTTGAGTCCTCATCGCAATCCGTCGACGAAGACGGCTCCACCAAATCCAACCCGATCGCGGTTCTGATCGCATCACGGACGATCGAACCGCGGATGGAACTGGCCGAAATGCGGCTTGCGGTAAGCGAAGGGCGGCTGGAAGATGCGTCCGCACGGATCCGCGAGGCGAAGCTCGAAAAGAATGCCCTTACCAGCGAGCTTCATTCCGCGTTCGCCAGCGCAAATTCGGCGCGGGCCGAACCGCTGGAGCCGCTGCCGGAGCTACGATCCAGCACCCGCACACGCGGATCCCCGCTTGTCGAGCTGGTGCCTTCGCTGTTGATCATGCCCGAAACCGAGCGTGAGCGGATCGACTACAAAAAGTCGCGGCCCAATATCCTCGGCGCGATCATCGGGGCGGGCCTGACCATGGGCACCAGCCTCCTTGGAGGCGTAGGCAAGACCAAGGGCTTTCGTTCGGAAGAAAACGAAGACGGCACCATCAAGGTCGAATACAATGGCGACACAACGTCCGGCCCGATCGTTCAGGAAATGACCCTGCTGCGCGCCGCCGAGATAGCGCGCGAGAATGAGAGGTCGCATTTCCTGATCGAAGATCGGCGCGACTTCCAGCGCTATGCCGTGTCGACTCTGTACGGCATTGAACAGGAGCGTCGGCTTGCGGGCTACAAGACCGAACTCGACATCAGGCTGATCGACGCGGGAGAGGAGCCGCCCGAAGCGCTCGACGCCGTCGCGGTGATCGATGCGCTCGGCCCGATCTATTACGAAGAAGGCAAGGGCGGCTGAACTGTGTGAGCGTTCGGGCGATCAGATGATCCCGACGGCCTTTCCGGCGCGTTCGAACATGGCGAGGATCGTTTCGACCTCTTCGGATGAATGCTCGGCGCAGAGCGAACAGCGCAGCAGCGTCATCCCCGCCGGGGTTGCCGGCGGACGCGCGAGATTGACGTAGAGTCCCTCTTTCAACAGCGCCTCCCACATCATCGCACCCTGTTCGAGATCGGGCATGATCACCGCGACGATCGCGCTTTGCGGTTCGCTGGTGCCAAGCTCGAAACCAAGCTCGATCAGCCCGCCATGGAGACGTTTGGAATTCTCCCACAGATGCGCGCGCTTGTTGGAACCGTGCATCAGCTTTCGGATCGAAGTCGCAGCGGTCGCGACGACGCTCGGCGGAAGGCTGGCGGTGAAGACGTAGGGACGGCAGACCAACCGCATGATGTCGAATTTGGGATGGTTGGAAACTGCGAAGCCGCCCACGGTGCCGACGCTTTTCGAGAAGGTGCCGATAATCACGTCGACATCGTCGATAACGCCTTGCTCTTCGCACACTCCGCGTCCGTTTTCGCCGATGAATCCCATCGAATGCGCTTCGTCGACCAGCACCATCGCGCCATACTTCTTGGCGACGGCAATCATTTCCTTCAGCGGAGCGACGTCGCCCAGCATCGAATAGACGCCTTCGAGAACGACCAGCTTGCCGGCATCCTCCGGGATGCGGCGAAGGCGCTTTTCCATCGCTTCGATATTGTTGTGGCGGAACGGGACGATTTCAGCGTTGCCCATGGCGCAGCCGTCATAGATCGAAGCATGGCTGTCGATGTCGAGAACGATGTAGTCGCCTTTGCCCGCAATCGTGGAGATGATTCCGAGATTGGCCTGGTAGCCGGTGGAAAAGACCATCGCATGGTCCATTCCGTAGAATTCTTTGAGCGCGTCTTCGCACTCCTTGTGCCCTTGATAGGTGCCGTTGAGCACGCGACTCCCGGTCGTGCCCGATCCGTAATCTGCCAGCGCCTGTTTGCCCGCATCGATCACATCGGGATCGAAGGTCATGCCCATGTAATTGTAAGTGCCGAGCAAGATCGTGTCGCGCCCGTTGCAAATGGCACGGGTGGGCGACAGGACCTTTTCCATCACCAGATTGTACGGATCTTCGACTCCGGTAGCGAGCAGTGTCTCGCGAGTCTGGATCAGGCCGTCGAACTTGGAGAACAGATCGCCCTGCGGCACTGCGGTGCCGGTTTCGGTCATCGTGTCAGTCATGCGGGTTCTCTATCAGCTATCCTGCAGCTTGTGCACTGCGGCGACGAGTTGACCATAGGTTTCGATTTCGGCCTGCTGGTTCATGCTGATGATGACGTCGAATTCGTCTTCGATCTCTGCGACGAAATCCATCACCGTCAGGCTGTCGAATTCCAGGTCGTTCTGGAATGTGGTTTCGTCGGCGATGGCAACGCCCTTCTTGTTGAAAGGCTCGATCAAGGCGCGGATACGCTTGTCGACTTCGGCACTGTCCATGGGCGAATTGCTCTCTTTCGGTGGAAGATCTGAAGGCCGCTATGGCGCGGGTTTGTGGCTGAAAAGCGGCTGTTACGGGCGCATAAATGGCGAGAACGGTACGAAATGCAAGCAGCGGTCAAACGTCGACCTCAACGAGCTGTTTCACCGCCGTCATGAAAGGGGTGATCGATACGGGCTTCGACAGATAGCCGGAAGCACCCGCGGATCGGATGCGCTCCTCGTCTCCCTTGGCGGCAAATGCCGTTACGGCGAGCACCGGAATCTCACGCAGCAGCATGTCCTGTTTGGCCGCCTCGATCAGGTCGACACCCGACATCCCGCCGAGCTGGATATCCATGATAATCAGATCGGGCGAGGTTTCGCGCGCCGTATCGAGCACAACACCGCCATCCGCAACCGGGTCCACTTCGAACCCGTTTGCCTTGAGCACATCGCAGAACAATTTTCGGTTGAGGTCGTTATCCTCGACAACCATTATTCGCTTTGCCACTGCAAGCCCCGCTGCTGACCATGGCCATGCCTATCCCCACGAGAAGGACGCGACAATCCCGAATTCGAACACTTCGCCATCGCGAGACCCCTCGCTAAGCCCGCAGACGCTTGCGCTTGCCGCATTGGGTTGGGTGCTCGAGGACGCCGATCGGGCCGCTCGCTACCTTGAACTGACGGGTCTCGATCCCGATACTCTGCGCGAAGGGCTCGGTGATCCGGCCGTGCTCGCTTCGACGCTGGATTTTCTGGCCAATCACGAACCCGATTTGATCCGTGCCGCCGAGGCCTTGGCCGTCACGCCCGAAGAACTGATCGCCGCCCGACAGGAGCTGTCACAATGAGCCGACCACTCGTCATCAGCGATTGCGATGAAGTGATCCTGCACATGGTTGCACATTTCAAGGACTGGCTGGAGGAGAGCCAGGGGGTCGATTTCAATCTCGACCACGGCAATTTCGCCAAGGCTCTCAAATGGCGCAAAAGCGGCGACTACCTGCAAGCCGACGAAGTCTGGCGGATGCTTGGAGGGTTTTTCGACACCGAGATGGACCGGCAACTGCCGATTGCGGGTGCCGTGGAATCGATCAACGCGTTGGCCGAACATGCCGATGTCGTGATCCTGACCAACCTCGTCGACCAACGCCGCGACCGCCGCGCCGAACAACTCGCTGCGCACGGCATTCACGCAGAAGTCTACACCAATCAGGGTCCCAAGGGTCCGGCACTCGCCAAGATTATCGCGGAACATGCGCCGAGCAGTGCCTTCTTCATCGACGACCTCGCGCAGCATCACGCATCAGTTGCCGAGACGGTACCGCATGTGACCCGGCTGCATATGTGCGGCGAGCCGATGATCGCCGGCGCGATCGAATGCGCGCACAAGGCCGGGCATGCCGACGCCAGGATCGACCTTTGGTCCGATGCGTTGCCTTGGTTGATGGATCGTCTGGAGGAGGAAAGAGTATGAGCATCGAAACGCGACTTCGGGATCTGGGCATCGCCTTGCCCGAAGCGGCGGCGCCGGTGGCGAGTTACCAGCCCGTCGTGCTGCATGGCGGCTTCGCCCATGTCTCGGGCCAGCTTCCCTTTATCGACGGCGCGCTCGCGACCGGGCGACTGGGTGAAGACGTTTCGCTCGATGACGGCATGGCCGCGGCGCGCGCTTGCGGGTTGATGATCCTGGCGCAGCTAAAGGCGGCCGGGTTGCTCGAACGGGTCGAGCGGGTCGTCAAGCTCGGCGCGTTCGTCAATTCAACTCCGGATTTCACCGATCAACCCAAGGTTGCCAACGGCGCTTCGGATCTGATGTTTGAGGTGTTCGGCGAGGCGGGTCGCCATGCCCGCGCGGCCGTCGGCGTACCGGTGCTTCCGCTGGGCGCCGCCGTTGAAGTCGATGCGGTTATCGCGATCGCGAGCGAGTGAGCGAACGCGCCGCTCCCGATTGGCTTACGCGCCACACCTTCGCGCATCGCGGGCTGCACGGCCTCGGCATACCCGAAAACTCGCAAGCTGCGATGGAAGCGGCAATCGCGGGTGGTTTCGGCATCGAGTGCGATATCCAGATGAGTCGCGACCATGTGCCGTTGGTCTTTCACGACTGGGAACTGAATCGCCTCACGCGGGAACGCGGCGAGGTGGCGGCGAAGCCGGCCGATGAATTGTGCCGGCTCACGCTTGGGGAGACGGACCAGACGATCTGGACGCTGGCGCAACTGCTCGAACTCGTCGACGGGCAGAAGCCGCTTTTGGTCGAGGTCAAATCAGTCCCGGATTTTGCCATTCAGGAGGCCTGCACAGCTATCGCAAGGGAGCTCAGCAGCTATTTCGGGCCGGTAGCGGTGATGAGCTTCGACCCGCGCATGGGCGAATGGTTCGCCAGGCACGCGCCGCAGCACACGCGCGGCCTGGTCTGCACCGATACGCTCGACCATGGGTGGAAGCATGCATGGCGGCGGCCGCATGCGCTGGAGCGCGCTCAGCCCGATCTCCTCGCGTGTGACATTCGCGATCTTCCGCATGCCGTGGGAAAACTCTGGCGGGCTTCGGGCAAGCCATTGCTGACCTGGACCGCGCGCACCCAAGAATTGCGCGAGAAGGGGCTCAACCATGCCGACGCGCTGATTGCGGAGGGTGAAGGGATCGCATGAACCCCGAAGAGGCCCCGAAGTCTGAATTGACCGTCAAGCTCGCGCCCCGTGTTGGTCAGTTCGACTGCGATCAGTGGAACACGCTCGGCGGGAATCGCAATCCTTTCGTCAGTCATGAATTCCTGACGGCGTTGGAAGATTCCGGAAGCGTTGGTCCCGGAACCGGCTGGGACTCAGTGCCGATCGTCATCACCGATCCGCAGGAAAAGCTGCTCGCGGCGATGCCGAGCTACGCGAAGGGACATAGCCAGGGCGAGTATGTTTTCGACCACAGCTGGGCGGACGCGCTGCAGCGGGCAGGACGCAATTACTATCCCAAGCTCCAGATCGCGGCGCCATTCACTCCCGCCAATGGGCCGAGGCTGCTGCTATCCGATCCGTCACTGGCGCTGCACTTGCTCAAGGGTGCGGAGCTGGTGTGCGAGCAAAACGGCTTGTCCTCTGCGCACGCGACCTTCATCGAACCCAGGCAGGTTTCGCTGTTCGAACAAGCCGATTGGCTGATCCGTAGCGATATCCAGTTCCATTGGCTGAATCGCGATTACTCCAGCTTTGACGCGTTTCTGACGGAACTCGCCTCGCGCAAACGCAAGAACCTGCGCAAGGAACGCGCGGCGGCGCAGCGAGATGTACGGATTGTTCACCTCTCGGGCGACGACATCAAACCCGAACACTGGGACGCCTTCTGGATCTTCTACCAGGACACCGGTGCGCGCAAGTGGGGCACGCCCTATCTGACTCGCGAGGCCTTCACCCTGTTCGGGGAGAGAATGGGGGACCAGCTGATCCTGATCCTGGCCTATGAGGACGACCAACCGATTGCCGGCGCGCTCAATTTCATCGGGTCCGAAGCTCTATACGGCCGATATTGGGGCTGCACCCGCGACGTTCGGTTCCTGCATTTCGAGCTGTGCTACTATCAGGCGATCGACTTGGCGATCGAGCTGGGATTGCCCCGTGTCGAGGCCGGTGCCCAGGGCGGTCACAAACTGGCCCGAGGCTACGAGCCGGTTCAGACCCACTCCGCCCACTGGCTCGCCGATTCCGGATTCCGCGCTGCGGTTGCCGATTTTCTCGAGCGCGAGCGCGAAGGCGTGGCGACCGATCAACTTTTCCTCGGGGAACGCACCCCGTTCAAGAAAGAGAATTGAGTAGGAAGGTCAGGCGGCGCGTCGGCGTTCATCGGCCAGCCACTGGCGTGCGCGGCGCTGGGCTTCTGCGATTTCGCGAGCGGTCATTTCTTCGGAAATGTCGGCACGACACCACGATGCTTCGTCGTGTCCGCGCGAAGCCGCGAGGTTGAACCATTTGTGTGCTTCGATAAGATCGCAATCGAGACCATTGCTACCGGTCGAATAGGCCACTCCGAGATCGAAATAGGCCGACGTATCTCCTTGCGCGGCAGCTGCCAGGCATTGTGCAATAACCAGGTCCGGCTCGTTGCCGCAGATGGGTTCGGAATTGCCCCCGTCGATCGATTTGAGTTCCATGTCTCACTCCCCGTTTTCGCGCGAAACGGACCCCCTTGCCGATCGCGCAATGCAAGACCTCCAAGATCATGGTCAACAATTCGTTAATGCCGATGTTAATTCTGCTCGCTAACGGAATTGATGCCCGTGCCGCGCCCTGATTCCGGCCCATTCATCGCCGGTTTCGACAGCACGTTGCAAAGCGGCTTGTGCCGCTAGGACCTCGCGCCTATAGGCCGCGCATCGCATCCGCTTGTGGGGGCAATCGGAACGGATGAAACTTGAGGCGCCAAGACAGGACGGGATGTCTTGCGGGAAATGAATGGGCGAAGAGAACCACATGGCCACGGCGGCGTCTAACGAATCCGATATCCTTGAAAATGCAAAGCGCGCGCTTCCTGCGGATTACATTCCGAGCGAAGACGAAGACTACATGAACGAGCGGCAGCAACACTACTTCAGGGTGTTGCTGATCGAGTGGAAGCGTTCGATCCACGACGCCGCAGACCAGACATTGCAGTCGTTGCAGGACGGTCCCATCCGCGAGGCCGATTTGAACGATCGAGCTTCGAGCGAAACCGATTGGGGTATAGAACTCCGTACGCGAGACCGGCAGCGCAAGCTGATTTCGAAAATCGATTCCGCCCTGCGGCGTATCGATGAAGGCGAATACGGTTATTGCGAAGTCACCGGCGATCCGATCGGACTGCGCCGCCTGATTGCCCGCCCGGTCGCGACCATGACTGTGGAAGCTCAGGAAGCGCATGAACGCCGCGAAAAAGTCTCACGCGACGATTGAGCGTCGGATTTGAGTTCGATTGTCGTGCCAGATTGGGACGCGACCTTGCGAACCTGTCGTGATGTTACAACCGTTAACGTTGCATTAGCCTTCCTGATCTAACCCGAAATCTACGTATCGGGACATGAATCTGCCCAGCGCAGCAGTGGCCCGGACAAGGACTGAACCTAGGAGATGATCCGAAGATGACGGGTGTCGAAACACGGAGCGTATCGCGCGACAGCCTGTTTCTGCTCGCCAATGTTCGTGTCGAACAGGGTGAGGAATCGCATCGAATCCGGGTGCGCAACCTGTCCGATGGCGGCATGATGGGTGAGGGCAATCTGCGTGTGAAACGCGGCAACCGCCTGCTTATTGAAATGCGCAACCTGGGACGAGTTGAAGGCACTGTCGCTTGGGTTCAGGACAACCGCTTCGGTATCGCCTTCGATGAGGACATCGATTCCCAACTGGCCCGTGGAGGCCCCGTCGATCCGCAAGCGGACGATCCGGCGGTGATCGAACGGTCCTGGCAACACCGCGCGCCCAAGTCGCCTGACCCGCTGAGCCTGCGCAAGGTCTGAACCGGCGTCAGCCGAACTGGAGCGCACATCTGCGCTGACCGACCGCGTTCAAGGTGCTAGTCGCACAGCACCATGCGATTCTGTCTTCTTCTCGCGGCGATAGCGCTTCTTGGATCCTGCGGTCCTGCGAACGACGATGGCCCGATCGAGATTGCGGTTGTGGGCCAGCCCGAGAGCCTGTTCGACGAAGGCGTCCGCTTGTCACCGGCCGCCCAGCATGTGCGCGCCGCCACCCTTGAAGGCTTGGTGGCGCTCGATCCGGCGGGGCAGATCGTGCCCGCCATCGCCGAACGATGGATCGTGGCGGATGATGGCTTGAGTTACATCTTTCGGCTGCGCGCATCGAGCTGGCCGGACGGCGAGCCGATCACGGCTGCCGATATCAGGCAGCTGCTGCGGGACGCCATTTCCCGGCTTGAAGGCACTTCGCTGGGCCTCGACCTGGCCAAGATTACCGACATCAGGGCCATGACGGGTCGGGTGATCGAAATCCGACTGTCGAGCCAGATGCCCGAATTCCTGCGACTGATGGCGCAGCCCGAACTGGGCTTCATCAAGAACGGCAGTGGTTCCGGACCGATGGTGATGTCGCAGGACGAAGAGCAGATGCTAGTGCGGCTCAGCGCTCTTCCTCCTGAAGAACGCGGTCTTCCGGGCAGAGAGGATTGGGAAGAGCTGGCGCGCACCTTGACGATCCGCGCGGTTCCGACGGACGATGCGGTCGAGTCATTCTCCAGCGGTGCTATCGACCTCGTTCTCAATGGACGTCTGGCGGGCTTCCCGCTCGCCGAACTGGGGCCATTGTCGCGCGGCACGGTTCAGGTGGACCCGGCGCTCGGGGTGTTCGGATTGGTCTTCCGCAATGATGATGGATTGCTATCCGATCCCGGAAGGCGCGAAGCGCTGTCCATGGCGCTGGATCGCAGTGGATTGATCGAACCTTTCGGGCTTGGTGGCTGGCAGCCAACCAGCTGGATCGTGCCGCCCGATCTGCTCGAAGGCACAGACATCGCATCGAGCAGATGGACTGCTCTCAATATCGATGCCCGTCGCGCTATTGCCGCGCAGCGGATCGCCCAATGGCAACCGGGCGAGGGAGAATCGCGCGAAATCCGGGTTTCGTTGCCCGACGGCCCGGGGAGCGACCTTCTCTTCCAGCAACTTGCGCGAGACTGGGCAACGATCGGCGTGTCGACTGTCCGCGTGCCGACGGGCGAGGGCGCAGATCTCGAGATGCGCGACCGCTTGGCCCGATACTCCTCTCCGCGATGGTTTCTGAACCAATTCAACTGCGAACTCGAGATTGGCCTTTGCTCTGCAGAAGCCGATGAATTGGTGGCGCAGTCGCTCGCGATCCGGGATGCCGCAACCAAGCAGCAGGTGCTCGCCGAAGCGCATTCGGCGCTGGTGGCGGAAGAAGTGTTCATTCCCCTGGGAGCGCCGGTTCGCTGGTCGCTCGTGCGCGGCGCGATCGGTGCCTATGTTCCCAATCAATGGGGCCTGCATCCCTTGTTTCCGCTGTCCCAACCCACCATTTAGGGGAGAAGGAGTAGACTTTGGATCGACCGGAACCCTTGCAGATAAGCCAGATCGACTTGCCAACCGGCACCGACCCGGTGTCGATCCGCAGGCGGGTCGAAGCGCTCGAAATGCTGCTCGAACGGAGCTTTCGTGTGCCCGGTGTCAATGTCCCGATCGGTTTCGATGCATTGATCGGCCTGGTACCGGTGATCGGCGATATCGTAACCACCGCGCTAGGCGCATACATCGTGTGGGAAGCGCGCAATCTCGGCATGTCGAAGTGGCAGATGATGCGAATGGGCGGGAACGTGGCATTCGACACCGCCATCGGCCTCGTTCCACTCGTCGGCGATGCGGCGGACTTCGTATTCCGTTCCAACACCCGCAACTTGCGAATCATCAAGAAGCACCTCGACAAGCACCACCCGCAAACCCGCGTGATCGAGGGGTAGTTTCCCTCCAGGCATCGCCGCGCTAAGGCAATTCGCCATGGCCAGCGACGTAACCTATTCCAGCTATCTCGATCTCGAAAAGGTGCTGACTGCGCAGCACCCGGCGTCTGGCGCGCATGACGAGATGCTGTTTATCGTCGTCCACCAAGCCAGCGAATTGTGGCTGAAGCTGTGCCTGCACGAACTCACCGAGGCGCGCGAGCATGTAGAGCGCGACGATTTGCGGCCGGCATTCAAGATGCTGGCGCGGGTGGCACGGGCGCAGCAACAGCTGATCCAGAGCTGGGACGTGCTGAGCACCATGACGCCGCACGATTATTCGCGCATTCGCCCCCATCTCGGTGCGTCGAGCGGATTCCAGTCCGCCCAGTACCGGATGATGGAGTTCATGCTCGGCGGCCGCGATACCAAGCATATCCGCCTGCACGAGGACAATGGCGACTGGTCCGGTCGGCTGGAAGCGGAAACGATGCGGGCGAGCCTCTACGATGGAGCGATACGCCTGCTGGCGCAGCGTGGCTTCGCGATAGATTCCGTCGCCGTCGATCGCGATGTTGCGGCCCCCTACGTCCATAACGCCACGGTAGAAGCGGCGTGGGCCGAGATCTATCGCGATCCCCAGGCGCATTGGGACCTTTACGAGCTGGCCGAGAAGCTGGTCGATCTCGAATACCACTTCCAGCGCTGGCGCTTTGGCCATCTCAAGACCGTCGAGCGGATAATCGGTTTCAAGCGCGGCACGGGGGGCACGCCGGGCGTGCCCTATCTGGCCGGAGTTCTCAAGCAGGCATTCTTTCCCGAATTGCTAAGCGTCAGAACGGCGATATGAACAGGCGTATCTGGGACCTTTCGCAAAAGCTTCATCCGGGCCTCCCGGTATGGCCGGGCGACACCCGGTTTTCGCAGGCTGGGACCTGGAAGATGGAAGAGGGTTCGCCGGTCAATGTTTCGGCGCTTACGCTTTCGACCCATTCGGGCGCGCATGCCGATGCGCCGCTGCATTACGGCCCGAGTGCACCGGATATCGCATCGGTCGATTTGCAGCCGTATCTCGGCGAATGCCTCGTAGTCGATGCGCGCGGTGTCGGTTCCTTGATCGAAGTCGGCGACTTGCCGCATCTGCATTCCGCCGATCGCGTGCTGTTCCGCACGTTCGATCGCTTCCCGCACGACGCGTGGGAGGATGACACGGTCGCTATCGCTCCCGAAACGATCGATTGGCTGGCCGTGCAGGGGGTGAAACTGGTGGGGCTCGACGGACCTTCGATCGACCCGCAATCCTCCAAGACGATGGATGCCCACAAGGCAGTTCTGAAACACGATATGCGCGTCCTCGAAGGGCTGGTCTTGGATGATGTCGAAGAGGGTCGCTACGAGCTGATCGCTCTGCCCTTGCCGATAGTCGGAGGCGACGCGTCCCCGGTGCGGGCAATCTTGCGGGAACTGCCCGATGATTGAACGATCGAGGGAGCTGGATGCTGCCGATCCGATCGCGAAGTATCGCGATCGCTTTGTTCTTCCCGAAGGCGTGATCTATCTCGACGGGAATTCGCTCGGAGCGCTCCCCAAAGCGACTCCGGCTGCGATGCAGCGCGCAGTCGAACAGGAATGGGGCGAAGGCCTGATACGCTCCTGGAATGACGCCGGCTGGTTTGAAATGGGCTCGCGGGTCGGGGCGAAGATCGCACCCTTGATCGGCGCGGAACCGCAGGAAGTGATCGCGACCGACAGCGTCAGCATAAACATCTTCAAGCTGATTGCAGCCGCGCTGGCGATGCGGCCCGGTCGCAAGGCGATTCTTTCCGAGCCTGGCAACTTCCCGACCGACATCTACATGATCGAAGGACTCGTGCGTCAGGGACTGGCCGAGCAACGCCTCGCGCGGCGCGACCAGTTGTTCCACGCGCTCGATGACGATGTCGCTCTGCTGATGCTCACCCATGCGCATTACAAGACCGGCGAATTGTTCGACATGGCGAGGCTGAGCGAGGCCGCGCACGAGGCGGGCGCTCTGGTTCTGTGGGATCTTTCGCACAGCACGGGCGCGCTTCCGGTCGATCTCAATGCGGTTGACGCCGATTTTGCGACCGGGTGCGGCTATAAGTATCTCTGCGGCGGTCCGGGTGCGCCGGCTTTCGCCTTCGTTGCCGAACGGCATCACAGACACCTTAGCCAGCCCCTCACCGGCTGGTTCGGCCATGCGCGTCCCTTTGCCTTCATCGACGAATACGAGGCTGCTGCAGGGATCGAGAAGCTGCAATGCGGCACTTCGCCGATCCTGGGATTGACTGCGCTCGAGGTGGGAGTGGAGGTGATAGCCGAAATCGGGGTCGGACGCCTCCATGCCAAGTCGCGGGCGCTCTCCGAATTCTTCCTGGAGTGCCTTAACGCGCAGGGAATCACCCTCGAATGCGTCAGTCCTGCACACAGCGCCGAGCGTGGGAGCCAACTTTCCTTCCGACATTCGGAGGCCTACGCCATCTGTCAGGCATTGATCGCGCGCGGCGTGATCGGCGATTTCCGCGATCCCGACATCCTGCGGCTGGGCTTCGCTCCGGCGTACCTGCGGTTCGAGGATATTGCGCGGGCGGCAAGCCATCTCTGCGAAGTGCTCGAGAAACGAGAGTGGGAGAGCGACGCATTCAGGCAGCGCGCGACCGTTACCTGACGACCTCTCGCGGTCAGGTTCTCCCGCTCAATCGGCGTCATCGATATGCCAGTATCGCTCCATATGGAGATAGGTCATCGAAGCGGTCCAAGTCACCATCACCAGCCCGTTGAGCGCTTCGATCCCGCTGAGCAGTCGCACCTGTCCGGTCGGGTAAATGTCGCCAATTCCAAGCGTCGTGTAGCTGGTGATCGAAAAGTAGAAGGCGTCGTTGAACTCTCCCGAATCCGGCCCGGCAATCTCACCGAGGCCAAAGCTCTTCTCAAGCAGTATGTATGCGCCGGCATAGAGAGCGATGTGCAGCAGGTGCGACACCAGCGCGCCGCTCAACATCATCCACATCCGCATGCGCGGACGCACGTTGAGGTCGGTCGCGCCGAGCGAGACCAAGCGCAGCGTCTCGTAGTGAATGAAGATGGTCGCCGCGATCAGGAGGGCGGCGAGGGCGATCGACGTCACAGTCTAGGCTCTCCGATTGGGGCGACATCGCCTATTCGCGAAGGGCACTGCATTGTTCCTGGAGCCATTGGGCGGCTTGATCCTGTGCATCGTCTTCTGCGGCCACATCGGGTTGTATCGCACCCTCTACGATTTCCCCAGAGGCGAAAGCAATCCGGCTGGTGGTCACCCCCAAGATCGCGCCGTCGCTCAATTCGTAGGGTACGACCGCAGTCGTGAAGTTGGCCGTGGGCTGACCGAAGCTCCTCGAATTGGGCGCTCCGATAAGCGCGACCGCAACCATCTCGCCGGAACTCGTGGTCTTACCTCCGATAAGCACCGCGATCGGTCGATCGGCGTTGCCCAGTGCGAAGGAAGGTATGGCAAGGCTCGCCGTTTCCCCGTCGACAGGGCTGATGCCGGTTTGGGTTCGGACCCAAGCGCTACGCCCCGTCTGCCCGACGAAGTAGCCGAACGGTCCGTTGCCCAGCAGGGGATCGAGCCCATTAAGCATGGGCCACATATTGCCGCCGTAGTTCTTCCGCAGGTCGATGATCCAACCACAGGAAGCTCCGGTGTCGAGATCCTCAAGCAGCGATTGGAGAACATCGCGATACTGCACGCCGACCGACTGACGTCCCTGCACGGTCGTTAGGGGCGGGATGGATACGTAGGCAATGCCGTCCGGCAGCAACTCGCCTTCGGGCATCGGTGGGGCAGTGGACGTTCGGTTGCCGGAGGAGGAGCCGGATCGGCTTCTGGGCGGTCGCGGCGGGATAAGATAGCTGTGCTTTTCATCCAGCGCGATGATCACGGCGCGGATCGCAGCGTGTGTGTCCGCCGGAGAATCGGCATTGACGGTAAGCGTGCGTGCGGCCTCGCCCAGAGCCTGCCAATCGGCCCTGTCGCGATTGATATGGTTGGCTTCCAGAAGCGAAAGCGCATTTTCGAGATAAGCCTCTGGCGTCTCGTCCTCGACTGCAGCGGCAGGCTCGACGAGCACGAGCGATGCCGACGCGAATATCGCGAAGGCGAGAAGCGGCGATCTGTGCCTCATTCTTCCAGTTCGATGTCCCAATAAAGCCAGTCGCGCCAGGTTTCGTGCAGGTAGTTGGGTGGGAACTGTTTGCCCTGCTGCTGCAATTGCCAACTGGTCGGGCGGATCGGCTTCATCGCCACTGGCATATGCGCTTGCTTTGGGGTGCGCCCCCCCTTCTTCATGTTGCAAGGCGCGCAGGCGGTGATGATGTTTTCCCACGTGGTCTTCCCGCCCAGACGGCGCGGGATCACGTGATCGAAGGTCAAGTGCTCGCGATTGCCGCAATACTGGCATTCGAACTTGTCGCGCAGGAACACGTTGAAGCGCGTGAAGGCCGGAAACTCGCTCTGCTTCACATATTGCCGGAGCGCGATCACGCTCGGAATCTTCATGTCGAGGCTGGGCGAATGCACCTCGCGGTCGTAACTCGCGACAATATCGACCCGGTCCAGGAATACGGCCTTGATCGCGGTCTGCCACGGCCACAGGCTCAGCGGGTAGTAGGACAGCGGTGTGTAATCCGCATTCAGCACCAACGCCGGACAACCGGCCAGGTTGCGCGTCGGGTCTTCTTCGGCGCTGCGGAAAGTTGCAGCCTTTTCGATCAGTTCGGCTTTGAACACTCTTCGCGCTCCTCCCTGATTGACTGCAACATGGCTTGGCATGAATCGGAGTCAAACCCGTGACAGTGTTGCTTTCCACAGGGACAGGCTGTTGATGGGTTGTGGATAGCGTAACACGAATGCGTGTGGCATGGGCGCTGCGTGCAGACTGTTACGCGTTTTGCTCCAAGCCCCAACGGCCCTCTCCATCTGGGCCATGCCTATTCCGCGATTGTCGCGCACGACATTGCTAAGCAGGCCAATGGCCGGTTCCTGCTCCGAATCGAAGATATCGACGGGCCGCGTTCGCGCCCCGAACTGGCCGACGAGTTTCGCCGCGATCTCGAATGGCTCGGTCTCGAATGGGAAGAGGTACCACCGCAATCCGGCCGGCTTGAGAGCTATCGGGCGGCAGCGGACCGTCTGGTGGAAGCCGGATTCCTTTATCGCTGCACCTGTACCCGTAAGGAAATCGAAGCTTTGGAAAAGCGCCGTGGTTCCGATGGCGCGAGCTATCCTGGCACGTGCCGTGACTTCGTTCACGATCCCTCACTGCCCGGAGCTCTCCGATTGGACATCGACAAGGCCATGCAGTCCGCTGGCGAGCTGACATGGACGGACGAATTCGCCGGTCGCGTCGCTGCCGATCCCCGCGAGTTCGGAGACGTCGTGATCGTCCGCAAGGATCTCCCCGCGAGCTACCACCTGGCGGTCACGCTGGACGACGCTGCCGACGGCGTCACTCTGGTCACCCGCGGCAAGGACTTGTTCGGTGCATCCCACGTCCACCGCCTGCTCCAGCACTTTCTGGATCTTCCGGTCCCGCATTGGCATCATCATGGGTTGTTGCTCGACGCAAGCGGTGAAAAGCTTGCCAAACGGCGCGGCTCGCCCTCGCTCGCAGACCGCCGCGAGGGAGGAGAAGACGGTACGATGCTCGCGCAACAATTGCGATTGCAGCAATTGCCGGTTGGAACTTAGCGGCCGAGGGTCCATTTAGGCCTCATGACTTACGTTCTTGTCGGCGCACTCATCATCTTGTGCATCATGGTTGTCGTCTCGCTCGTTCGCGGGGTGATAGCGTTTCTGCAAACCACCAAGGTCGATCTGGAGACCGGGGAAGGAGAGACTGCGACCGATATGCAGCTCGCCCAGAACAAGGCGATGTTCGCGCGAATAAAGTATCAGGCAGCCGCTATTGCCGTGGTCGCGATTATCCTCGTCGTTTCTCGCTAAGCGACACTATTCCTACAGCGCATGGGGCGCCGCATGGTAAAGCTCACCAAGATTTACACTCGCACCGGAGACGACGGCACCACCGGGCTGGTGGACGGTTCCCGCTCCCCAAAACACGCGGCCCGGATCGCATCGATTGGCGCGGTCGATGAAGCGAACAGCGCGATCGGTTTGGCTATCTGTGCAATCGAAGACGGCGGCGCACGCGCGCTGCTGACCCGTGTTCAGAACGATCTGTTCGATCTCGGGGCCGATCTCGCGACCCCGAGCGACGACGGTGATTTCACTCCATCCGAGATGGTCCTGCGTGTAATCCCAAGCCAGTCCGAATGGCTCGAAGCGCAGATCGATGCGTTGAACGCGCGTCTCGAACCGCTTGCCAGTTTTGTCCTGCCCGGGGGAAGCGAGGCGGCGGCGCGTGTCCATGTGGCTCGCGCCACTACGCGAGCTGCCGAACGCGCAATGACCGCACTCGCAGGAGAGACACCGGTCAATCCGGCGGCGCTCGCCTATATCAACCGGCTGTCCGATCTGCTGTTCGTTCTCGGACGTGTCCTGAACGACGACGGCGAGGCCGATGTTAAATGGGTTCCGGGCGCGAATCGCTAGCCAACCCAGTACGGCCCCGCTAACAGGCCCTTTGCTGCACTTGCGAAGGAATTGTTGCCATGCGGAAAATTGCTGTGATCGGGGCCGGACAGATGGGAACCGGCATCGCACAAACGGTGGCCCAGCATGGTATGCAGGTCATGCTTTCCGATATCGATCTTGCCACGGCGGAGGGCGGCAAGGCCAAAATCGAGAAGGCGCTCGTCAAGCTGGTCGGGCGCGGTAAGATCGAAGCCGATGCGGCAGAAGGCGTGCTCGCCAAGATCACGCCGGTCGCGGACTACGCGCCGATGGAATCGGCGGACTTGATTATCGAAGCCGCGACGGAGCGCGAAGAGATCAAGAACGCGATCTTCGAGGATGCCGGCAAGGTTCTGGCCGATACCGCGATCATGGCGTCGAACACCAGTTCGATCCCCATCACCCGGATGGCCAACCACTCGCCGGATGCCGCGCGATTCATCGGCCTCCACTTCTTCAATCCCGTTCCGGTCATGGGCCTGATCGAGGTGATACCCGGCCTTGCGACCGCGCAGGTCACGACCGACCGCGTAACGACCTTTGCCGAAGGTTTGGGCAAGCAGGTGGTGCTCAGCCAGGACGAGCCTGGCTTTGTCGTCAATCGCATCCTGCTGCCGATGATCAACGAAGCGGTTTTCGTTCTAGGACAATCGACCGCGGGCATCGAGGATATCGACAAGGGCTGTCGTCTCGGCCTCAATCATCCGATGGGGCCTTTGCAGCTCGCCGATTTCGTCGGGCTCGATACCTGTCTCGATATCATCAAGGTGCTCTACAAGACCACGCGCGACAGCAAGTATCGGCCCGCGCCATTGCTGGTGAAGTATGTCGAAGCCGGCTGGCTCGGTCGCAAGACCGGCCGCGGATTCTACGATTACTCGGGTGAAGCGCCGGTCCCGACGCGCTAGGTTCGCGTACGCTTACTTCACGTCGAGCGCACGGCTGCGATTGGCCGTCTTGGGGGTGCTGGGTGCCGGCCCAGGACGGTTTCCGACATTGGGTTTCGGCGGAGTGCCGCCCGCCGACGGACCCTTCGAACCGGACTGGCCCGCACTTGAATTTCCAGAGGGTCCGTCGAGGATCTCCACGGGTTCGTCGGGCGTCGGATCGAACCCTTCGGCAGTATCGACCAGCTCTTCGTCGGATGCCCAGTCGGCGATAACCGGTTGTTCCGGCAACGGTGTCGGAGCCGTCGCCGGCTTGCTGTTCGCGGCCACTTGCTGGCTGGGTGCGGGTTCGGCTTCCGCCTCCAGCTCGACGCCGCTCAGTGAATTGTCGGTGCCCATGAGCAGACCTACGCCGACGATCGTGACGGCG
>JAAUYH010220810.1_pt1 | contig 42491 bp, 37 predicted proteins | sample 7278061 | NCBI WGS metagenome assembly JAAUYH01 (sample SAMN14350203, study PRJNA611818) | marine sediment metagenome | isolation source: surface marine sediment (0.6m) | place: French Polynesia: Moorea | collected 2018-08
ATGGTAGGGCTACAACAGTACCTTTTCATAAAGGGCGTGATATTTCTCCTCGATTGCTACGACAAATTGCTAGTGACATAAATTTAACAGTTGAAGAGCTATTAGAATATCATTAAGTTCCTATAAATTATTACAGTTGAGACATTTTACTTTTTTGGCGATCGCAATGTACCAAAACTTCTAAAATTCCGAATGAATTAAGAACAATCTGAGGGAAAAGAAGCGATCGCTATTTATACGCAACAATACAATAAAATGCCTGTTTTATAATTAGAACATGGCCAAAAGAGAAAAGTTATGGAAAAAAGCACAAGAGAGTCCACAAAATCTTACTTTTGATCAATTTGAAACTTTATTGAGGCAAACAGGCTGGACATTTAGTTTTCTCGGGTACTTGACACCTGTTAAAAAATTGCTATATTGAGAGTATATTGGAACAAAGTTTTTATCACTAATGAAAACGGCACTCGTCCTTACTACCACAATCACCACAACTACCCACACGGGAGGGTTTTAAGGCACTGCGCTGAAATTAGTCTTACTACTTTAGTTGCCCTCCAGACGAACTCTGGGGGGCAATGTTTTTTCATCCCCTATATCTAAAAGGTAAAAAAAATGTCCATGTTGCTAACAATACCTTTGGCAATGAACACCACTACCACCACCACTACCATCATGCCTGGAGAGACGTGACGCTCGATCGCGCTCGGTAATTTTTCCGTCCCTCCAAACTTGGCTTGGAGGGTTTTTTATTACTTTATTACTCGTACAATAGGAGAAACTAAAATGGCGGATCACCGTGAACTTGCAAGGGATATGGACTTGTTTCACTTTGAGGAGCATAGTCCAGGAATGGTGTTTTGGCACCCACAGGGGCTACGGCTTTTTCGCAGCATTGAAGACTTTATGCGACAAGTTTATCAAGCTGGTGAATTTGAAGAAGTGCGCTCGCCCGTTGCTCTTAACCGCTCGTTATGGGAACGTTCAAGACACTGGGAAAAATTTCGCCAGGGGATGTTTGTTGTTGGCGGCGTAAAGGAGGATATAGATGAATCAGCCTTATCTGTTATCAGCCCTGACTATGCGTTGAAGCCTATGTCATGCCCTGCCCATATTGCCATTTATCAGTCCCGTAAACGCAGCTATCGAGAAATTCCTATGCGATTGATGGAGTTTGGTATCTGTCATCGCAACGAACTTTCTGGCACTTTATCGGGGTGTATGCGACTGCGACAATTTGTTCAAGATGATGCCCATATCTTTTGCCGAGAATCTGACATACAAAGTGAAATTAGCAATTTCCTCAACATGGTAAAGCAGGTTTATGCTGCTTTTGGTTATGACCAATTTTCTCTGCAAATTTCTCTTAGACCCTCGCAGCGACTAGGCTCCGATCGCCTGTGGGATAAAGCGGAGTCGCTGTTAATCGATGTAGTTCAGTCTCTGGGGCAAAGCTATAAACTAGCTCCGAATGAAGGAGCGTTCTATGGCCCTAAGCTAGAAATTAGTTTGCAAGATCGGTTGGGACGCTCGTGGCAGTGTGGCACAATTCAAGTTGATTTTAATCTCCCTGAATTGTTTGAGCTAGCTTTTGTGAATGAATTGGGAGAATTAGAGCGTCCTGTTATGCTGCATCAGGCAATTTTGGGTTCGTTTGAGCGGTGGATTGGCATTTTGTTAGAGCATCACGGTGGTTCTCTTCCTGTTTGGTTTGCACCTACACAAGTCGCAGTCGCCTCTATTTCCGAGCGAGCATTTGCTTGGGCAGAAACAATTTTCTCGCGTCTCAAGCAATTAGGGGTTAGGGTAGAACTTCACAACCAAGACCGTACAATTGGTAAAAAAATTCGTGAACTCTCTAAACGCAAAATTCCCTTGATTGCCATTGTAGGTAAGCAGGAAGCCATGAATCAAAAGCTAAATCTTCGGTGTTTAGGTACTCCAAAACAACAAGAAATGAGCCTAGCTGAACTCGAACATAAGTTAGCAGATCTCTCCGTAGCGAGTTTCTTTCCTGATGCCCATAAATTGAAGTTGTGCGATCGCCGGCTAATATGACGGCGGAACGGACGGATACTGCAACATTAGAGGAGTCTCTCTGTCAAAAATAAAAGATTGAGGAAGAATCTGAGCGAAAAAAGCGATCGCACTCGATAAAATTACTCGAATTAAAACATTTTAGTCTCTCAAGTAGCTAATGTTTAGGGGTAAAGTTTTCTTAACTCTAGAAAAGTAACAAAAGCAAAAAAGTAACGCATATGAAAAGTGAAGAAGAAATCATGTCAGTCACCGTTGGTGTTCCAGAAGTGCTAAATAATACAATTCATCTTGCTGGTTACGATCCAGCTTGGTCATCGATATTCGTTGAATTAGAAAAAGAAATTCGTGGTGTTCTAAAAGATAAAGCGCTTCTGCTCGAACATGTAGGTTCAACGTCTGTGCCTGGGCTTTCAGCAAAACCGATTATTGATATGGTCTTGGCGGTTTCAGATTCATCTGATGAGTCTTTTTACGTACCTCAGCTAGAAACGCTAGGGTATGTACTTAAGATTCGAGAACCCGATTGGTACGAGCATCGTGTCTTAAAACTACAAGACACTAAAGCAAATCTACATGTGTTTACCTCAGGCTGTAAAGAAATTGAGCGCATGATAGCCTTTCGCGATCGATTACGAAATCATCCTGAAGATATGAAGCTGTACGAAGCAACAAAACGCAAGCTATCTCAACAAACCTGGAAATATACACAAGATTATGCAGATGCTAAGTCAGCAGTTGTTCGGGAAATAATGAACCGAGCTTATTCTAGATAGGGCTTACTGAATAAATCCAAAAGCTTGTCAAACAAGGCTTTTCAACATATTTAAGCTCAATAAAGTGCCAGAAAATTGGCTCATAAGGCTCAAAAACCTTGCACTTGTCACTAGTTTTGGCGATAAAAATCAGGAAAATTATACTGAAAACCTTACGCCTATTGCCTGTTCCCTATTCCCTTCCCTAACCAGTAAACTTTTTCAGCAAACCCTAGATATTATATCAAATAGCACGCTCGCGCAATGCTTCAGCGAATCCTGCGATCGCAATTCACTAAAATTCCTGAAATGAGGAAAATTACAGCTTTGTTATTTAAACTAAAGTTGTATGGTTAGTAGTTGTATTTTTTGAGAGTAATACTTGATGAGCGATCGCATCGGCACGATCTTTGGTTTTTTGGGTGGAACGATCGTTGCTGTTGAGTCGGGCTATAAAGTTTTTCCCCACCCAAAGCCAGATAAAATATACAACAGATTGAGTGATGCTAAATGGTTTTTGGCATTGAGATGGTGCGATAATCTCTCAACACCGGCAGGTATTATTAATCACATTGGAGAGCTTTCTTTTTTTAATCAGATCGTACTCAAGATCGGAGAAGAACAATTCATTCCAAAACAATATCTACAAGAAGTTTTTGCTCAGTGTTTGCATCTTAAAGCTAACGAAACGATTACTTACAATTTACCTTTTGGCGATCGCGTTTTGGAAATACAAGCCTTGGAAATAGATTCGCGCTATGGAAAAGTAGCCTTAGTTAGAGAGTTATCGAGGGCAGCCGATACACTTTGATTATAGAGAGAGATAACTAATCTATGCTGGTTAAAGGTTACTCATCGATCGTTCAACTAAAACAAATCTCGATCTTTCAAGATGTCGCGACAACACAACTTGAAAGTCTTGTTCCCTACAGTTACGTGCGAGAATATCAACAAGGTGAAATAATTATGCAAGAAGGCGATCGCCTTCCTCAACAACTTCATGCTTTAATTACAGGAAGATTAGAAATTAAAAAGATTGCTGCTAGTGGTAAAGAAACCGTAGTGCGCCTCATTCCAGCAGGAGAACTTTTTGCTGCACCAGCTATTTTTGGCAACGGGATTTCCCCTGCAACGGTAATATGTCAAGTAAAGTCACAAATACTAACCATCGATCGCGAAGCTTTATTAAAAGCGATCGCTCAAGCACCAGAAATAAGTTTACGAATACTAGAAGTATTCAATCAAAGACTGCAACAACTCCACAATACAGTACACGGACTGATTTCCGAACGAGCAATAGTACGTTTAGTTAGATTGATTCAATATTATCGCGATCGCGATGGCACTTATTCTCTAGCAGAAGGCGATCGTTTAAATATTAAACTACCTTACTATCAAATTGCTCGCAGTATCGGTATTACCTATGAAGAATGCGTGCGTTTGTTTAAAAGACTAAAGGGAATAGTTATTTATAAGAGAGGCGGAGAAATTATTGTTAAAGATTGGGAAAAATTAGAAGCAGCAAGCAACCTGAGTTAGTAGTTCGTAGTTCGTAGTTATGATTTTTGCAACAAAAAAATGAGGGTTGCAGACACCTAAAAACTGATAAATTCTGATCTAGAATTCATCGAGTCAGGGAGCGGAATAAATTTATTTGTCTTGGGGATATCTCTCGTAATAAGCGTCCATTTCTTCTTCGGAAACAAGACGTTTGAGTCCTTCCTGACGCGAAAGCATAACAATTTGAGCGATTTTACCTATTTCGTTATCGGTAAGTTCAACTTCAGCTAACTCATCCAAAAATTGATGATAGATTTCTTCTAGCTGGTGATAGAATTTGAACCTCAAATCTTGGGATTTGGATTTTGCCATTAGTTTCTATGCAATAGTTACAGAGGCTATAGACAAGAAAAAATTAATAGTACTCTATTTATATAAGCATAAAGCGTATAGAATAATCATCAAAGATCTTGTTTTCTAGTTGTGCCTACCATAAGCAAAACAAAATGGGGGTTAAAAAGAAATATCTTGACTGCCGTGCTTTTGGCAATTGGCGCAGTTTTGACTACTGTTGCTAGTCTTAGCTTCAAGATTCCCAAGCTGATGCCATTGTTAGGAGCAGGGGTAATTTACCCTCTCTACTTCTTATTAGTTGCTCGCTGTAGTTATAATCGGGCAATGATTTGGGTGCTTTGGTGGGCTGTCTGTCAAAGTGTCGCAGTAGCAGGAGCAACAGTTTTAGCTCCAGAGCAAGCAGCCGAAGTGGTAATTCACGGCTCTGTCTATACAGAAAATATGTTTCATTGGATTCGTACGGGAGAAGGAGCAGAGGGGACAGTCCAATTGTTTTTGCCCATTCATTTACGAGAGTATGTACTATTTTCTTTCTTGTCACTGGTTACTTTTGGTAGTGCAGCTTTAATTCTGGGAACATATTTACTCAATTACATGAATTTTTATGTGGGACAGCTTATCTATCACAGTAATTATCCTTGGTTAGCTGCTGTAGTGGGATGGCCACCGTGGTCGATGCTGCGAGTTATCGGCTATATTTCCACTGGCTTGGCTTTGACTGCTTTAGCTTTAAATCTCGGTCACAAAATTAGCAGAAAATTCCCTCAGCTTCACTTTCCACGTAATTATTTTTTGCTGGGACTGGGGTTGTTACTAGGAGACTTAATAGTTAAAGCCACTCTCGCACCAATTTGGCAGAAACTTCTAAAGATGGCTCTAATAGGAGGTCGGTTTTAATAATAGAAACGAAAATTAGGTAAGCAGAGGGAGATAGGGAAGATGAGGAAGTAATACTTTAACTTTTATCCACCTTGACTTATTTGCCGAACTACTCCTCCATGAGCTTTAGCCATGACATTTGCCATTTCTACTGAGGGGAATTTTTTCGCTTTTTCTATTCCTGGTTGGAAATTACCTGAATAAGTCAAATAATGAGTAAATATACCTACTTTTTTCTCGATTATCCACATATTACTGATTGTTATTAATTACAAATAAGTCGATCGCGCTTGGGCAGATGAGAGTTATTTTGGAGATAATTAGCCAGACGATCGCAACCCTGAGATAACAAGTTATCTAGATTTAAATTCCAGAGAATTAAGCCTTGTTGTTCGTCGGCACTAATTAAAGCGCGATCGCTAAAAGCAAGGCTATTGACTGGAGAGGTATGTCCTCTTAAGGTTTTGAGTAAAGTGCGATCGGGCGAAGCCTGCCAGCCATGCTGATCGCGCTCTAGCCAGAGTTTAATCGTGCCATCTGCGCTACTAGAAGCTAAAATACTCCCTTCAGGATTAAAATTAAGACCAGTAACTCCATTTTGATGTCCTTTCAGAGTTTCTAGCCAAGAAACTTCTTTGCTTAGTGGATTCATTTGCCAAAAACGAATAGTATTATCCCAACTACCTGAAACAAGAGTTTTACCATTGGGGCTGAAAACCAAAGTAGAAATAGCTAAATTATGTCCTTCTAAAGTTTGTAATAACTCACCTTCTCTACTCCAAAGTTTGATAGTTTTGTCATAACTACCAGATGCCAGTATTGTACCTTTAGGATTAAAAGCAAGAGTTTTAATACCATCTTGGTGGTTTGTTAACGTGGTAATTAGTTGGGGTTGCTCATCGATTATCGACCAAAGTTTAATAGTTTTATCTGCACCACCAGATGCTAAGAGATAGCCTTTTTTCCCCCAAGCAAAAGCAATACTGTTAATACCATCTTGATGTCCTTCGAGGGTAGTAATTAAAGTTCCATCCTTAATACGCCAGAGTTTAACGGTTTTATCCCAACTAGCAGAAGCAAGAATGTTGCCATCGGGACTAAATTGGATTTGAGTAACGGTAGTTTGATGTCCTGGTAGAGTAAGCAGTAATTTTCGGCTATTATCGGGGTTTTTACGCCATAGATCGATTTTTCCATTCCAGCCTGTAGTCGCAAAAGTTTCTGGAGAAACGGGAGAAACAGCAATACTATAAATACCGCCATCGGCTAGAAAAGCAGGTTTATTAACTTGCCATATTCTGACAGTTTTATCGGCACTAGCCGAGGCAAGAGTATGACCATCGGGATGAAAACTTAGACTTAAAATTTCTCCTCCATGTCCATGGAGAGTTTGTTGCCAGATACCATCGGTATTCCAGATATTTACCCGACCATTTGCTCCTGCTGTTGCCAACAATTGTCCGTCGGGACTGTAACTAAGATCGTTAATTTCTGCTTTAGTTGGATAGTAATTAAGTAAACTGCCATCAGCGACTCGCCAAAGTCTGACTATTCCATTTTCACAAGCTGCAACTATTTTGCTCCCATCGGGGCTAAAAGTTAATTGTCTGACTCTTTCTTCATCTCCCTGAATATTTTGGATTTGTTTACTACTATTCTGGTTGACTGACCATAATTTAATCGTGCCATCTTCTCCACTAGAAGCTAGTAAGTAATAAGATTCGGTTTGATTATTGGCCGATCTATTAGTTATATAAGGAGAAAAAGTTACATCATTAACCCAACCTTGATGAGCAGATAGAGTATGAATCTTGGTACCATCTAGTTGCCAGATTTCGATCTTACCATCACGACTGGCAGAAGCTATTATGTCACTTTCAGGACTAAAAGCAACGCTAGTTACCCAGTCTTGATGTCCTTTAATTTGGTGTAAGGGTTGAACCCGATCGTTAGCAATACTCCATAATCTAATGGTATTATCTGCACTAGCAGAAGCCAAAAATTTACCATTAGGTGCAAAAGTAAGGTCTGTAACTCGGTCTTGATGTCCTGTTAAAGTAAAGAGTAATTTACCTTCTCGATCCCAAATTTTAATAGTGCGATCGCTACTAGCTGTGGCAATTAATTCACCTTTAGGACCATAGCTAACGGCGTTTACTCTTTGACCGTGATTTTCTAAGCGATTTAGTTCTTGAGTCCCTTCTACTGTTTGTTGTAGAGTGCCAATAGTTTCTAATTTAGTTTTCTGCCAGTTATTACTACCAACTAAGATTTTTCCCCACCTGTCAACTTGCTGGAGTTGCTCTCCTGCTTTAACGCTAGTTAACAAAGATTCTAATTGCCGCTCGGATAGAAGTAAAGATTCAGAAAAGGCATTGAGTGCCGAGATATTTTCCATCTGTGCTAGTATTTTTTGACGATAAGCTAAACCAGCAAAAGTTGTGGCTACTAAGCCTAAAATTCCGAGAGTAGTTGCCATTATCTGGGTTTTTCTAAGGCGTTGTTTGGTTTCTTGTTCTGCTTGTCTTCTTGCCTCTAAACCGCACGCAATAAATTCTTGGGCAGTACTCGTCAATTCGTCTGTGTATTTAATATAAAGTTCTTCTGCTTCTGCTAAACGGACTCCCCTCAAGAGAAAATCTGGCTGTTTGTCTTTTTGTTGCCAGAGAATAGCTGCTTGTTCGATTTGTCTTTGCGATCGCAGTCTAATGCGGTTTTCTTCTAGCCACCAGCGTAAAGTCGACCAATGACGGATTAAAATTTCGTGAACTACTTCTACTGTTACTTCTTGATGCATGGCTTCTAGGAGTAGTTCATCATCATCGGCGGGAATATCTCCACTCCTACTTTGTCCTAAATCGATTCCGCGGTCGAGATTAACCACAATAATTTTGGCAGCAGTTAAGGCAGCAAGGGTTCTTTCGACTAAGGGTAAAGGATATTTCTTAACAATAAGCTCGGATTTACTCACGCGACGGCGAGTATCTTCTGTTCCTTCTCCTAACTGAGTTAGGTTCATAAAAATCCATCTGGCGCAGTCTTGGGCTTCGGGATCGAGATTTTCGTAGGCAGATTGTGCTTGTCTTTCTAAAGCACCTTTAATCCCTCCCAATTGCCGATAGGTAGCTAGGGTTAATTTTCCTCCCAGACGACGTTCCCATAACTTTTGCAAAACAAATTGTAGTAAAGGTAAATCTCCTGCGGAACGGTCTAATTCTTGTAATAAAACTTCGACTAAACTAGCTTCAACTTTAAGCCCTACTTGTTCGGCAGGTTTGATAATAGCACTGCGATAATTTTCTTCTGTTAGATAAGGAGGGACTAAAACACTAGATTGTTGCAAAATTTGGGCTAATTCTGGTATTTCTAAACAAGCAGCCGTAAAATCGGCTCTGACTGTGATAATTAATTTAAAGCGATCGCTGGCATATTCTACCGCACCCAAAATTAGTTGCAAAAACTGTTGTCGCTCGATGGCTGTTGCCATAGTAAATAATTCTTCAAACTGATCGATGGCTAAAACTACCATCGGTTCGGGACGGTTCCGCAACCATTGAACAAAGCCTTCTACTCCCTGATATAAGAGTCCTTCGATTTGTAATTGTTGATGGGCTTGTTCTTTTTTAGTGCCAGAATCTACTAAAGTTTTGGCTAAAGCTTGTAAGGGTTGGGCGGAAGGACGAAAACAGTTAATCCACCATCGTTCGCTACCTGGTAATTGTTTCCCTTGACGCAACTGAGCGATTATTCCGGCTTCTACTACCGAAGATTTGCCACTCCCAGAAGCCCCTACTAGAGTTAGAGTCGATCGATGAGCGAGTTGATTGAGTAACTTTTGGACTAATCCTTCTCTACCATAGAAATATTGGGCGTTTTCTTCATTAAAAGCTTGTAAACCCATGTAAGGGCACAAATTGAGGTCATAAACTCCTGAATCCTCTGGTTTAAGCGTTTCTAATCTGCCCGGTAAAACTTCGATCGCGCCCCTAATACCGGATAGCCACACCTGAAGTTTAATGGGTGTTCCTGCTAACTGTACTTGTAATTGACTAATCCAAGCAGCGACGGGTAATCCTTTCTGTCGATCCGCTTGTTTGAGAGTAGTTAATAAGGCTTGGGTAAACTGTTGGGAAGAACTCAAATCCGCAGCAGCAGCGATAATACATTGCCCTAACTCCGACTCTAGAGCTAAATCTTCTACCCACTCAGCCAAAGAATTTGCACCAGGACAGTCTAAAATGATAATCTGTTGAGTAGCTTGGGCATTACGCAGTACTTTTCTCAGCCAAGAGCGACTCAGACGTAATCCTTGTTTGAGTACTAACCAAGATTCCCCCGACTCTGTTTCTTCAATTCGTCCCCGCAGATACAATAAAGCAGTAGTTGCTTCTCCTTCGATCGCAGTTTCTGTTTGCTCTCCTATACTCAGACAGGTTTTAATAGCTTCTTTTCCTTCTGACCAAGGTTTGGTAGTTTGAGGGAAATACTCTAGAGAAAATTTACCCGTGCCTTGCCAGATTTGGCTCAGAGCTAAAGTTGTTGTAATATTATTTAATCCATCAATAACTAGAGCCTGACGGGGATTGGTAGTTAAAGAAACTGGCGGACGCTTGCCTAAAATTACTTTACCAAACCCTTCCACAATCCGCTTGGGAGTTTGTAAAGGATATTCTGACTGGAGTTGTCTTTCTCCCCGACTGCTTTTTTGTTGATTGATTAAACGTATCTGCTGATTGGTTTTATCGATATACCTGAGAGTTTGATGGTAAACGTATTGATAGAGAGAGTCCGCTTCGATCGTTCCTCGCGCATCAGCAGCTTCTCCCCTCAAACCCCTCATTAGATAGTAAGTAAATACTCCATGTCCCAATTCGGGAAACTCCCAAGACTGCTGAGCTCGATCGCAAGAAAGCAAAGCATAAAAACCCTGACTTTGAGCAGCTTTTTTCCGCAATATTTCCACTAACTGAGAAGTAGGATTAACTAAAGATTGAGGTTTGGACTTACTCAAACTGCCTCTTAAAGTCATCCCACCACTATGACAAGCATCGAGCCAAATTAATTGTTGAGTAGCACGACAATCACTTAAAAATCCTAATAATTCTTGGAGTGCTAAACCCGTCGAAGTTAACTGCTCTTTGACGGTATCAGCTAAACACAGAAAAACTTGTTGACTTTGTGGATCTAAAACACCGTGTCCAGAGAAATATAAAAGAATTGTATCTTCTGGTCGAGCATTAGCGACAACATCCTGGAGACTTTGCCGAAATGTCTTTAAATTTGGCTGTTTTTCGGTAAAATCATGCAGAGTAATTACTTTTCTGGCTCTAAAAGATTGAGTTGCTTCTTTGAGAGCTTCTCCTAAACCCTGGCAATCTAGGGCTGAATATTGCAGAGATGGTAAATTTTCATCCTGATATCGGTTAACTCCTACCAAAACAAGCCATAATTTGGCTATTTCTTCTCGATCGGCAGACTGAAAACTACGTTTCGCAACTATACGAGGACACATGATTTTACTTGCTGGGGAACCATCGCGATAATTTCTAATCTATTACGTTTGGATATCAGTTTTTATGCAAAGTTGTAATTTCTTTATCAATAAGTGCGATTCGATACCAAATAAGCGATAGGTTGTAGTAGACTTCTTGCATAAGTCCTATAAACCTTGGTTAAGTCGATGTAAAAGGTTCCGAATGCACTCGGGAGTGCTACGCTGAAACGGACATCCGACGTACCGTCGCCCTTCGGGAAGCACGTTTTTGAGGAAACCTCAAAAACCGTGTCCTCTTCAATTCAGCGTAGATTGGCGGTAAAAGGTAAAAGGAATTAATTTGAATTTCTCATTTATTTTGGCAAGAGGTCTAGTATACAAATAATAATAACATAGCATACTACTAACTCAAAGATTTAGCGATCGGGAGCGAATTTCTCTCTCAAAAGATCGCTTTTGCTCTTCGGAACAGTATTGGGTTTGGGTCTTGCTGACAGCATTTATAAAATTGTGAAACTCTTCATCCCTAGCACCAGCAACTAAATAGCCAAATAGTCTCTCGGCTAAAACAGGGAGGGTTTTGTAATTCTCAAAGGTTTGTATATATTGCCAAGATACTTGCACACATTTGAGGAGTAATTTTTGGCGAGTTTGTCTATCTGCCAACACCAAATAAGACATCTTCTGCCGACAACAGTGTGGACAGACTTGATAACCATAGAAATCTAAAATGTTAAGAACCAGTGTTAAAGTATCTCGATCGTAATCGGCTAAAACCTTTTCCATTAAAGTTGGCAGTGATTCCTCTAATGGCAGCAAGCAGTAAGCATGGAGCCGGAGGAGCTGTTCATCATTCTCCTTATTGTCAAAAATTTCCGTCTTTGAGAAAGGTAAATAAGTACTATGGGTATGGTCTGACATGAGTAATAGCTCCAGGTTATGCTCTTAATTGCCAAAAATTCCCGAATAATTGTCAAAATATTGGTAAATGTTGTGAGCGAAGAGTAATTTGTTCTCAAAACAAAAGTACTATGAAATGAATCATCTCCAGATCGCTCTTGAATAAATTCACGTTGCTCGCTCTTATCTAGTTAATCAGTTCTCATCTCGACTAATTTTTAACTTAAATTTGTGGCGGTCATAATCAACATCAGTCAAGACAAGCCTAGTACCCGTCAAACTACGATGGTGCTGCAATAAGTCTAACAGTTCGGCGTTGGTAAATCGTTGCTTAAAGTATTGAGCTGCATAGTCATCCTGAGTTTGACGAGCAATCATTTCGACTAAATGCTGGCGTAAGCTCAATTTTTTGGAGGCATTGAGGTAATTCTCCAGCAAATGTGCCATCAGTCTCACATAATCATCTTCACATCGGTTAGAAGGGTTCTCTTGCAAGTAAAGATAGAGACTCTGTAAATTCGAGATAATAGTAGAGAAATTTTCGTCATTAGCAGCAAGGCTAATCAGACTTTCGAGAGTGGGAGGAGAAGTATTTGTCATCATTAAGACTCGATAGTGATAACACTATTAGTATGAATACTAATTAAGTCTGTGTCTAGAACCAAGCTCTAAACTTGATAAGCTCTTGATGAAAGGACATTATTTTTTAAATTTAGCTTGAAGTAATTGAGCCGAAAATAAGTAATTTTACCGAGCGAGTAGAGATAAAAATCGATAGGCTTCTTTTATTTTCATCTCCAATGAGGATGTAGTTTGGACAATCGAATCCCCGCTCGAAAGAAGAAATTAAGAGAAAATACCAAAATACACTGAAGCCAAAAGTAGCTAGAGAAGCAATTATGAATAAGATGTCAACCTAATTAAATTAACTTGACCATCTCTGCTGTAACAGTAGAAAGAAAAGCTCGTTGGATAAGCGATGATTAATTTATTTGTCAATTGGCAATCTGGTTCAATTTTTGGTATGACAGCCTTGATTTTGTCAGTCACAGGGCTAACGGTTCGAGCAGAAACTCTCACCGAAAAAATTTCTTCACAAGAAAACTCAAATTTACAGCGAAAATCTGATTCTGCTTCGGCAATAGCACAGCAAATCGAGCCAGGTAGAACAACGCGCTCTGGTTCTAGTTATTGGGGACTTGGTGCGAATATTGGTCTGGACGGAAATACCAGTGTGGGAGAAAGTGGGTTAGCTGTGATTAGCAAAATAGGATTAACTGACTATTTATCTTTTCGTCCCTCGGCTTTAATTGATGACAATATCACTTTTCTACTTTCTTTAACAGTTGACTTTTGGGGCAAACGATTCTCCAAAGAAGACTTGAGGATTGCCCCTTATCTTGGTGGGGGTATCTCTCTGGCTACAGGTGAAGACGATACCGTTGGCTTATTAATTACTGGGGGCTTAGATATACCTTTATCGGCTAAATTTACGGCTAATACGGCTATTAACGTCAACTTAATTGATAATACTGGCGTAGGTCTTTTATTAGGGGTCGGTTACAACTTCTAATCCGCACAAGTATTTTGATTCCGTAGCAATACGCACTTAGATTAGGACACTTATTACTCATTACTTATTACTTATTACTTACGAGCAATTAGATCGACTTGTTCTAACAGATTAACGTACTGCGATAAAGGGTTTGGTGCCTAGTTAGGTAACATCAGTTACTTATATCTGACCAAGTTAATCCGATAGCGTTGTTTCTTAGTTACAGAAACTTCTCCTACTTTCAATCTACCTTTACCCCGAACAGAAATTAAGTCTCCGGCTTTAACGTTGTAACTAGATTGAGTAATATCTTTCCAATTAACTCTGACATCCCCTCCAGAAATAGCACTCGCCATTTTACTCCGAGACATCCCAAAACCAGCCGAAGCGATCGCATCTAGACGCATAGAGGCTTCTACTGTCGTCATTTCTTTTTTCTGAGGTGGGCGTATTTTTAGTTCGTTAAAATCAATTCTACGAGTTTTCACGCTTACAGAACGTACTTGGGTTAAAGATGATTCCAAAAATTCTGCTATCTCTGGCACGACAATTACTTGCGCTCCTCTTTCTCCTAAAACAATAATATCGCCAATTTTATCTCTGACTAATCCCGTCCCCAAAATTGCGCCTAAAAAGTCTCTATGATTGGCGGGATCGAACAAAAAATTGCCAGCAATATCTAAAAGTGCTAATTCAATTTGGGACTTATCCAGCGGAATATCTGGGCGAGAAATACCCACTCTTTGTCTCTCTGCTTGTGGATAGCCACCCCAAGGTAATACTTCTATCTCTGTTAATTGCTGAAAAACTCGGTCGACTTCAATCAAGATAGGGGGTGAAAAAAAATCAGTTACAGTAACTTCCCAAGTTTTGAGGGCTTGCTCTGCTTTATCAATAATGCGAGCAACTTCTTCTTTATTTTCTACTTTTGATAATAATTCTTCTCTAGGCAACATTTAGTTAAAAGGCTTTGGTTTGAGCGCGTAAATTTTACTTGGGCATACGAACGATAACTCGTTTTTGAGATTTTTGTTTTCTGACCCAAGACAGAAATTTTTGCATTTTAGGTTCTTGCTTTAGTTTATCGGGGGTATTTAATTCTCGAGCAAGTTTTTTATTATCGAACAATGCGTGTATTTGTTTGTGACAAGCAGTACATATATTAACTGTAGGACTATCAGCTATTTTTTTTCTTTTGAGGTATTGTCTGGGAATCAGATGGTGAATAGTTAAATTTTCCATCTCTCTCTGACACAATTTACATTCCATAGCTTTTTATTTAATGAGTAATAGATTATGACATAACCTTTATTTTGAATTAAGAAAGTTTTTTTCAGGGCTAAGGGAGAATTGAAGAAACTCTAACAGGAAAGAGTAAGATGATTCAGGCTTATGCAGCAAACAAACAAGATGAAAAATTGGAGCTATTCGAGTACGATCCGGGTCAACTAAAAGACGAAGAAGTAGAAATTAAGGTCGAATATTGCGGAATTTGCCATAGCGACCTGAGTATGGTGAAAAATGACTGGGGTATGAGTGAGTATCCATTGGTTCCCGGTCATGAAGTCATAGGAACTATTGTAGCAGTTGGCGATCGCGTTAAAACTTTAGAGATAGGTCAGCAGGTCGGATTAGGTTGGTTTTCTCATTCTTGTATGCACTGCGAGTGGTGTATGTCGGGCAATCATAACTTGTGTCTCACTGCCGAACAAACTATTGTAGGTAGATACGGAGGCTTTGCTGACAAGGTGCGGGCTCATGAAGAATGGGTCATTCCTCTGCCAGAAGGGATCGATCCCGCTAAGGCAGGCCCTTTGTTCTGTGGGGGTATTACCGTTTTCAATCCTATTGTTCAGTGTAATGTGCAACCAACTGACCGAGTCGCTGTGATTGGTATCGGTGGTCTTGGACATATGGCACTACAGTTTTTACGAGCTTGGGGATGTGATGTTACTGCTTTTTCTACGAGTTCTGACAAAGAAGCTGAAGCTCGTGAATTGGGAGCAAACCACTTTGTTAACTCCCGTAATGCTAAGGAAATTGAAGCAGTTGCCAACTCGTTTGATTTCATTCTCTCTACTGTAAATGCCGATCTCGATTGGGGAATGTACCTCAACACCCTGCGTCCTAAAGGGAAATTACATTTTGTGGGAGTCGTACCGAATCCAATTCAAACCAATGTTTTTCCCTTACTAATGGGGCAACGATCCCTATCTGGTAGCCCCCTTGGTAGCCCGATTACAACGGCTACAATGCTTGATTTCGCTGCCCGTCATGGCATTGAGCCTGTTACAGAAACTTTTGCTTTCAGTCAGATTAATGAAGCATTGGCGCATTTAGAAGCAGGAAAAGCTCGATATCGGATTGTGTTGAAACATTAACTCATCGGTAGGAAGCATTCGTAACTCGGTTTTTAGCTATTAGCGATCGGCCATCAGCTTTTGAAGTGTTTTGCTCTACTCTAAGTACCTAAGCATAATCATTTATAAATTTATAACTCCCCAATCCCTATTTCATCTCTCCACCAGTAATTTATTTTGCACGGGTACTTAACCTCCCAAGAAGCTATCTCAGCGAAGCTGAGGCACTGCGTGATCGCCTGCATTTTTTTGAATCTATAGAAAAAAGTCTTCTCATTATTGTCGAGTTTGGTTGAATACTAAGCAGAAGAAGGCTCCGAAGCGGGATCGCTCACCATCTCTTGATAAAAAAGTCAAGATATAGAGCCTATTTTTTCAGAAAACTTAATAAAAGTTAATTAAAAAATGTTGCAAGTCTAGCGATCCCGTTGCTAGGGTGTACACGAGTTGTTGCTCTTGTCAATACTTTTTAGAGAGCGAGGAGACTTAATCATGGAACATCTTAGTTATCTATCTATCTATCTATCTTGGCTGCTTTCCTAATGAGGAAATTTTGAATTACTAAGACATGATTAGTTAATCATTATCAAAAGTTTTAATCATTTGAATTACTGCACTGCTAACGAGCATCTAAATGATGCTGGGCAATTATCTCAATAGTGGAGGTATTTAATCATGAATATAGTAGGTAAAACAGCCCTAATTACTGGGGCTTCCCGTGGAATTGGCAAAGCGATCGCGCTAGAATTGGCCAGACAAGGCATTAAGCGATTGTTACTAGTAGCCAGAAATCGGCAAAAATTAGCTGAAGTAGCTACCGAAATCCAATCATTGGACGTAGAAGTAATTACTTTAGCGGTAGATTTAACTCAGCCAGTATCGATTAATATCGCGATCGCTCAAGCATGGCGCACCTATGCACCCATTCAGATACTGATCAACTGTGCTGGTGTAGCGCACCAAGCTCCTTTCTTACAATCAAAACAGCAAAAAGTCGAAGAAGAAATATCCCTTAATCTATTAGGCATGATGACAATTACCCGTTTAATGGCTCGACGGATGGCAGCTCAAAGGCAAGGAATAATCGTTAATGTTTCCAGTCTGATGGGTAAAGTGGCAGCACCGACTATGGCTAGTTACTCGGCAACTAAATTTGCGATCGTCGGATTTACTCAAGCTTTACGCACTGAATTAGACCCCTATAATGTTAAAGCGATCGCGCTTCTACCATCCCTGACGGATACCGACATGGTTAGAGACTTAAAATTATTTCGTTGGGTAATGCCAATGACTCCTGAAGAAGTTGCCCAAGCATTAATTAAAGGCATAAAGAAAGACTCTTCCGAAATTTTAGTGGGATGGCAAAGTCATGCAGCCTTGTGGTGTCAACGTATTTTTCCTTGGTTATTTGAGAAGATTTTGTTATTAGCTGCGCCTTTATCCTTAGAAAAACCAAGAGAAATGGCAAAATCTAGAGAATTAGGGCTATCTAATCTGAAATTAAATCGCTTAAATCAAATAAAGGAAACTGGGTAGCTTAAATAACGTCAGTTCGGGTTAAGATAATTAGTCGGTTACGGTAGCTATAAGCTATAAGCTATAAGCTCTAAGCTTTTAAGGCATCTTTTGCTAAGAGCGAAAAACAAATCTAACTAGACAATAGCATTTCTTAAACCTTTGGAATATAAGGAGTCTAGTTTATCCCGAACTCAAGTTAAATAGGGACATTCTAGGGAGTGTCCCTATGAACTCCCTTGTTAACGATTATCGATTTGCGCTCTCTGTAGCTTACCCGAAAAATCTACATAGACAGTTTTCCACTCTGTAAATACATCCAAAGCTGTACTTCCAGCTTCACGATGACCATTACCTGTTTGCTTTACGCCACCAAAAGGAAGATGTACTTCTGCACCAATAGTAGGACCATTAATGTAAGTAATCCCGGCTTCGATATCTCGCATTGCTTGAAAAGCCCGATTAACATCGCGAGTATAAACCGAAGAAGATAAACCATAAGGAGTATCGTTAATGATTTCAATAGCTTCCGCAAAAGAATTAACTTCGATTAAAGAAACTACAGGGCCAAAAATTTCTTCGCGAGCAACCCTCATATCTGGAGTAACGTCATCGAGGATAGTTGGTTGAAAGAAATAACCATTTTTTAACTCTTCTCCTCTAGCAACTTGTCCGCCAATGAGTATTTTTGCTCCTTCATTGCGGGCAATTTCTAAATAATCACTCACTCTTTTTAATTGTGTGGAATTTACTAAAGGGCCTACATCCGTATTTGAGTCTGTACCTGCACCGAGACGTAGTTTACTGGTTTGTTCTACTAGTCTGGTAGTAAATTCAGCTTTTATTTCTTTGTGTAGTAACAAACGACTAGTGGCAGTACAACGTTGTCCTGTCGTACCAAATGCCCCCCATAAAGCCCCTTCCAAAGCTAAATCTAGGTCTGCATCTTCCATCACAATTTGGGCATTTTTACCTCCCATTTCTAGACATACTCGTTTATGGGTACGTCCACAAGTTTCTCCTACTTCTGCTCCTGTAGTAGAAGAACCGGTAAATGATACTAGATCGACATCGGGATGCTCTAGTAAGGCACGACCGACTTCTTTGCCCGAACCATGAACTAAGTTAACTACCCCAGCAGGTAAACCCGCTTCAGCAAAAATCTCTATCAGCATGGTGCCACAAGCGGGAGTATCTTTAGCTGGCTTAAACACAATAGTATTACCACAAACTAGGGCGGGTAAAGCTTTCCAACAGGGAATAGCAATAGGAAAGTTCCAAGGAGTAATTAAAGCACAAACTCCAATAGGTACACGCATGGTCATAGCAAACTTGTTTCCCAATTCTGAAGGAGTAGTTTGACCAAATAAGCGTCTACCTTCTCCTGCATAGTAGAATGCACAGTCAATTCCCTCTTGGACATCGCCTCTGGCTTCAGTTAGAACTTTGCCCATTTCTCGACTCATAAGCCGTGCGAGTTTTTCTTTTTCTTGCAGTAGTAGTTCTCCTATGCGCTGAATATATTCCGCTCGCTGTGGTGCCGGAACAGTCCGCCAACTTTTATAGGCCTGACGGGCTGCGACAACTGCCTTATCTACATCGGTTGCGCTAGATCTGGGAAAGGTGGCAACTAATTCTTGAGAGTTGGCGGGGTTTCGGCTTTCTAACCTATCGTGCGATCGCGCAGAAATCCAATTCCCATCGATATAATTGAGACATTTGATGGCATTAGTCATGGCTCTAGACCTCCTATACCGATTATGTTAATCGATCGAGTTAGGATAGCAGAAAATATTTATTTTTAAGCGTAAACTTCGGCTTTTACCTTTTCTTCAGAGAAAGACTTAACTGGAAAAATTTTGGGTGTTCCTGCTACAACTGATAAATTAACTTTAGTTCCTACATCTACGGCAATACCTGCACTAGTTCGAGCGTGTAATCTTTTTCCCGAAGCTGTTTCTAAACAATAACGGTATTCTCTACCCAAAAATTGCCTTTCTTTGACTACTACTGCGGAATTTTCATCGGGAATGAGGAGAATGTCTTCTTGGCGCAGCATTAAATCACCGCGCTCGAAATTATTATTAACAACGATAGATGCAGGAATTTTTAATTCGCCAATTTCTGTTGTCCATACTTGCCCTTTCTTTTTAGCGGGTAAGAAATTGGCTTGAGTGACAAACTCGGCAACAAAGCGAGATGAGGGTTGGGTATAAATAGACTCTGGTGTACCTATTTGCTCTAACTTTCCTTTAGACATCACCGCAATTTTATCGGAAATAGCCAAGGCTTCTTCTCGATCGTGAGTAACAAAAATAGCTGATGTTCCCGCAGCTTTAAGAATACAACGGATTTCTTCTCTTAATCGATGACGTATTTGCGCGTCTAAATTACTTAGAGGTTCATCCAATAACATTAATGCTGGTTGAGGTGCTAAGGCTCTAGCTAAGGCTACCCTTTGCTGCTGCCCCCCAGATAATTCGTGAGGATAGCGTTTTTCTAGTCCTGCTAATCCGACTAAGGTTAATACTTCCCCTACTCTTTGTTTTATTTGTTTGCTGTTAAGACCTTTTTTTCTTTTTAAACCAAAAGCAATATTATCTGCCACACTTAAATGAGGAAATAAGGCATAATCCTGAAATACCATTCCCGTGTTGCGCTTTTCAGGAGGAAGCCAATAATTTTCACTATTAACTAACTGTCCTGCTAATGTAATTTTTCCCTGAGATGCTTTTTCAAACCCAGCAATTATTCTCAATAGAGTGGTTTTACCACAACCAGAAGGCCCGAGTAGTCCTAATAACTCTCCTTGTTGAAGAGTTAGACTAACATCCTTTACTGCTGGAGTAGAATAGTGGTTAAATTTTTTGGTAACACTCTCTAGATCGAGAATTGCCGATTGTTTCATCTGAAATATGCTTGGTGTAAACTGAGTAAGTCTATATATAGAACTACTTATATATAACAATACGTACTTATAACTATTTCTAAGCAATTAGATAAGTTGCTTTTAGATAATTATTAGCAACACTACGTAGTTTAATATATCATTAAAATCTATTTCTAAATAAGAAAGATTATCAAAAACATTCTATACTTAGTCTTACACCAATAAGGTAAACCATCATATTGGTCAAGCGATCGCGGAATGTGGCGGGGCGTATAAGCTTCCGTAATCATGTCATACTAACTAATTTGTCACTAAAGCTATTAAAATGAATGCCTGCGAGTAAAGTCGATCGACAATAACCTCTATACAGGCAGTATCAAATCCTCATATTATATCGATCGTCGCTTTCAAGATACTTTCTAAAGTAATTATTTTTCAAGCTATTTAACCGCAAAAAAGAGAGGTAGACAAACTTGGCAAATCTCTTCTACATGACGATGATCTGTGCCACAGCAGCCACCAAGAACATTCAAAAAAGGAAGTTGTCTTTTTAATTGTCGATACTGAGAAGCAAGTTCTACTGGGTTGCCATCATCTAGTTCTTCCGCTTCATCGAGTTCAACATGACTTCTGATAGAGGCATTGGCTCTAAGCCCGCGAATTCTCTCTAACCACCTTTCACCAGTAGGCAGTACGCTGTCAAAATGAGTAGGATGGGCGCAGTTAATCATGTAATAAATAGGTGTGCTATCGGTAGCATTATCGACTTGTTCGATCGCATTTTTCAGTGGTTGTCCAGTGGGCAGCCGACCATCAGTTTCCACTGTAAAAGAGATAACAACTGGGATATTGGCATTACTAGCAGCTCGACTGATGCCAATTGCCTCTTCTACATAAGTCATAGTGATAGCTGTTACCAAATCTACTTTAGCGGAGCAAAATGTTTCAATTTGCGCTGAATGATAGCGTTCTGCTTCAGCCTCACTCATCAATGACTCAGGATTATAGCCATCTCCCCTTGGTCCAATACAACCACTAATAACCATTGGGGTGTTGTGGTTTTCGTATTCGTCTCGAATATCTTGAAGTAATTCGATTGCCTTGCGATTGAGAGCAGCAATTTCGGCTGTTGAATATCCCAGTTTGTCGCCCCAGTCCTCACTGGCTCGCCAAGTGGGACTTTCCAGAATCAACCCTACCTCATATTTTTGGGCTAGTTGGGCATAGGTACGGAAGTATTTGTGTAAAGCTTCGTATCCCAGAGCATTTTTAAATAAATCAAACGCTGCAAAATAAGGTAAATTAAGTCCTTCATTAAAGATTAGAGTGGTTTCAATCCCACCATCAGTAAGAAACAAATTATCAGAAAGTTGAGGTAAATTCTTTTTAGCTCGTGGCATTATCTAAATCTTTAAATTCATTTGAGGAATAAGTTTGTCACTTAATCCTTGCTCGTCTTTTGAATCTAAAGAGTAATAGAGAATAATTAGGGATGAATTTCAGTTAATGGCAACTCGCCAGTCCATCTACAACGGTTTGAGTTAAACCTTAACTCTCGATGACATAACCTCACTTATAACTGCGTTGAGTTAATTTGACATTCTCGAATTCTAATTGCTCTTTGTGTAGTAAGGGTACTCGTTCATCTCCTTGATATTGCCAGGCAGCAACATAGGCAAAATGCTCGTCATCTCGTTTAGCTTCTCCTTCTGGTGTCTGATATTCTTCCCTAAAATGTGCGCCACAAGATTCTTCTCTGTTTAAAGCATCCCGTGCCATTAATTCACCTAATTCAAGGAAGTCAGCTACTCTACCGGCAAATTCTAAGTTTTTATTCAAAGTATGAGCATCGCTCGGTACTTTAACATTTTGCCAGTATTCTTCTCTTAATTGGGCGATCGCGCCAATAACATATTCTAATCCTTCTCGGTTGCGAGACATGCCCACATAATCCCAAAGCAGCTTACCCAGTTGTCGGTGAAACTCGGTGACGGTTTTTTCGCCCTGGATACTCAATAGTTTGTCTATTTTCGTATTTACGGCTGCTTGGACTTCGGCAAAAGCTGGATGATCCGTATCCACAGGCTTAATATCTGTGGTAGCTAAATAATTACCCAGAGTATAGGGAATTACAAAATAACCATCTGCCAAACCCTGCATCAAAGCACTGGCACCAAGACGGTTAGCACCATGATCGGAAAAATTAGCTTCTCCTAAAACGTGTAAGCCAGGGATAGTACTCATCAGATTGTAGTCTACCCACAAACCGCCCATAATGTAGTGAACGGCGGGATAGATACGCATCGGTACTTCGTAGGGATTTTCGGCGGTGATGCGTTCGTACATTTGAAATAGATTACCATAACGTTCCGCGATCGCGCCCTTACCCAGTCTTTTAATAGCATCGCGAAAATCTAAATAGACGGATAAACCCGTTTCCCCTACTCCTCTCCCTCGATCTGTCATCAGTTTGGCGTTGCGAGAAGCCACATCGCGGGGGACGAGATTACCAAAACTAGGATACTTAGTTTCTAAATAATAATCTCTTTCAGCTTCGGGAATTTGTTGGGGAGGACGTTTATCGCCTGGTTGTTTCGGCACCCATACCCTACCATCGTTGCGTAAACCCTCACTCATCAGTGTCAGTTTAGATTGATAGTCCCCAGAAACAGGAATACAAGTAGGGTGAATCTGAGTGTAACAAGGGTTAGCAAATAAAGCACCCCGTTTATAGCATCGCCAAGCAGCAGTTACATTAGAGTTTTTAGCATTGGTAGAAAGATAGAAAACATTACTATAACCTCCCGTACACAGAAGTACTGCATCCCCTGCATAGGATTCAATTTCCCCTGTAATTAGATTACGAACGACAATTCCTCTAGCTTTCCCTTCAATTACTACCAAATCCAACATTTCCCGACGGGGAAATACGGTAATTCTGCCCGCAGCAATTTGCCGAGACATGGCACTATATGCCCCCAGTAACAGTTGCTGTCCCGTTTGCCCCCTAGCATAAAAAGTACGAGATACTTGCGCCCCACCGAAAGAGCGATTAGCCAGTAACCCCCCATATTCTCTAGCAAAAGGTACACCCTGAGCCACACATTGATCGATAATACTATTACTTATTTGGGCTAAACGATAGACATTAGCCTCGCGGGAGCGATAGTCACCACCTTTGATCGTGTCGTAGAATAATCGCCATACTGTATCTCCATCATTGGGGTAATTTTTCGCCCCATTAATTCCTCCCTGGGCAGCAATACTATGGGCACGACGAGGAGAATCTTGAATACAAAAGCTTTTAATGTTATAGCCCAACTCCGCTAAAGTAGCTGCTGCGGAAGCCCCCGCCAAACCAGTACCAACGATGAGAATAGTATATTTGCGTTTATTAGCAGGACTCACTAACTTACAATGGTCTATAAAATTGTCCCATTTATTTTTTAGTTCACCAGCAGGAATTTTAGGGTCTAGTTTCATGAGGGTTGTTTGGCAAGTATTGACAAAGTCGAAGCAGACTCTATCATCTTATGGCGGAGTACCTTCGACTCTAATTATATTCATAGTCTAATTTACTACTGACAGCGCCCAAATACCAGAACTCAATAAAGCATGATGTACTTCGACAACGTTACCCCGATAGCCACCAACAGAAAGGTAGTCTACTCCAACAGTGCGAACTTTTTTCTCGGCAAGGTAATGCGCTGCTTTGGTAGAGATATGAACAAAATTTTCGACAAATGTATCCGACTTGAAAGCGCGATCGCTATTTTGAGTTTTGAATAATATTATGTTTATGAATCCGACAGTTAACTGCGCGGAACGTGGTGGTTGTATTCTAGTGGGAATTCCCCAACCGCCCAGTCCTGCGGTCAAAATAAACTAAGATTTATATAAGCAGGGGAAGCAAACCTTATTTTCTCGTTATAACTTGAATCAATAGTTAATTTGAGCAAATCTTTTCACTAAATTCGGAAATAATCGGGAATAATTTTTATATGGGTATTAACTACAATAAGAAATAGGCTCCACTATAAAATTAAGAGACAACATGAATTTATCTATTAATAAGCTAGGTGTCTACTTGGGAATCTTGGCACTTGGCGGTGGTGCTGGATTTTGGGGAAGTCGTTATTGGCGAGAGCAATCAACTTTTGTCGAACCATCTCCTCTTTATTCACAGGTATTACCATCTTCTCCTGGAAAGATCGATGTAGCAAATTCTAGCCATAATATTAACTTTATTGCTCAAGCAGTGCAGAAAGTAGGTCCGGCAGTTGTTCGTATTGATGCAGTCCGTCCAGTATCTTCTTCTCTCCCAGAAAAATTTAAACAACCTTTTTTCCGCCGTTTTTTTGGTAACAAAGAAATGAACCCACCAGAAAGAGTGGAAAAAGGTACGGGATCGGGATTTATTATTAGTTCTGATGGTCGTTTGATTACTAACGCTCATGTAGTGGAAGGAACGAATAGAGTTAAAGTCACCCTCAAAGATGGTCAAATTTATGAAGGAGAGGTCTTAGGAGTCGATCCCATAACCGATGTAGCCGTAGTTAAAATTGAAGCTACCAATATGCCGACGGTGACTTTAGGCAAAGCAGAAGTTCTGATCCCTGGAGAATGGGCGATCGCGATCGGCAATCCTCTTGGTTTAGATAATACAGTTACTGTAGGAATTATTAGTGCTTTAGGTCGTTCTAGTTCTCAAGTAGGAGTGCCTGATAAAAGAGTAAGATTTATTCAAACTGACGCTGCGATTAATCCTGGCAATTCTGGCGGGCCTCTGCTTAACGCTAAAGGAGAAGTAATCGGTATTAATACCGCTATTCGTGCTGATGCTCAAGGATTGGGTTTTGCTATTCCCATTGAAACGGCTCAACGTATTGCCCAACAACTATTTACCAAAGGACAGGCAGATCATCCCTATCTAGGAATTAAAATGATGACTCTCGACCCGTTAATCAAAGAAGAAATTAATCGTAGTGGAGATTACAATTTTAAAGTAACCGAGAATCAGGGTGTAATCATTGTTGAGGTTATGCCCAATTCTCCTGCCGAAAAAGGAGGTTTACAAAAAGGAGATACAATTATTAAGGTTAGTGGTCGTTCGGTTAAAACAGCCACAGAGGTACAAGAACAAGTAGAAAAGAGCGAAATTGGTGAAGCTTTATTAATAGGAGTTATCCGTCAAAATAAAGCGCAAATTATTGAAGTAAGACCAGGTGCATTTCCCCAAGCAGAATTTGAGTAAATATCCTAATTTATAGTGATTGAAGTAGAAGTCCATTCGTCTCTTCGTGCTTTTCTTAAAGCTCAAAATAATACCGATTGGCCTCACCATTTAACTATGGCGAGACTAATAGCGAGAGCCTTACGCTTGGGTAGACCTGCTTTAATTCAAACTGGGAGTAGTGTAGGCAAGTATTGTTTTAGCTATTTAGTACCGGCTTTACTCGGAGACTGGTCGGTCATTTTGGTTGCTCCAGATTCCGTACGACAAAGTTTACTCAAACAAAAAATTCCTTTACTGCAAGACTGGTTGAAGACCGAAAAAAAAGTCAGAATAGGCGATCGCTGGAGTGAAGGAGATGGTTTACTCCTAACTACACCCCAAGCTTGGTTGAGCGATCGCCTAGATCGGGATGGGCGTTTTCCTCCCCATATCTTGACCATTATTGACTGTGCAGAAAATTTAGAAACATGGGTAAGACAAGAATTAACCATTCCCTTGGAGATGTGGGACTGGTATCAATTAATCGATTTTGCTCCTCAATATGCCCAACTGATTCAGAATGTCCGCCTTAAGTTAACTCAAACTATTTTCGCTCATCCTCAAAATCCCTATAAGTGTTATTTACTAGATAAAATAGAACGAGATACCGTCACTAATTTACTGGCAACTCTAGCTCAAAAAAATTTACTGACTCCCAAACTAGAACAATTTTGGCAACAATGGCAACAAACAGGCACTATTATTTGGGCTACTAGAGATAGACAACAGGGAAAATTTACTATCTATACTTCCCCCCCTGAAGTAGCTACCGCCCTACAGCCAATTTGGCAACAACAACCTGTCATTTTAGTTGGTAGTTATCTCGAGCGCGAATCTTCAGCCGTTATTTATCGTCAACAACTAGGCTTGGGGGAACTTCTCTGTCTTCAGTTTTCTCCTCATCGTCGTAACGAACATATCCAGCTTTATTTGAGCGATCGCTTACCCATGCCGAATACGCCTGATTTTCAAAAAAACTTGCTCGATCGAGTGCTAACTTTAGTTAACTATAGTCGCAATGTTGCCAAACCTGTAGTTATCTTAATCAATGACGTTCCCTTAAAAGCTCAAGTGGGAGCAGTTTTAGCAGCCGAATTTGGTTCAAAAGTCCAAGTAGAAAAAACCGATCTAGCCCGAGATGGTATTTTAATTTGTGGTTGGGAATTTTGGCATTCTTTTTCTCTTAAAGTTTATGCTGTCGGTTCATCTTCTCCTCAAGACTTTCCCAAACCGCAATTATTAATTATGACTACCCTTCCTCTACCATCTTTAGAAAATCCTTTGGTTGCTAGTAGGGTGGCATATTATAAACATAAACGTCAAGACTGGTTTCGTCTGTACTTGTTGCCTACTGCCTTAAAAGCTATTCAACAAGCTATCATACCTTTAAGAGAGTCTCAGGGAATAGTAGCTCTACTAGATAATCGGGTTAACTATCGTAGCTATGGTAAAACTATTTTGACGGCTCTAGAGCCTTGCGCTCGGATTAACTACATCGATCCTACTTGGTTTGGTTTGAGTCTTTAAGCTCAATTAAGATTCACATTGTTTGTTTTCTAAGAGCTTTTTCACAGTTAGAAATCCTCAGATTTTGTCAATACGTAAGTCCTAAAATGATTAAAATCAGCTTAGAGCTAGACTGAAACTCAAAACTCCCTTTAATGCTAATATCAAATAAGTCATCAAACAACTTACACTTACGATCGACCAGTTTTACTCAAACCCCATATTCTCAGGCTACGCCCCGATCGATCTGTCTCTTCCCGTATGGAAGCTCAAATTGTAATTCAAATTTTGGATACTCTGTAAATTGGTTTGACAGCTTGTCTTTTGACAGAGAGAAGATATTAAGTTAAGTTCTCTAACTTGTACTTACTATAGAAAGATCGATGGATAAGCAAAAAACAAAAAGAAAATTCTTCTCGATTGGCTTTGCACCTCATGACGGTATAATTTCTATTGGCGTTTCTCCTCACGGATTCATTTCGATTGGTGCTATTCCTCACGGACTCATTTCGATTGGATTGGTACCTATGGGCGCGGTCGCGATCGGTTTTGTGTCTATGGGACTATTTAGTGTTGGTGCTGTTTCTATGGGATTAATGAGCTTAGGACAAAACAATATGAGTGTTTTTCAACTCAAGTCAGGAGAATCTCATCAACATCAAATGCCTAGTTCAGAAATGAAGCAACACGATCGTATGCATCACTAATTTTGTTGAGAAATTGTTTTTCAATGTTGTTTTTCCTTTACTCCATAAAAAACACTCATAACGATTTTGTTTTTTTAAATACGAGAAATACCCACGTTTTGATAACGTGGGATTAGTTAATTTTTTATAAAAAATATCGCTCGGTCTGTTTAACTAATTAACTCTATATTTCTCGCTTAGCCATAAGTATAGAACCTTATTTTAGTAAGAAAAAAGATTAGGCACATAGCTCCCTAACGATTTACGCTGACATATTTCAGAATATCTTCATTATTCTTGTCAATATCATAAATATAGCCAAAGTTAATAGCTATTCTTCGACGCAAACCAAAAGTAGGATAGAGTTCAATCTCTAAATCTTGAGTAGCATATGAATCAGCAGATTTGATTAACTTTGTAGCAATATCTTTAGATAGATGATTACCAAATTTATTTAAAATATTTTTAGCACATTCATTTTTAGGGGCTTGCTGTAACTCTAATTGTCTGTTCTCATAAGCTAAAAGAATATTATCTAGGCAAATACCATAATCGTATGCATTAGTAAAATTAAATACTATTTCTTGGTTTTCTACTTCTCTGGTTGCTATCTCAGCATTATTATTACTTGTTGCCCGATCAGTTGCCGGGCGAATTTTATGATTAGTAGAATCGTAAATAAACTTACCTGCTTTTATAGCATAATTGGGAACTACACAAGCTTTTTCTCCTGTCAGATCGTGACTGATGACCGCTACGTTTTCTTGGCATTGCGTAAGTTTAAATCCCCAAGCCTCTGCTAATTGCATCATACGATTAGGAGTTTGTGAGATTTTAGTTTCCACTAGTTCGGGTTGGAAAGGAATTGCTAGTGCTGGTTGAACTCCCAAGAGCATTCCTGTCGTTAGTAATATTTTAATTATTTTGTGCATTATCTAAAGTTACTTATTATTTTATTTTGACTATTTTAGGCATGAGATGGATAATTTTTGGTTAATTAATCTCAATATCGATTTTGATAAAATTAATTAATTTTTGACTTTAGCCACTAAAAATAGTATTCAACCAATAGAAGTCAAACAAATTCTTATTTCTATTTTAGAAATCTTGGTAGTAATTCAAAATAGGGTACCGCCAATTATACATCGCGATCTTAAACCAGAAAATATTTTAGTTGATGACAAAAATAATGCTTATTTAATTGATTTTGGTTTAGCTAGAGTAAACAGTCAAGAATTAGCTTTGAGTAGTGTGGTAGCTGGTACGCCTGGATTTATACCTCCAGAAGAATTATTTAATTAATACTCCTTCGGTTAAAATTAGCAATCTGATTGATGAAAACTATAAATTCAATTTTAGTCATTTAATAACAGGAATTAATCCTGATTTTATCGACTGGCTACAAAAAATGGTTGCACCAAATCTCAAAGATAGATATGCCAATGCAGCCTCGGCACTTCAAGCATTAGAATCTATAGATATAATAGGTAAAGCTAAGTTTAAACCTAAATCTCAAAAGCTAAAAAGTTTAATAGTTATTACTAGTATAGTAACTCTAGCGAGTATCTTTATTTATCCAAAGTTACAACCTAATAATAATTCTCCTTCTGCCACTATTTCTAACTCTAATAACTCTACTTTATCTCAAGAACAACAATGGTTTAATCTCATCAAACCAAGTTGTAATTCTCTAGAAGTAGTTACAGCAATGGCTAAAACAAGTTATCCTCAATCGCCACAAGGAATAGGTTATGCAGCTAGTTGTTATGCTTTAGCAGGAAGACTAGATCTAGCAGATAAAGTCATTCAAGAACTACCACCTAATCTGAGAGTATATGCAGCAGAAATAGTATTTAATATTGGTCATCCTGTAGCCGATGCAGGTGATGATAAATCCGCAGGAAAAATGATGGATTTAGTTCTAAAATATTGGCCAGAAAACTACATGGCTTTATATCATGCTGGAATGTCAGCCTATGTCTTAGGAGAATATGATAAAGCCGAAACTTATTTACAAAAATTTCTGCGTATTTATCAAAGAAATGATGGTTGGACAAATAAAGCCAAACTGGCTCTAACTAGAATAGAACAAAATATTCCTGCCGATAAAAGTTTTTCTATTCATCATTAAATAAAAAAAGCTAATTTTTCTACATCTTCCTCGATCCTTTTTGTATGACTATATCATTTTGACAGGGTTTAATTTTAGGCTATTTTTCTAATTATTATCTATAATTGTTTTAAAATTCGTTTTAGGTTGCCAAATAATAGCACCATTTTCACCAGTAATATAAGATTTAATTCGTTTTTCTTGTAATAATTTTTGACTATCTTCTTTTATTCTAGAAGTAGAGGCGATCGCGATTTTAGGTTGCAGTATTTTTAACCATGTAGGCTCAATTTTTGTCCCAGAATATAAAAATACCTGGGGACTAAAACTAAAATTGTTTTTCTGTAAATATTTTTTGATATCTATTTGCTTTGTTTCTTTTAGCTTACCTAAGATTAGCCAAATTGAATCTTTAACGTCTAATTTAAGTAAAGGAGGCCGATCGTTAATTACATTTATTTTGATTGAATTAAGCGTAAGCTCGGCATTATCTGGTAAAAGTTTTATTTTAGGAGAATTAATCTTAATTGGTGGCTCGATCGCGGGATTAATTACCAAATTTTCAATAGCTATACTAGTGGCAATTTGTGACCAACCTTGACTAAAACTAGATGAATTATCTAAAGCTATTCCATAATCGAGATAATTAATACCCTGTTCTTTGAGAAAAGGTAAGACGGTATATTTTGCCGTGTCTGCTTGTCCACTATTAATTAAAATAACTTTGCCTTTATCTCGAACAACAATTACTTGTTCTTGTTTTGCAGCTAGTACCGTAATTTGAACTAAATTAAAATGATTATAGACAATAGGTAAAATTATTAAAGTTAGAGTAAATAATAATACTAAATACCAACGTACTTGCCACCATTTGCTCAGCCACACTAAACATAAGAGTAAATAAATTAAAAGTAGTGAATTAAGGGAAATCTTACCTACAGCAAAAGTACTTCCTGGTAAACTAGTAAAAAATTTAGTTATTTCAATTAAGAGAAGACTGGGATAAAAAAGAAAAGAAGCGATCGCGCTACCAAAAGGAGGAATAATTACTGCAATCATCGAACTTATCATTCCACCTAAACTAATAATAGTTACTAAAGGTGTAGCAACAATATTAACTAAAATACTATAAGTAGCAACAGTGTTAAAAACATAACAAATTAGAGGTAAAGTCCAGATAGAAGCAGCCAAAGGAACGGCAATTACAGTTGCAATTGTAGGTGGGAGCCAATCTAATTTTTTAGTAATAGCTGGTACAGTAATAATTAAACCAAAAGTAGCCAAAAAACTAAGCTGAAAACCTAAATCCCAAATCCATAGAGGGTTAAATAGTAAAAGTAGAGTCGCAGCTAAAAGTAGAGAGCCTAATGGAATTACTTTACGGTCTAACAATAAACCAACTAATGCTCCAACCCCCATTAAACTAGCACGAATTACCGATGGTTGTAATCCAGTCAAGCCAACATAAATTATCAGAGTAGATACTCCAATAAAAAATTGTGATTTTTCAGAAAAACGATTAGTTACTTTTAATATTACTGCTAATAGTAAAGATACATGAAAACCAGAAGCAGCTAAAATATGAGCTAGTCCAGCCTTGATAAAGCGATCTCGAATATCTTGGGGTAAATCTACTGCTTTTCTTCCCAAAACCATCGAACTAACTAATTCCCCGACAGGACTTCCTAAACCACTTACTTGAGCATTAATGATTCTTTGCCGTATTTTCCACCAGCCCCAAGTTGGTTCTTTTCGATCGTATTTAACTTCAATTTCTAATCCCTTTAAACCCGCAAAAGCCCCTTCACGATTAAGATAAGTTTTGAAATCAAAACCCCCTGGATTTTTAACAGTTTTGGGTCGATATAAAATACCTTTGATACTTACATTTTTACCTGGATAGATATCAATTTCTGGTGACAAAGGTAAAGTTACGTATAATTTACCCGCTACTTTTTTTGGTGGTGATACTTGAACTTGACGAGGCTGAAACCAAAACTTAATTCGTTCACTTTCTGTTAATCTTGGTTCCGTTAAAACTTTACCTTCTACAATAATAAATTGACTGGAAGATTCTGTTAATAAATAACTAATATCATTTACTTTAGGCTGAGGTATTCTCAACTGAAAATAAACTAGAGCAAAAATGGCAATAATTCCCGTACTCAGACAAACTTTACTATATTTTCTGACATAAGGAAAATGCGCTATAAGAATCGAGATAGCTATACTCAATCCTCCTAATCCTATAGCAACTAAAAGTAAATTTTGCCAATCAGAATTAGACCAATTAAATAAGCCTGTAGACAATAAACCAACAATGTAAGCTAAACAGAGAATTGTCCAACTATTACGACTCATTCACTAGAGAAATAATCTTTTTCTCTCCCAGTAAAACACAGGAAATATTTATTGAAAAGTTTTTGGTTTTTAGTCTTTAGTTTTTTGCTCTCTCTTTATGTTGGAGGAAACCTCCGCAGTTTATACGTCCCGTTTAGTTGTTAACTAACAACTAACAACTAACAACTCTTTATTAAGACAAAAATCTTCATTACTGAGGTAAATTAGCAAAAAGTTGTCTTACTGACTGCTGTGCTTTAGCTTCTATTAATTGCCAGTCTAATTCTCCCATTTCATCTAGTAAGCGAGTATCTATTTCTACTTCTTGGGTAGAGAGATCGTCTTGGCTAAAAATATTGTCAGGTGAAAGAATATAATCTTTAAAGCAGACTTGATAACACAATTGCCAGATATCTACTTCTAGCGATCGCTCTTGGCGAGTTAAACAGAGATGATAACCAGGGACAGGATGGGCGACTTCTTTATACGTACCTTTCCATTCAGATTCGTCTAATTGTTTGCGTAAATTATCCAGAATTCTGATTAAAGCTGGTTGCATTAGTACTTGGGCTTGTTCCCAAGCTAGTCTAGTTTTAAATTTAGGTTTCATAGGGTTTTTTTTGATGATACAACGTAGCCTGAAGCTAAACCTACTGTAATCATCAAACCCAAAGCAATAGTTACCTAGCTAGATTAAATTACCAACAATTATAAGTAAATTTGACACTTCTTCCTACGATAGAGAGATCGATCTCATTTATTTTCTCTTGCCAATCCCCAATCTCCCGAACAATTATCTCAAAAACGATGAATTTCAAATGGACGCAGTTCGCTCAAAATTTTATGCCTATTTGCCCATTAAAACCACGAATTGAATGATATCCTCCCCCAAAAAAGAAATTACCACGAGGATGTAATTGTAAGCCTCCAGAATAAGCAAAAGTGTCGTCACCAGAATAAAAACCAATCCCTACATAGGGAGATATACGAGGAAGATTAATAAATTTTAATATATCTCCTCCCGTTGCCCCGTCTTCTCCCACACCTACTTCTACACCAAAACCCCAAAACTTTATGCCTCCAGCATAGGTAAAATCTCCATCTTTTCCTCCCAGAGATGCCCAAGCTTGAGGAATAATTTGACTGGAAGCTGGCTGATGATCGGTTAAAAACACAGTAGTCATTAAACTGGCAGTTGCACTAACCAGAGCTAGATTAGATAAAAGCTTGTTTTTCATTGGAACACTCCCTATTGTTAATTATGTATTCTCGGTAATTTGTATTCACTACTATGCCTACACGCCAAAGTTTGAGCCAATCGGAATTTGAACTTTCTTATCTTGAATGGCATCAAGGAAAAGAACCTTTAATGTTGTTACATGGTTTAGCAGATTCCGCTTGGGTGTGGGCGAGTTTAGGAGATTATTTGGCAGATAGCCACCACATTATTGCTCCCGATTTGCGCGGTCATGGAGAAAGTAGTAAACCAGAAACAAGTTATAGTTCTAGAGAAATTGTTGCCGATCTAGAAGCATTAATGACTTCTCTTAATTGGAAAAATGCTCATATTCTAGGGCATTCCTGGGGTGCTAAGATAGCAGCAATTTGGGCGAGTAACCATCCAGAAAGATTTCGCAGTCTGATTCTAGTCGATCCTTTTTTTATTGGCAAACTACCTGCTTGGCTCAAGATTACTTTTCCTTTTTTGTATCGAGTATTGCCTTTTTTGCAGGGCATGGGGCCTTTTGCTAGTTACGGGGCAGCAGAAAACTTAGCTAAAAACTTAAAACAATATCGAGGTTGGAGTAAGCTACAACAGAAAGCTTTTCAAGAAAGTATAGAACAAAAAAGTGACGGGACTTGGGGCAGTAAATTTACTGTATCCGCCCGCGACCGCATTTTTGAAGATGTCATGAAAGTAGACGGATTAACACGAGAATTAACTATTCCTACCCTCTTTATCAAACCAGCAACAGGACTCAATCGTACAGCTTGGCAACTCAAACCTTATCGTACATATTTACCGAATTTAGAAATTAGAGAAATTCCTGGTAATCATTGGGCTTTCCTCGTCGAGCCAGAAATATTTAATCAAACTATAGCTAATTTTTTAGTTGAAGTAAGTAGAAAAAATACAGCAGAACTATAAACTGATAACTAATAACTGATAACTAATAACTAAAAATGAACATTCGTATTGGTAATGGCTACGATATCCATCGACTAGTAGAAGGACGAGCTTTAATTTTAGGAGGAGTAGAAATACCTCACTCTTTAGGTTTACTAGGACATAGCGATGCCGATGTTCTGACCCATGCCATCATGGATGCCATGCTCGGAGCATTGAGTTTAGGAGATATCGGTCATTATTTTCCCCCTAGCGAGCTAAAATGGGCGGGAGCAAATAGCCTGACTCTCTTAGAACAAGTCGCTCGATTAATAGAATCACAAGGTTGGCAAATAGGCAATATAGATTCAACGATAGTAGCAGAACGTCCCAAACTAAAACCCCATCTTAAATCTATGCGCGATCGCCTAGCACAGACATTATCTCTTAAACCAGAACAAATAGGTATAAAAGCTACTACTAATGAAAAATTAGGACCGGTAGGTAGAGAAGAAGGTATTTGCGCCTATGCAGTAGTTCTTTTGTTTAATAGTGAATAGTCAATAACTAATGACTGTTAACTAATTGAATGGTAAATAGAGTTACAGCTAATTAGAAAGAAAAGTAGTAAGGAAGATGCCATTCAGTTTAAAGTAAGTTAAATTGAGATCGAAAAAGCCAACCTATCAGTTGGAATGCAGGCAGCAGCATAAAATTTAAAGATAAATTGCTATATTTAGCAGGATATTTATGATAAGTATATTCATGTATTCTTTAATTCTGCCAATCTAGTCGTTTTTACGTAGTCTAATTTAGCCCTTATGAGTGTTGTTTTAGAAATTGGTGAACGAGTATATACTTCAGAAGATTTAGTTCCTCTTTTATCTGAGTATCAAATTTTGCCGAAATTAGCCCAGGAAATTCTTGTAGATGAAGAGCTAGCCAAGATTGAATGTTCTCCAGAAGAAAAAACCTTGGTATACAATCAATTTTGTCAGCAACATCAACTTATTACAGAAGAACAAGTACAAAGTTGGTTAGAACAACAAAAAATGACCGGTCCGCAGCTAGAAAAAATGCTGCTAAAAAAACTAAAAATGGACAAATTTAAGGAAGCTAAATGGGGAGAGCGAGTAGAATCTTATTTCACCAAACGCAAAACTCAGTTAGATCGGGTAGTCTATTCCTTAATTAGAACTGATAAAGCAGAAATTGCTCAAGAACTTTATTTTCGGATTCAAGAAAAAGAGAATAGTTTTAGAGAATTAGCAATGGAATATTCTCTGGGTTCAGAAGCTCAAACAGGGGGTTTAATTGGTCCAGTAGAAATTAATGCGCCTCATCCTAAAATTGCTCAACTTCTTTCTACCATGAAACCAGGTCAAATCGTACCGCCTACAAGAGTTGGTGAATGGATCGTGATTATTCGCTTAGAAAATTACCTTTCTGCCGAGCTAGATGCACCAATGAGACAAAGAATGCTTGATTCGATGTTTAGAGAGTGGCTAAATCAAGAAATTAGTCAAAAAGTATCGTTTTTACCTAGCGCAGTCACTAGTTGAGTTGACGTAATTATGAGCTATACAATCACAGTAATCGAACAGTTTCTTTCTCTAGTTCCCCAATTCAATCAATTACCCCCAGAAGAAATCACTAATTTGGCTAAAAAACTTAAGCCACTGCGCTATCGGATGGGGCAAGTGATGATCATGCGGGAAAAAATGCAAGGGCAAATAGCCATCATCTGCGAAGGACAGGCAAGGATGCTTGGTTACGATCCCCGCACCAAAATGCCCATAACCCTAGAATTAATTAAACCGGGACAGATTATTGGCTCGGTTAATCTAGCACGAGGTATACCCTGTGAGACAGCGATGGCTTCTACTGAGGTTGTCTGTCTGACCTTAAATAACAGAGAATTTTATAATTTATTAGAGCAATACCCTCAGCTTAAACAAAAATTTAGTAATAAACCTAGTTTAGTCGAAATATTTGACTTATTGGGCATTCAATTAGAGAAAGAAGCTCAAGGAGATTTAGACCTTAAAAAGTTAGCAGAAACGGTAGTCGAAGAAGCAGAAGTTTATTATTTGCCCCCTGGAAAACATCAACTAAATTCAGATTTAACCGTTCCCTTACTCGACCCGCAAAGAATTTGGCTCGTTAGTGGCGGTGGAGCGATCGAAGATTTTCCCGTGGGTGAGCGTTTAGAATTGACTAGGGACCGTCAGGACATTGAAGTAACTGGTTCTCGTCCTGCTCGTCTCATTTCTATTCCCCGTAATAAATGGTTTAACTATCGAGAAGATGAAGAACTCAACGACAGTGCTTTAGATATTTCTAGCATTGTTACTCATAATGGAGAAAAAAGTTCTGTTAACTGGGGTGGGGAAATTGAGTACGCACCCGATAAATTAGAACACGTTGACAGCGAATTTGATGAGAGAAATAAGAAGGGTAAATTAGCACCGAAAGATTACCCTATTTTTCGCGGGAATACTCCTCTAGAAGTAGGTGTTGCCTGCTTCCAGATGATCAGTAGATATTTCAATATGCCTTTTCGGCGAGAAGTAATTCAGCGCGTCTTGGATGAGCAAATAAAACGGACAGGTCATTTATCTCTGCCTTTGTGCGGTGCTGTCTCTGAATTAATGGGTTTAAATCCTCAGTTGATAAATGCTCCGGCTAAAGCATTTTTGCGTCTAGAAACCCCTTGCTTGGTGCGCTGGCAAGATAGTTTGGCTGTAATCTACGAAATTAGTGATAAATCTCTAGTAATTGCCGTTCCCGAATTGGGGTTACTCAAACGTTCCCCCGCCGACTTTTTTGAGACTTGGGGTGAAGAAGGAGAAGTACTACTACTCCAAAAAACCAAAGAAACTCCTCAAGAAAGATTCGGTCTTAGCTGGTTTTTACCCTCTATCATCAAGTACAAACGGGTACTAACCGAAGTATTTATCGCTTCTTTCTTCGTTCAGCTATTTGGTTTAGCTAATCCCTTGATGATTCAGACAATCATCGATAAAGTTATCAGTCAAAATAGCCCAGACACTCTCACTCCGTTAGTCATTTTTCTAATTGTTATCAATGTCTTTGAGGCTTTACTAACTACTCTGAGGACGTATTTATTTGTCGATACTACCAATCGTATCGACATGACTCTAGGTTCAGAAATTATCGACCACCTCTTGCGCCTACCACTACGCTATTTTGAGAGGAGACCAGTAGGAGAAATTTCTACTAGGGTAAACGAACTAGAAAGAATTCGTCAGTTCTTAACAGGAACAGCGTTAACTGTGGTTTTGGATTCAGTTTTCTCGGTACTGTATATCATCGTTATGCTAATGTACAGTCCTTTACTAACTGCCGTTTCTCTGGGAATTATTCCTATATTTATTGCTTTAACTCTGATTTTTTCTCCCACTATTCGGCGACAACTACGTACTAAAGCAGAACGCAACGCAGAAACCCAATCTTATCTGGTAGAAGTACTCACAGGGATTCAAACTGTTAAAGCGCAAAATATAGAATTGCGTTCTCGCTGGCAATGGCAAGAACGTTATGCTCGTTACGTTTCTACTGGGTTTAAAACAGTAATTACCTCGACTATAGCGAGTTCGGCTAGTAACTTTCTGAATAAACTATCCCGTGTTTTAATTATTGGGGTAGGGGCTTTTCTTGTCCTTGACGGGAAACTTACCTTAGGTCAATTAATTGCTTTTAGGATTATTGCCGGTTATGTTACTTCCCCGATTATGCGTTTGGCGCAACTATGGCAAAATTTCCAAGAAACAGCCTTATCTTTAGAAAGGTTAGCTGATATTGTCGATCATCCCGAAGAAGCAGAAGCAGACCGTAACAATATTCCCATGCCCGCAATTCAGGGTAGAGTTAAATACGATAATGTCTGTTTCCGCTTCAAAAAGAGCGGTCCTTTGCAGCTTGCTAACATCAATTTAGACTTTGTTCCCGGACAGTTTGTAGGTATAGTGGGGGGAAGTGGTGCGGGTAAGAGTACTCTGACTAAGTTACTTTCTCGTCTCTACGAACCAGAATCAGGCAGAATTTTAATCGATGGTTATGATATCCACAAAGTAGAATTATATTCTCTCCGCCGTCAGATTGGAGTTGTTCCTCAAGATACCCTCTTATTTGAAGGCACAATTCAGGACAACATTGCTCTGACCAATCCTGATGCTACCACCGAAGAAATTATTGCTGCTGCTCAAATTGCTGCTGCCCATGAATTTATCATGACTCTGCCCAGTGGTTACAATACCAGAGTGGGAGAAAGGGGTTCATCTTTATCTGGGGGACAAAGACAAAGAATCGCGATCGCTCGGACAGTTTTGCAACAGCCTGCTATGCTAGTTTTAGACGAAGCTACTAGTGCCCTAGATTATTTCACAGAACAACAAGTATCCCGCAATCTCAAAGAGGCATTTAGTGACCGGTCTGTCTTTTTCATTACCCACCGTTTAGGCACCATCAAAAATGCGGATACTATCGTGATGATGGATTCTGGAGCTGTAGTCGAACAGGGTACTCACGAAGAGTTGATGGAATTAAAAGGACGTTATTATTACCTCTATCAACAACAAGAGTCATCGGTGTAGAGCTATAGTGTTATTTATTAGTAATTAGCTATTAGCTATTAGTCATTAGCCATTAGCGAGTTTTTGAACTCCTGACTCGATGAATTTTATTGTGAATTTGAGATGAAAAAATCATTTATTCTTCTGGTCGAGATAATATTTAAATGATTGGCTCTGGAGTATAGCTCATGTCTTCTTCTAAAGAACCTTATAAAAGCCGATTGTTTAACTTTCTCAATCGCCAGACTATTCGTTTTCAAGACAAACTAGGAATAACAGTCCGCAATCTGCGATCGACTACCGAGATGGGTATACAGTTATTGCTATATCCTTTCTATTTGATGGTGCAAAGTGGTCGTGTTGCCCGCCGAAAGCTAGAGTCTAGAGTTCAATCTTCTTTATTACTTTCTGGAGCTAAAACATCAAAATCCGATTCATCTGTTACTGCTGCTTCAGTACCTTTAGATGAAGTTCTGAATTTAGTCGAACCTTGGCTGGAAAATCGAGAAAATATTGGGGGTATCGAAGCAGAAACTATAGATATTTCCACGGTTAACGAGGTTAGTGAGCAAGCAGACCCCTGGTTCAATTTACCCTCACTACCAAAGAAACAGACAAAACAAACAGAAACTTCTTCTCAACTAGAGAATATTCAAACTCGTTTTTCTCCTCTTTCACCTCAATCTTCTTTAGAAATTCAGGGAATTGCTAGCTTATTAGATTCTCGCGAGCTTGTCTTAGTTGACTATCATAATAGAATTCTGAATGTTCTCAACTCCAGACAGCAAGAAATATTACAACAATATCTTGCCCGAAGACACCAAAACCCAAATCGACTTGTTACTACTGCTCACAAAGTTTTAGCTAGTTTGCCTCAAATATCTAAAAAGAATTCTGCTAAATCTGCACCAATTAAGTTTTTCTGGAAAACGTTAGATTGGCTGCAAACTAGCCCAGTAGCTAAAAAAGTTAATCTTTTTGGAGAATCTCAATTAGCTTCATCTTCTCCTGTTTTGCCTCCTAGCACTACTCCTTCTTTTTTACCTAACTTTTTAGTTTCTTTAGACAACAAAGTAGCCGATTTAGAAACTAAATCATTCTTATCTACTCTTGTTTCTACAAATGATTTAGACGATCGATCTTCACTTCCCAATCTTCCTACAAATTTAACTCAGTCCCAACAAGATTTAACCTCTAACCCTTTTCAAATTCGCGCTATTATTAAAGCTGCGATCGAGCATTTTTTTGGGACTAATAATTCAAAAGCAAAACGCAAAATTCAAGGGAGTTCCGCTCGGTTTACTCTTCCTAATTCAGCCAGCAATATTCCCTTAGAATCAAAAACTGCGTCTTCTTATCTCCCTGGTAACTCATTAGACTTAAATTTACCTCAAGCGAAAGAGCAAGAATCTTGGTTGTCTTGGAATGATATCTTCAGTAATACGATTACCTCTACTGTTAAACCTCAAAATAGCACTCAAACCCAATCATCTTCTCAATCATTGTCTTCCTTCTCAGACAAGGCTGAAGATCTTACTAGCATTACTCACTCTAATATTCCCAATCCTGAATTAGAAACAGCTTCAGATTTATTAGAAACCAAAGCAACTACAGTAGGTTACGAAAAACACCCTTTAGAAAAAGCTTTAGAAATTCTCGATGGAATTATTGTCTGGTTAGAAGAAAAATTGCTCAAAATTTGGCAAATATTCAAATAAATAAACCTAATAATAATTTGGCTGTTAACTTAAGATGGGACATTAAGATGATTAGGGATTAGGAAATTACTAAACTTATCTCAATCACCAGTTCCTCAACTAATTTGACGCTTCTCGTCCTTTATTTATCTCTAATTAAAAGCGAGGGAGCGTCAAGAAAAACTGACTAACAAACACCGAAACAATTCACCAGTGGAACTTTTGACGATTTTGCCTCCAGCTTGGCGTATGTGCGCGTGCCACTCACTTAAAGGAGTTAGGAATACTTCTGCACCAAGATAAGTTTCCAAAATTGCCCAATCTTCAGCAAAAGGACTTTCGGGATCGATAACATCAAAAATAAAGCTGCCTCCAGGTTTGAGCACGCGCTTGACTTCAGCCATAACCCGCTCCCAGTAATCAAGAGGATAGTAACAACTCCAACCTGTAGCAATTACACCATCAAACTGACTATCTTCGTAAGTGAGTAGATGTCCGGCACCTAATTTTACTCCGCGAAACAGTTTGGAATTTAGTTGTGGTGCCCTACTCATTAAAATGTCTCGCGCCACCCTACTAACTTCTTGTCCGTAGAAAAAAGCATCCCACTCGTACCAAGGATAGATTAAGAAACTCAAACCACAACCAATATCTAACCAGGTTTGTTTTTTTTTGGGAGTTTTCAATTCCCAAAATTTAGAAGCAATACGGTTTTGGAGACTTCCCATCTGCCATTCGTCAAAAATAGCAATAGCTTCTACTTCTGGAGGTAAATCGATATGTTCTTGACGGTATTCGCGCTCAAATCTCTGAGTAATATTTCTAACTATACTTTGCCAGTCTTCGCCAGTACCTGGCAGTCGAGTATAGGAAGAGTCTAAATTTTTCTTTTCCTGGTCTGATTTGCGTTTTGCCAATGTGCTTGTTTCCTAATTTTTAGTTATTAGTATGGACATGACAAGGAAGATTTTAATTATAGAAGTCTTAGAGTGAAATAACAATTCTCGCTAATCTTCGCCTCCACCCATCGCCAGCAAATACTGTAGGGGTGTTCGTAGTAAATAACCCACGGTGGCAGTACTTCACCATGGGTAGCTTGGAGTCTTTCGCTCTCTTTTTCTATCCACTTTTCCATGATAGTGCTTGGTTTTGTGACATAAATACTATCATTAGATAGTCGATCGCGAGGGGTAGAAACGATCTCTGCTATAGGATTACTTTTTGGGCAGAAATGAACGAGTTTTAACCTCTCTGGAAATCACAATTATTTTATTTAATTAGCGATCGCTTCAGAGGTTTTTTCTTGAGTACCTATTTCGCTATTTACTTCGTAAAAGGAAGTAACTGGGGCTTTAACGAATAGATGTGCCATCTCTTGCATAATATTTTTATAGGCTTCAGAAATATTTTCTTGCATATTACCTATTTCGTCCCACATGATGATAGCAATACCTTCATCTGTTCCTGGTTTTTGGAGTAGGTAAGCACCTTTAAATCCTTTAGTATAAGTAGAGACAGCTTTTTCGTACAATCTTTGAGCCTCTGCAAATTTACCTGGTTTAAATTCACCTATAGCAACATAAGCATATTTATGTTTGAGAAAATCGAGAAATTCAGACATAGTTATCTTCCCTCCTAATATATATCAATCCAGCTAGCTTAATAAGATTTTGGCTGGCAGTAAAAATTGAAACCCTCTTATTTACAAATACTGCTTTCTGATTACATAATTCCAAAGCTTAATTAGTTTTTAACAAAATAGGAGCGGAATTCCTCTACCTTAGGAGTTACGCATTGACAGGAAATCAAAAATGTGCATTTTTAGGATTTAGTATTATTTGATACTAATTAGTCGCTGTTTTATAGGCGATCGCTACAGGAATTCCATTTTTATACTTTCATTGGAAGTAGCTGAAATCAAGGATTTTCATTGATA
>JAAUYH010036448.1_pt1 | contig 42416 bp, 26 predicted proteins | sample 7278061 | NCBI WGS metagenome assembly JAAUYH01 (sample SAMN14350203, study PRJNA611818) | marine sediment metagenome | isolation source: surface marine sediment (0.6m) | place: French Polynesia: Moorea | collected 2018-08
CCTCAACAGTCATATAAGATCAGAAGTTCGAAAAATAAGTCTAGAAACTCTAGATAATGCAGAGCAAACATAGGATTAGGATTTATCTAACTTGAAAGAATAAAGGGATGCCAAATATATACAACCTATTAAACTAAAATATTTTATATACTTACATATGAGGTGCTGTACAGCACGAAGGATAGATATCGAGATCCTAGAAAGCTGTTAGTCCCACATTTCTTTCTTTTTTCCGAACATCTTGTATTAGAACTTGATTGATGCACGCTGAATAACCAGGTAGACAAGGATCAGAAAACCGAGAAAAATATTACGGAATTATTCTATGTCGGAGAGAGATAGTCGTAAATAAAGTTTGAACAGGTTACTAAGCGTTGTTGAAGCGAGAAATACACTAAAATATCGGCCTCTCTGATTTGCTCTCGCTTTGATCACGGATCCACTGCCATTTCATGATTTTAATTGTTCAAATCTGCGACTAGGACAGGCGTAGAAATTCCCGCGAAGAAATTCTATTAAGATTTTGTATTAACGGAAAGAAAGGCAGGAATTTGCCTTTTGATTATTTCCTAAAGACTAACGTACTACATATTGCAATACTCAATGCTTTCCATATGCCCACGGGTTGGGAGTATTATTAGAATCACTACAGATTTAGACAAATCTAACGCCGCCGAGTGAGTTTTCGATTCCGTACATATACCGAGAACGTGTAAATTCTTTGACAGAAACACCGCCGTTATGCTGTACCCAGAACTTGGTTTGTGCAATGACTATTGGTATGTGTGAATTCTGTTCATGCTTTATATTTAAAGCAAGACTATTTGCCTACTCTAGTTTCCCCAACAAAGACGGCGTGACTTGCTCAAAACTCCATCTTATTCCAATTTTGGGCAATCCTTTCTATTTCAAGTATTTTTATCATCGCGGATTCCCGCTCGCTTTTTGTGAGCTAAGGATTTCGTGTCGTTATTCGCTGTATAGTTGTTTGAAAAATTTTCGGAAAATAGTAAGCCTGATTTCACAAAACTGCTACTTCCCTTGAATATTTCTTTCCGCAGAGCTGTACAATACAAATTTCTCAGTCAGAAATTTGATTTAAACGTTTTGATTCTCCAGTTTTAGAAGACACGGAAGTACAAAAATAGGAACAGGTTCTGATTCCTTGACTGAAACTGTAGTGTAACAGTTCGAACTGCGTTCAATTGCTGCAAAATTCCGCCCATGGAATCCAAATTTATGTATCTATTGAAGGATAACCAGAAATGTGATGGAAATATACAACCAGCGTAGTGCTGTCTTTTACTTTGATGCTTGGGTGAAAAAGTCAACTTGGAGTATGCGAAAACGAATGAACAGGAAGGGATTTTGTTTCCTCCTCGATGGGTAAATTAGAACACGATGCGGTACTGTCTTCAGGATTCAACGGCGCTTTTGGCATGGACACAAACTTCTGACCTGCATTGTGAACATTTGATAAGTAGTCAAAAAAATCAAGAATAATTTTTCAAGGTTTTGGGTTGGGTTTGCACCAATGCTGTGACTAATTAAAATAATTTTGGAAGTAGCTCAGCATTTCGTTGAATTCTCCTGATTCAACTTCTCAGTCTCACCCCAGTATGCACAAATGATGCCGATTATTAAAATGAGATTTTGGTATGTAATTCTACTCATGTTGATCAATCGCCTGCATTTTCGGTTGATGTGATCTCTTACGTGGTCGTAGTTTAAGGATAGATCATGCATTCTCAATGGTATTAAGTCTGGGCTTTGCCCTGGCCAACTCATTTTCCATATCATTTGCATCCAGAAATTTCCTAATGGACTTGGCTTTCAGGGTTCCACAATTGTCCTGATAGAAAACAATATTCGTAGTAGAACCATAGTGTTTGGATGCAAATGGTATTTTTCGTTCGACGATATGTGCTTGTACTGTCCTCTCTTCAGTGTCTCTTCAATACATACCAAAAAAGCGTCCTGGTCTGTAGAATGCAGTCTAAAACAGATATCGCAATCTATCCTGATTTGAAATTAGAGACAAATTTATGCAAGTCGAAGGTTTTTCCTAGTTTCCTCCATACTCTCTCCCGCAACTTCTTGAACGTGCAGCAAAAGAAGAATTATCACTTAAACTACTTTTTCTCACTTTATATTTCCCTATGATTGATACAGACGAGCCCACTTCTTTTCCTTGTCCGATAGTTCTTGATGACATATAAGGTCTACTTACTTTTAACATATTTCTTTGATACCACGCTTGTGCCATATACTTCGCACCGTATTGACGCATACTCGAGTAGTACTGAATTAGTTGAATTTAGCAATCATCATATTAACGGAAGAAAATCTGTTACTTTGGGTGTATGATAAAAGATTTCGAATACTCCTGTCGCTTGATTGTTGCTTAGGTCTCCTTCATTCGATTCCACTGCTCCTTCCAGGCCGTATAATGTTACCCTCTGTTGACTGCCGCATATTGTAATACTCAACAATTTCTTTCTCCTTCACTCCGACGCAAAATGCATCGAGAATATATTGCTTAAGCTCTTCAGAAACTTGCTTGGATTTAACATTACCCGCCCTTGCAGCACTTTCGATTTAGGAATACATCACTATCGCTTTAATAATTTATATTTTTTCGTGCATTATTACGATTGAATCCAAAAAACTGCTAGAATATTTTCACAGTGCAAGGTTATTCTAGAATTTTTGGAGACTACCTGTATACCAATTGGACCGCTAGGAAATTTAAGCACGGATCAGCGAAATGGTTATTCCCGCAAGTTTCCTGGCACTAAGAGTTTTGAACTTAAATAGTTTTTTTATTCGTATGTGATCGGGTAAATAGGGTTGTGGCCGAACCCTAATCTGAGGTTTTTGTTGCTGATAGTGTTTATAAATAGCTGTTAAATTCCTGGAAAGTATCAAAAGATTTAAACACAGCTAGACCGATGGAGCGTCACGTCCACTGTACCTCAGTCCTAGCCCTCTTGAGTTTCAGGTCAAAAATTGTCTCACACCCACGTCATGTCCGAGCTACGGTACTCATTTCGATGTCTACCGTACGAAGTATGGTTGCTAGTGTGTTAGGAATAATCTACCAGGGATGTGATGAGTCACGAACGAACTTGATCAACTTGCGAACTGGCGTTCTATGCGGGTAAGCCAAATCAAGGAACTTCTAGAGACGCTACAGGATTGAACTCAAATGCCACACACTACATACGGAGCTGCAGCCACACAGAATCTACAATGTGAATAGTTGAACGCGCTTCTGAGGAATCAGAAGAGAAAGAAAAGACGCGGATGGCGTACGAAACGAGTCGACCGAAAAGACGAGTGTGTCATGAAACAGGCGTGGACGGACAATATAAAGGAAAGACACTACGATGACTGTTTAGAAATAGAGGAGCACGTGCGCGTGCATATCCTTCTAATACGGCCTAGCTTAGAATCAACAATTCAGAAGCGAAGATCCGAAAAATAATAAATAACATTTTTCACGAGGAACGTAGACGACAATTCGATTTGTATTATCGGCGTCGAGCTTTTCCCGTCGTCGAGGCTGCGTTGTTTCTGCCATGTGGCTATCGATAGGAACTTGAGTTCCTTATGTGGACATTTTCAGAAGTTTCTTGGTAGTAATGTGCTCCGTATATCACTTGGTTCCGAATCACAACTTGAAAATGCAGGAATGCGTGGCGCATTTTTGGTCGCAGTGAATATCGACATTGCCAGAGCTCCTCAATGATGGGAAGGGAACGAAAGCGATTCTAATTCAGTCGCGGCCATTTAATGCCAAAATGAATCCTGTAGTCCTCACTGTTCATTTGTGGTCATTCGGAGATTTCTGAATGTCTTAGTTTCTTATCGCCTGTTTTTGTATTTGACGTAATCGAATGGTTCGGTTGGTCAGTGGCCACAAATTTGTTGGCAGGATTTTCATTCTTCGTCTACAAGGCTGCAAATCTCGCATCTCGCGCAGTATCGCATCACCGGTGATACCAGCTAAAGGTCTAAGGCATGCCCACAAGCACGGCTTCGGCTTGTATCGAGTGATTCTCTAAAAGAGTGAATGAGAGCACGATATTTTTGACCGAATTTCAAAACACGAACATCTCCGTTTCATCCGAAATACACTTATACGGATTCTTCGAGATGTACTGTATGCAGCAATGCGGTACTGTACTCTAGCATTGCATCGATATTTTGCTCGACAAATTTTGAAACATTCGTAAAGCATGTTTACTTCTCAGGCACGAGTCGGTATCCACGACGGTTTGCCGTTGATTATCAGCTGTTCAACGTGCTAGTTTCTGAGACGTGTGTCGCGTTGAAGCCATTCCAACGTCGATGATAATAATTGAGCATGAAAGTGTCTAATACAAATTGTTTGGAAATACTGGATTCGGACTATGAGTCGGAGAGAAGCTGTCGAATTTAGGCAAACATAAAATTAGATGGTCTTCAGCCGTACGACTCGCATATCCAGAGTTGGTAATGAATACTCGATGACATTTTTGTTCGCAGCATCGACAGTCAAATGAAGCGGAAACTTTCAAATGAATACAGTTGTAAGAACAAAACCAAGCTTGCCAATACTGTACAGTACTACACTGCACTGTTCCTGTAGTACAGTGCTGATAAAACGGTAAGGTACGGTACTGTAGATATTTCGAAGGAACAAGACATTCTATGTTTCCACATCCGGCACGAGAAGAACAACCAGTAGAGACGAAGGAAAGATGCGTAGGAGCTGCGAAGCTGTGTACAGTAACGAAACGGAGGACGCCAAGGAATGACAACGGGCCTGCGGGTGCGGCAAAAGCGATCAATGACGAGATACAGCGCACGGGTTGCACGACGTGAATCTTTGGCGATTTGGGATGTGACGACGAGCGACGTTGCTGAGGCGGGCTGCAGCGCGGCGATGCGTCGTGCGTGAGAACAGTGACAGTTGTAGAGGTCTATCTCGGTGGAGGGAGATAAGGGTAGCCTGAAAACAAACGAATATGTGATGCGCAAATCGCGTATCATACTGTACGTAATGTAGGGGATGGGTGGTCTCACGATCCGCCGGGACTCGCCAAGTTCACCTGGCCGCGCCATATGCGGTGAACGCACGCACCCGCGCACACTCGCCCCGCCGAGCGTGCCAAGCTCTTCCTCCGCACCATGCGTCAAGTGGGACCAACGCGTCACGTCCAATTCTCCGCGTAATGCCCGACGGCGCACCGCAGCAGCAACCCGACCACCACCGCCAGCAGCAGCTTCGACGCCCTTTCGCCGCCCCCGAACACGCGCCCCCTCAAAATGGCGTGTCCTCCTTCCTGTTCCGCGCCTTCGAACGAGCCCTACTTTCCGTACGACGCGCTTGCATGCCCACACGCCCCGCCATTCAACCACCGCCTCCACCGCCGCCGGAGTTTTCTGTGTCTCCGTCTCGTGTCGACAGGGTCGATGATGAGAACCGTTCCGAATCATCATGCGAAGATCGGGCTGCATCCTCGGTGACTTCGACGCCAGAGTTGTGTTCGAAGAAATCCAGCTCATCTCCGGCGTCCCCGAAATCGAACCTCACGTCCGCTCCTTCCGGATCTCCCAAATACTACACGCCACCGTCGACGCACCGAAAGCTTCGTTTGAAATCGATCATTGAATCTGAGGAAGAGTCGTTGGTCGAGTCGCCTTCTCATCGCAAGACCAAAGCACTTTTGAAATTTGATGACGAGCAATCTTCTGAACCTGTTGTTACAGCACAACAAGAATCCGAAGCATACCTAACAACGGAGTCTGATGTTCAAAAAAATGAATATGTTGTAGAACCGAGCGGTGACAAGGAAGCGTCCGTCCCAGACTTCGCCGCGCAACTCGCTGAACTGGCCAGTGCACGCGCCGAGCTACGTGCTGAATTGGCAGCAGGTGTACGTGCACATGCCCTTGCATGTGCCGAAGCGGAACGTGCCGCGCGCGCATTGACGATTCGAGCATTAGAATTGGATAATCGTGCGTTGGAACTAGATGCACGTGAAGCGCGGATTGCGCTTCGAGAACGTTCACAAACGAGTCGCGCTACACTCGTGCAACGGGAACGCCAAGCTGCCGCGTGTGCCGCGGAACTCGACGCACGACGCACCGCGTTGAACGAGGCCGCCGCGGCGCAGCAAGCACGTCTGACCGCGGAACGCGAGCACTTCTGGGCCCTGCAACGGTCGGTGTCGTCCGTGGTGGCGCAGGAAATCGAGCAATTGCATAGCGAACAACAGGTGTTACGCGAGCAACTGCGGAAGCGACATCAGGACGCGGAGAACTCCATCGTGTTGATGCACAACGCCGCGAAGCAGGCCGCCACCGCGATTGTACAGGCGGGCGAGCCTGTGCCAAAGCAATTGAAGGAGGCTGCGAAACGCGTGCTCGGGATCGAGGCGCTCTCACCGGTCACACCAGGCTCTATGCGCTCCAGTGCTGGCAAGCTTGGGAATGCCAACGGGTGTGGCGGTGCGGGAAGCAGCGCTGAGCATGCGCATGCGAAGGGCGCCACCCAGCGGCTCGGTCGTGATGATGTTCGGGTTGCCGCCGAGCGTGGTGGGCATAGTGGAGATGTGCGTTCGTGGGCTGACGAAACGAAACAAACCTAAGTAAACTAACTTCTCAACTCGATTTACCGTCGTTGTCTGGGGTTTCCGCTGACTGCGAGTAGTGCACGTAATGCAGTTCTAGATGCTTGTGTTTTCTTTTCTATGCACAATACAGTACAGCCCTTTCCGCTCTTCGGGAAGTCGTCGAATTCTTCAATGAGCCTACTCCGAGAGGATATCTACCTGGGACACTTTTAGGTTGGCCACTGTACTCCAAAGATCCTGTATGACGTGGGCTCGCTCAAGGTATGTTACATTTATGTTACTACGGGGGTCCTCACCTTGGTCGTCAGATTGTCTGCGAGCGATTTACTTCGAGTTCGAAGGGTGGTTTCGACAACACCAATTCGACATCACGCACCACATCATCGATAGGCCCATTCCCATCAACTTCGACAGCGCGTCCCTCCGTAGCTAGGTAGCCCAAAAGCGGTGGTGCCACTTGCTTATGCAGTTCGATTCGTCTGTTGATGGTGTCCAAATGGTCGTCCATTCGTCCGCGACGGCCCAATCGTTGTCGAAGCGCGTCCTCATGTACAGCGAGCACTACTGCGCAGGTGTTTTCGTTGGGTAAAATCCGATCCCACAACAACGCCGCGCTCAAGTCGCGCGGAAACCCATCGATAATCGCTACTTTCACGTCATCCTTCATCTCGCACAGTTCACTCAGCAGCACCTGCGCCGAACGTTCGGGCGGTACGATTTCGCCGCGTCTCAACACATCGTCGTCAATAGCTGCACGACGTAACAGTTGGCCTGCAGACAACGTGGTCCACCCACGATGCGCATGCCGTTGCGCCAATTTCTCACATATCGACCCCTTGCCTGACCCTGGTGGACCCAGACAGAACAGCACCCTACGATTCGCAACTGCCTTACGCGCGAGGTGCTCGAGGGATCTCATTGATGATTCTCATGTGCTGGTTTATGGAACCCACGGATTGACGCTCGACGTGGAATCACAGGCTGTAAGGCAACACGTAATAACATTTTCGGAACCACTCCGAAATACTTGATTACTATTTCTTGTTTGCTTTCGGTTTCGACAATCAGAAACTAATTTTGAACAACAATGGAAATCACGTTGGCTGGACAAAAATTTATTCGGAAGCGGTTTTCAAATTCAAACTGGTTAAGAGCATGCCTCATGTTCTATGCCCCCTAGTTGTTTAAAGCCAACATGAAGAAACATAGAAACATAGATTTTTCGTCCATCCAGGAAATACTGAAAATAATTCTTCCATTTTTTTGTTCGATTTCTCTATAATTTTGAGAAAATTACTCCGTTTCATTTGGTAATAATTTGGTATCTATCTCAACCAAATATTTTGACTCACTTATAGTAATCATCTAGTGTTCTCGCAGTCACTTCTCTTGTTTTCGTACTGCCATAGTACAGTGATTTTTCTGTGTAGATAACACCTATGAGTTTCGTGGAATGACGCAGCGAACAAGCTGGCCAATTCCATAGAAATATTTAAAAGGAGAAAAAACTCACCAACAAGCAAATGTAAATGTCCCAGTTTGAAGAAAGGAAGTTGGTTGACCCTTCAAGTGTAAAGCCATACTCATACTCTTTCTCTTCTTCAAAATTATGTCACAAACAGTCTTTCTTCTAAGTTCTGTATACAAGTGCGGTATCCCTTGTCCGCCTAGAAAACTGTAATGGATTCCAGAAAATATTAGCCAGAACCTGAGAATTATATTGGATGTGACCTTTAAAATGTAGTTGTATTAGAACATTAATATTTGAACTTGTTCTTTTATTATTAGTGTTGCTTATTTGCAATTATTACATGCTGCTCTCAATTCCAGGAAGACTGTGTGATGTAACAGCGGAAGTTCTGAACATTGAACATTCATTTGAGAGTGGAGATTCGAGGCTGGACCGTTTTGAATATGAGATAGGTGTTTTACAGGCAGTAATAAAAATATGTTTGTTTTTCTAAAATAAAATACACTTTGGCGTTTCTTGGAAACCTCAAATTTCGATACACGTCGAGGTGGGATATTCGGAAACAGGCAGTTTAACTTACGATAATCATTTTTGACAGCACGTCGAAAATTGTCTAAATTGCTTTTTTTTAGCTTACAACTCATAGGTAACGATTTCCCAAAACTGAATGGGTTTAGTCCTACAATTTGGTTACTTTTGGGGGTGTCGTTTCATACTGCGTCCTTTCATCATCTTGGAGCTACACACGAATCAGTTGGGAAAAAATAAAGGGAATTCAAGAAGTGCAACAAACTGAAATTTGATTGGCGCGAGTGGCAGACTGTCTGGGAAAATATCTTTTTAACACGCCGAACTCCTCGTGGTTAGTTGAGAGGCCAAGAATCGCTCTAGCCCACGGTGAGGCAAGGCACAAAACCACGAATATCTCAATTCGCGCCCGCTACTCACTTCACGAAGCGTTCACCGTTGTAGTCGTCGCCCTCACCCACCCGCTCCATGGAGTATCTGCGGACGCCCGACCATGCCGGCCAAACTGACAAGTCGACCGCCCCTGCCGGTTCGCCTGATCGTGCCGGCATCAAGTCATCTTTCCAACAGCTGTTCACACCTGCGCTAGGCGTTCATGGCACGTTTCTCACTCCCGTTCCGACGGGGAGCGGGCTGACGCCCTTCCTCGGCGGCCCGGGCACCACCACGCCCGGGTTAGTCACTCCTGGTATCGGGATGATGTCGGGCTTCACTCCCGCGCCAAAAGGCGGTGCGCCGAACGCTTCTCCCGACATGATGCTCAACTCGCCATACTTGCAGGCGGCAGCGAAAGAGGCCGTTAGACGCGAATTCATGAACATGCCGAGCTACATTGCTGGTGTGGGCGCCGTCCCGCTCGCTGCTGCGTCCCCTCAACAGCGTCAGCTCGTCTACACCAAGGATGGAAACCCCGTCCCGCAGTCAGAAACGGGTACTACAACACAGGCTGAAAGAGACGAAGCTGCTGACGCGGAAGTACCCTCGGGTTCTCCTCAGACGTCGACCAAAGACAAGAACTCAGACGAGACCTCTTCTCCGCCCGCGAAAGTTCCCGAGTCTAAACCAAGTAATCCTCCAGCCTCTTCCGCTCCCGCAACGAGTGCGGCAGCACCACATCCTCCGTTTGCGAACCGCCAAGCGCCATTTTACGCACCCGCTCCTGGTGGAATGTTTATCATGCCACCGCATATGGTGCCCGGTGCTATGGCTGGAGGAGCCGCCGGTCCTATGTACATGCACGCACCGATGATGTACGCGCAACCAGGTGCTCACGGAATGATGATGATGGCGGCACCGCACGCTCAACTCGCACACGCTGCAGTTGCGGCTCGAGGACCACCCAAACCAGAAACGGCAGACGAACGTAAGGCACGAATTGAACAGGAGAAGCAAGACTTGATTCGCGAGTTCAAGAAGAAGACGCGTGAAGCCGCACTAGTCCGTTTCAGACAGAAGCGCCGTGAACGTCGATTCGGGAAACTGATTCGGTACGAATGCCGCAAGCAATTGGCAGATGCGCGACCTCGGGTGAAGGGGCGGTTCGTCCGCATCCGACCCACGGACAACAACGAGGACGCTCAAGTTGTGCCACAGTAGTGTTCGCATGACCTGACATTGCTTACTGTTACTGATCAGCTACCAGCTACTACCATGCAACCGTTTCACGACCGCGGCCGCATCTACCCAACACAATGTCTGCAGGCTGCGCGACCTCGCCCTGGCTCACTATTGCGCGGGGAACCCTCTCCATTTCGCTTCTCGTCTACTTTCATTGCGAGTGTAAGATTAAGAACCCAAAGAATAAACGACACATTTCTCTGCACGCTCCAAAATCGGATTCCCTTAGCCCCCTACGGTTGGGCGAATGCACGTGCAGATACTGTACCGCACAGAACTGTTGCGATGAGGGTTCGATTGTTTGACGTCTCCTACTGAAAATATCGCTCGTTACGCGACTCTCATTCGTGCTAACAGGCGCCAATCGTCGTACAATAAATCAACGCACAGCACGCCAATCTAGCAGATAAGATATCGTTCTACCCTTTACAGCCTTGCGCGCGCATAGTAATTTACATAATCTCCTGCAATCGGTGCGAGCAGATGTTCTGGAATGTCGAACGCGTCCACAATCAAGTTGGACAACCCAGACAGCTCGCTGCACAATTTCGGGACACTATCCGCGATGGCACGTGCCTGCGTCGCATCAACACAGCCCAATCTCTGCACATCTGGGTCGCCAGCTAGTTCTGCGGCAGCCCACAGGGACCCACAGACTTTCAACACATGCCTAACCCCCGCATCGCGCTGGCCATTCACCACACGGGCATGCATTTCCGCGATACGGCGATGAATGTGCGCACGACTCGCGCGCTGCGCCACATCCAAGCATTGATTCCAAGCATCGAATGCGGTTGCCTTGGTGGTTCTCGCCATTCCATACTCCATTCCCATTAGCTTCAACAGTGCCTTCTCTCGCTTAACAAGCACTCCAATCACGTCATTCGCTGGGCTTCCATTCAGCGCTTGCATCGTCGGCTCTTGGTATAATCCGCCACCCTTCACTGCACGGAAATAGCTCGCTAACAGTCCCTTCCCAACTTGCTGTAACAGCACTTCATTCGCACCCTCGAACGTCGTCATCACATCACGATCCGATCTTAGTACCGCGATTCGATTGTGCAACGCATATCCCTGTCCACCGCACGCTTCCCTCGCCGCTTGCAATGCGTCCATCATGTACCAACTGAATAATGCCTTGTAGCCCGCGCTCATGCTGTGGAAGTCACGGTTCACACCCTTACCAGCGCATGCATACCAATCTTCACGTAGCGCTTGTGCACAGGGCAAGTATACGACAGCTGCAGCCAAGGGTACCATGAGTCGACGTTGCATACTAGTGTAGTAAAGCAGTGGAACCTCCGGTTGCCCTGGACCAGGCGCGAATGCACGCCGATTATTGCAATATCGAACGGCAATTGAGAGGCCTACCATAGCGTTTGTCACCGCATTGTAAGCAATACCAACTCGACCTCCTGTTAACGCTGCTAATGTTGCAGCGAATAGAGCATCGGGATTAGAAAAAGACGTCGTGTAAGTTCCATCTGGCGCAACCGATGCGTTCTTGCTCAGCATATCAGAACGCGGAACCAATACGTCATCGAACCACAACTAATAGATAGCCAAGCTGCGAGGTTAGTCAAATTGAATGAGGAAACGAACAACCACGGTCACTTACCCTGCCATTATCCACACCATTCAAGCCCGCCTTCGCTCCGCAATCGGCTATAGTGACGCCCTTCGTAATGTTCCCATGTGCATCACGAAGACGAACGACAAACACATGAATGCCCTTAAACTCTCCCTTTAGAATGAGACGCGCAAAGACGACCGTCAATGTCGCAGAATCCGCTGCGCCTCCAATCCAGAACTTCTGCGCCGCCTCGCAAGGTGTTTTCAAACGAAACACCTGTTTTTCAATATCGTACGTCGCCGTTGTTTCAATTCCCCGCACGTTCGATCCATGCCCCAACTCGGTCAACGCGAAGCAACCAAACTCCTTCCCATCCAATACCGGCTTGAACCATTTCGCACGCTGTTCCGCAGTTCCGAGTCGCGAAACCGTCGATCCAAACAAACCGAAGCTCACTCCCATGTACACCTCTAGGGAATGGTCGAGCAACGCTACGGCTCCAGTCACAACGTCGTACACCTGCATCGCGCGTGTTACGTCCGATGGGCCATCGCTGTCAAATCCCGCCAACATCCCGGCTTCCCTCAAACGCGCCAATCGAGCGCGTGTGCGTGCACGCTCCATCGCAACCGTCTCGCCATAGCGGAGCCGGAACACGTCTTCCTTGAACAACTCCAACACACGCGCGCGCAGTTCGAACAGCTCCTTGCCCCATAGATGTTTCGTGAGCAAGGCAGGGTCGAATCCCGATGCATTCTTTATTCCGACCACAGGTTCGTCCGGTTGCGCGCGGCGTAGGAATGGCATCGTGCGCGCCTTCCGTCGGTGCAATAGTTCCACCGCGTAATCGGGATATCTGGCAAGAACGAGAACCTATGGAGGATGCTTCCACATGTGGGGCACACACACGACTTGTGACGCGGTGATTGGTCGCTTGGATTTCAGGTCACCAATCCCCCGTTTCACAGGTCCTACGGTTCTTCGCTGTCTATGCACAGACTGGCGAAGAAGAAGGCGGTGCGGGTTTAGATACAGTTCGTGCTCCACACATCGACGTCGTGCATATGTCGATTCTGAAAGGTAATGCTGTTTATGGTCTTGAAAGATCAACAAACCTCACTAATCTACTTCGGACTCGCTCGTCTTCGAAAAATGTTGACACCGCCGCGTTCCATCTCCGGCTGAGCGCGCACCTCTGCAGCGCTCTCAACACCGCGAGCATGCTATGTGCGGCCGCCGGCTTGACCGCACGCGTGTACGCCGACACCCTCACACCATTCACGACAAGCTCCCCAGAAATGGTATGAGGGTTGTACAGTCCTCTCTCCCAAACCTCATCCACTCTCCGAACTCTCAGCACCGCCCCGTTGTCGGCATGGAGCGAGTCACCTACAGTCACATCACCCATCGCCTTCAATGCACCATTGGCGTACACAAAATGGCCGCTGCTCGCCGTCAGCGTTCGGTGAACGCCGAAATGTACCCGAACAAACGAAGCATACACATCGTGATCGCGATGTGTGAACATGTACACCGGAGAGGCTTTTCTACGGCCCGCATTGGCCAGCACGTCACCAAGCTGCACCTGATCCATTCGGCGTTGCGCACCATTCCACAGGGTGACCAATGCGCTGGCGGGAAAGCACTCGGCTGTTCGATTTTGAGCTTCCTCTTCCTTTTTCTTTTCGGACCTCAACGTTTCATTCATGTTGGAGATGTTGAACAAGCCGAGGTCGGACAGATACTCGGGCTTGACACGTACCAGCTTGGGCGGAACTTCCGGCTTCGACTCGTACTGAATGCGTTCGGATCCATCGATGCCGGCGTCGTACGGCACGATTCCGAAATCGTCGTCGCTAGCGGCCCACGAGAACTTGCCCGTAAACGCGTTCAGCTCACACATGTCGCGCTCGCGGAAGCCGGTGAACCAGTCGGGCGAGGGCACGAACGCGGTGAAGCAGGAAATCAGCGTGGCGTTCATGTCGCCGTCCAGCGTGATGTTGTACACCACATCTAAGCCTCCGGGTGATTCCATGATTGGCGCAATCCCACTTCGATTGTAACTTGACACGGTTCCGTTCTTCTCGTTCACGTGGGCGAACAGTGATTGCTCGATGCGTGTCAGATTGAGATCTTTGATGACGGGGTATAGTTCGTCACGCAACAAGGCGTCTTCGCGCCACATGGAGTATTTGTGCGAGTGGCCGGCGCATATCAATGGGGTGAAACCGAGGCCAGGTTCTGCCTTCTCGTAATCGGCGGGTTTCCATTTGTAATGTGTGACAATGCGATAGGCCTGCGTGCCCTTGCAGCGAGCGCCGGTCGAAGGGTACGGCGTGGGCGATGGTAGCGGTGTGTCGGACGGTGACGCCTCCTGCTGTGCCTGTCCCACCCCGCACGCCACCAGCACCAGTGCGCCCAACAGTACAAGTGCCACCATGCCGGATGCGTGCGCTGAAGTGCGTGTGGGGTTCCGCTCCCTTTTTGTGCGCGCAGTGTTTCTGGGCTGGGCGGGCGGTGGTGAGCGAGGTGCGGACCAATGCAACTCGAGGACGGTTTAGTGTAGTGAAGCTGGCGTAGTACGTCTATCATACCGCGCGGGGTGATTGGCTATCCCCTACGCACCGGAGCACGGGATGTCAACAGTGTGTTTTTTGAAAGGTGGGGAGTAGCACACTTGAGTACCAACCGCACGGGTCTGATTTGGTAATATAATTTGCAGTACATCGCACCCCGCGTTTGAGTGCACCCCGATATGATGTGCGCTGCGAGCATTTTTCAATAACATGTGCACTATTCCCTGCGCAGCCGCCCGACGTCGCCAGAGCGTAAGGGACGACACCGGCGTGGTGCGCAACCAAGTGGAACCACGGTACAGTACAGTACACCTTCTCATGCAGCGGACCGCCTCCATGAGCAAGATACGCTACCCTGTGCGCTAGGTTTTGTTGGTTGTACAGCACCTTCTCGCGAATCGCCGGTGTAAGGCGCAGCTGCAAGCGGGCGCGCGATAGAGCAGGCGGATTGAAACCAAGTCTAAGTAGCCCAGAATCACTAGCCCCTTAGAATTAACAAATTCAAGCGTCCTCGCTAACTGCAACGCGAAACCGTTCCAACCGACAATCCTCCGCAGACTGTATGCGGCTGGAACGCGCTACACTGTACCCGTCGTGGAACGGCCGAGTAAAGTATTGTGTTTCCATTTCTCCTCACCCCTCACGCGCGCATTCGCAGTAGCTCGCGTTGAAACCCTGGTTTCATGAAAAGCACACTTTACTGTACGAATAGTCCCTGTACCGCACGCCCCGGCATGGCGCTGTATGGAGGCGTATAACCTGGCGGGTAGGACCGTCGCCTTGGCTGCAGCTCCGCCATTCTGGTGGCGTACCGCTGTATCTCAGATAGAATTAAGTGGGCACATCCAGTCAGCGCTCGACGCAGCGACAGTACCGACCAGTGGCTTGCGAATTGCAACTATGCACGCCGGCGATGACCACGGATGCGGCGGGGAACCGCCGGGAGATCTCGCGGGCGGCAGCGGGGGCGGGGTGAGAAAGCCGGAGAGACGTCACCACGTGTGCCTGATACGTCGCGGTGCTGCACGCGCATCTGCACAATGGGATGGGCGCACGTAGCGGTGTTGGGGGTCGATCCGATCCCACCAATTCGTAAGCAGACGAATTAATACGAGGAAATTTGTTGAATGTTCAGGTCGTCTCGGCCCCCATTCATCAGAAGGAATTGACGCCGTGCCGAAATTTAATCGAATTTCACCCGCCCCTCACCGACGTGTGACCACTCCCCACCGCTCAACAAGAACATTGTTGACGTCGCGCCCCACGCCGCGTGGGCGTATAGCCAATCGTGCGCCGTTTGTTCTTTGAGAACCGAACACTGTACGCCACTCCTGCTTCCACTCCACTTCAGCGGAGGTATCGCCGTGGTACGGCCCATCGGTCCGCACCTCGCCCACCACCGCCGCAACCCTTCCAAAGCACCACACAAAAGCTGCGTCGCATGGAACAACTGCCCTCTGCGACACACACACGATGCTGCGGCTTAGCTGGCTCCTGTTCCCGACGCTGGTATGTGCGGCCGCGCGGCGCCAGCGCGACCCGAGCCCCGAGCCGACGCAGCTCGCGACGCCCACCCCGCATCCCACGACGGGGTCGCGCTGCACCGGGACGCAGGCCTACCGCATCGTCACGCACTACAAGTGGCAACCGGCGGATTACGAGCAGGTCGAGCCCGGGCTGGGCTTCACCCCGCTGATATGCGCCGGCCACTCGCCCAAGTATCGGATGTGGAGCGAGAACACGCTGTTGCGCGACGAGCTGCGGCCCATTATCAACGGTCTCAATCTCACACTGCTAGAACTGTCCCTTTACAAGCACGTGCACGCGGAGAACGGCAGCGTGAGCAGCTACAATCGCAGCCAAATCGAACCAATCATGCAATCTCCCGGAGGCTTCGACCTGGTCAACAACATCACATTAAACGGGGACATCAACGCCACCTTAATCACCTGCTTCACCGCGTTCGTGCCGTCTCCAGACTGGTTCACGGGCTTCTCCGCGCGCGAGATGTGCGTGCGCAACCAGACCACGGACGAGTTCGGCTGGGCCGTGGTGGACGACGAGTTCGGCATCATCCCGTACGACGGTGGGATTGATGGGTCGGAGCGCATTCAGTACGAAACAGAGCCGAACATTCCCCCCGAAATCGTGCGCGTGAAAGCCGAGTACCTCGGCAACCTCGGCATGTTCAACGTCTCCAACATGAACACCTCCCTCAGCAGGCGACCGGAGGAAAAGGAAGAACCCACGAAATGCTTCCCAGCCAACGCAATGGTCACGCGGTGGGACGGGTCGCAGGTGCGCATGGATCAGGTGCGCATTGGTGACGTGCTGGGGAACGCGGCAGGTAGACGTGCTTCGGCTGTATACATGTTCACACATCGCAATCGCGACGTGTATACCCGATTCGTTCGCTTGCACTTTGGGCGTGACCGAACACTTGCAGCGAGCAGCGGCCATTTCGTGTACGTGAATGGGGGCTTGAAGGAAATGGACCAAGTGAGTGTGGGCGACTCACTTCAGGGCGACGATGGGACGATGTTGAGAGTTTGGAAGGTGGATGAGGTCTGGGAGACAGGCCTGTATAATCCGCACACCACTTCCGGGGAGCTTGTGGTGAACGGCGTGAGAGTGTCGGCGTATACACGCGCGGTGAAGTCTGCCGCGGCACACGGCATCCTCGCAGTGTTGAGAGCACTGCACAGGTGCGCGGCTGGCCGCAGATGGACGGGTGCGATGTCGAGATTTTTCGAAAACGAGCGACTCCGAAGTAGATTAGCGAGAATCGTAACTTTTTCAAGCCCGTAACCTCAACGCGACATAACAGTCCTTTCGTGTTAAGTGGCGAAACTGCGCATGTTAGCGCCAGGGCGCAGTTTATTCTCGTACCCGGGAGTTTGACGGTGTGCGTCGAGCTATCCCATGGATTGATAGACTGCTCAAATAGAGGTGCGAGCCAATTAGACGCTCACAAGTTGCGTTGTACGCAATGCACCTCTGCCGTAGACTCTACTCCGTTTGTTGCGACATGGTGCAAGGAAACGGTGCAGTAATGAACTCGAAGAAGGTACGCAACGAGCGCTGTCGAATTTCCTACTTTCGAAACCCGTCAATTCGGTTGTGCTGAAGGTAAACCTTTCTGGGGCGTTGAATCGCAACGAATTTGCGTTTGTTGGAATGGCTCGAATCGTGACATGGGAAGGTGGAGAGCGTTTTGGGACAATTCACGGAAGGGCCCGCCAACCGTGGGTTTCGGTGTCCGCGAGATACGCGGCGCTGTGTGAGCGGCGGTGGAAATGGGTTGCGATACAAGCTACTGTACATGCAGTGAACTGACCAGATCGCCGCGCAGTCACCAAGCATAGACATCCTCGGCACTTCGTGTGTGATAGTGTGACGTAATTGGGGTTCCCAAAGTGTGCATATCTTGTACTCGCCAATCGGGCCTCGCAACGGGTAATTGTACACGCCAATCGACCCTGCTGCATGCAATGAACACTGCCGGTCGCTGCTGCAGCGCTGGAAGCCATTGGTAAGTGAGCGAGGGCGATAAGCCAGGGTTCCCTATTTCAACCTCCAGCTCGGTTCAGCCCGGCGGTACAGTATTGCGCGACACGCGGCGCGGGCGTGGCACACGAGACGCCATGGTTTGGACACTTGTTGTGGCGTTCACTATCGGTCGAATATCGGCGAGATTCATCCCGGCTCGTCCGTCGAAGAACAAGAACTTGGCAGGGAAGTTTCGACGCAACGATGCAGGCAAGACTCTGAGCGCTGATGAGATCGATGGGAGGTGTGAAATGAGGGTTGATGATGATGGAGTGAGATGGAAAAGCTATTGCAAGGGAGGCGATGATGTGATGTGTGAACTTGAAGGTAGCGAGGTCAGTGTGGAGAGAGAAAATCCTACTGTTTGTGCTGGTAACCGTTTAGTGATAGAGGGTGGGGCGGCGCGTGAGAGGAGCGCGAAGGAAGAGGAGAAGCATGGGAGAGAGGAATGTGCCGGAAGCGTGGAATCCGGAGCTCGGCACACGGCGAATACAGAAGAAACAGTCTTTTACCGTCTATCTGCACCGCCATCGTGGCATTTTAACAATCCCCCGCCGTGCATAGACACACTTCGAGATGCCTATTAAACCTGTGAATGAGCGTCCTTGGCGCTCTCGCACTTATTTTCACTGTTACTGTAGTCTGCATGCACAGTCTTGGATCTCGCAATCAGGCGATTCGTGTGAATTGCTGTACAGCACAGTGGACCGCGTTGTTTGAAAACGATGAGCCAACGAAACGAGGAGACCCAATGAGCTCATCGATCTATACCAACCGAGACGAATTACGACGGACGTTACAAGACTGTACCGGTACCGGTACAGTACAGTGCTTGCTACAGAAATTTCCTCAGCAACGTCTCTATGTACGAGAACAGATTCGTGGCGCTCAGGTGCGTGCTCTCTCCTGCCTTTGTGCAGTACAGTACAGTACTGTAGAAGCCACGTACCTCCTTCCTCAATTTTGGTTTAACATCTCCCTTACTCTCTCTTTGCGCCTACACTGAGATGTGCACTAGCGGTCTTAGGGATAGCTACAGTTCCGAGTAATGTAATTTACTGTTAGTTTAGATCGCGGGTTGCTGTAGTGTTGGACTCTTTCAAGAGCATCTTAGATTTTGACATGCACCGCCTGCGAGTACGAGACATGAGGTCGAAAATCCTACAGGATCAGATAGACGAATCCTGTCTGGGGTAACATTTCGAAATCTACGACTAGAAATAAATTCTATTTACCTCATGCCGTTTTCATCCGCAGGCACTGGATCTAAGCTTTTCAATAATAGAAATTTAAAATACATTTTGAAAGGTGTCCTACTGCTACCGTTAGGGATAATCATCTCTTTCACCTTATTAGTTGTAAAATAAATGGAACCAATACTCGAAGAGCAACCGCAGTATCTATAATTTTAGAATTCTTCACGTGTTTCGAACTAGCACTTTCCCCTTACTTTTTCATTCGGAGGGGCGCAGTCCTTACCATACAGGGTTGAACTCACTTCCAAAAACAATAGCATTTCGATTATAATTTCGCCTGCGAAAATTTGCTTCCACAAGTATCACGGGTAGGTAAAACGAATTGACTATTCAACAATCGGGTACTAGAAAATCCTTCTGGACCAGTTATTGAGTTGTTCACCAACTCATCGGGTCCCGGTACAGACGTCATCCAGTAACTTGTGTCTCGACTCAGAAAAGTACTTAAGATAAATCGGTACAGGAATTTCTGAAAGTCTGCCCCTTTTCTGAAAGAAACGTACTGTACAGTGCATCTGTGGCGAAAAATCTTATAATGTACTTTACATCCCAAAGGACAAGTAAGGTACGGATATAACACAGAGTTTATGGGTCCAACCCGTACACGCTGTTGATAAATGGAGATTTGTATTCCATTTATTCATACAATTAATGCATAATGTTCCAGAGTGCACTTTTAATTTGTCTCGTCTCTGATTTATACTTGGAATGTCATGGTTGCAATATAATTTATCCCCAAAATTCCCCCTGTGTCAGAAACTAACAGTATAGAACCAATAGTGCGTTGTAAAAAAGTCTTTCAAACAAGAGAGAGATAGTTGTATCTTATTGGTCTAGAGACTTAAGCTTTCTTGGATCTTCTAGTCTGCGTGATCCTAAAGAATGGTCGATTAACAGGCTAATCCTTTTTTCTCCCCGAATTCATGTGGTTGCGACTACGGCGAGTTGCATTGTAAAATTGTCAGCAATTCAGATCTTGTTATTAGACTCACGATTCTGTTTAAGCGGAATAACTTTCCGCTTGCTTTCTGGTTGTGTACTTCGCATTTATCATTCATAAAACTCTTTTAATCAGAGACATGGAATTAATTATTTCAATTTCAGTTATTTCTAAATTTCTTCATCGTTTGACGCCACTACTCTGCTTCTTTTATTGTGATGAGATAACGGCTCACTGTTGTTGTATTCAAACATGGCCAACAATTATTGCTGAAAATTGATTCAACTACAAACTAATATTTGGCTATATCTGTCGGTTAGATCCATAATCATTTCTGCTAGAAATGTCAGCCAACCCCTAATTGCAATGTGAAAAGAATGGGAAGCGTATTCCTGATGCGTTCTTTACCTTGACGGATCCTGATTCGAAAGCTAGACTTAAAAATGTAAGAAAAGACGGTCAGCTACTGACAGGAGATACTCAATTTTTGTGAGTCTCGTACAGTCCCAACATTATAATAAATTTCAAGCATTAATTCCGGAAAGGTCAGCAACCTCTGATGTGAGTGTATCAAAAACCAAATCTCTTTTCTTTAGTCGTAAGACAGTTCAAAAACTTGGGTGACTCGAATTCGTAATAATAGAATTACAGCTTTTCACTTTGTTGAGAGCCCTGAGCATGCTAGGATATCCAAGCTATAGCCTATTACGTACAAAAATCAGATAAAAATTAAAATAGATTGTTACAGATATCGTCGAAAGGAAGATATCACACCTCACAGATAGAATCACGCACTGTCTAAGAATTTTCGCAACATTATCATCGAAAAGTGACCATAGCTATCTGAGATTACGTCTAATTTTTCCATTCGATCGGATTATTCCCGAACTACAGGGCGTTACAAAAAAGGTACGAAAAGCAAAGGCATGTATTACTTTAAATTTAAGGCTATATGACAAGAAATATACATCATGCGGGAGAGGTACACATAGATTTTTAGCACTCATGAATTGGCATTTCTACCGCTTACCGGGTTTATTTTATTTGGAGAAGAATGAAATAATGAGGTTTTGATTGATTTTCATAGCATGGGCCGATAGAAGTTTTAATGTTTTGTCAAAGGAACACAAGGTAATAATTACTATCATTAATAGTGCGTATAAAGTGGTGAATGTTCAGATAGGTTGAAGGTTCATAGCTATATTTTATAGAATTCAAAGTATACTTCTATGCATTTTTCTGACAGCCAAAAAATGACGTTCAGTGTCCTAGAGAAAACTCAAATTCTGTCTGAGTTTCATCGAAGTCGGTCTATAACATCTACACAGCGCTGGGCGCGTCGAGTTATGGAAAATCATCTTCCATTGGTATTACATATATTAAGAAAGGAATAATCTTTCTTAGAGAGAGGAAATATCGCGCACAGAAAAGGTAACGGAAGACCAAGAACAGATCAAGTTACGGTCGAAAAAGTGAGAGATATGTTAGAAAAAGATCCAAAGCTAAGTATTCGAAAGGCTGCGAAGACGCTGGACATATCGACAGCAACGATACATTGCGTCTTACGTCAAACTCTTTTCTTGTTTGCTCACAAAATCCAAACCCATCAAGCTTTGCTGGAAAGTGACAAGAAATGGCGAGTTGAATTTGCGAAGCATTGTCAAACGTATCCAGTTCGATACGATGAATTATTATCCCGCATTGTCTTCTCTGATGAATGCATTTTTCGGCTCAGTGGTATTGTGAACAAGCAAAATGTGAGAATTTGGGGTACGGCACGCCTAAATGAGTACAGTACTGTTGTTATGAATAGCCCAAGTCTTATGGTATCGTGTGCAATATCTGAAGAACGTGTACTAGGCCATTATTTTTTGAAAATGAGAACTTTACGGGAGAAAGCTACAGAAAGATGCTTACCAATTGTGCGTTTCCACGATTCAATTACTTGCGTGAAGATTATATTTTCCTACAGGATGATGCTCCTCCTCACTTTCCACCCGAATGAAGTCTTATTTAAGTAACAAGCAGCCAGACAATTAGATTGGCAGAGGTGGCCGTATTTCGTGGCCAGCTCGATCTCCTGATTTGATACCGTGCGACTTCTTTCTGTAGGGCACATAAAACCAAAAATATATTCTACACCAGTAGAGTGTCCAGAAGAACTGAAAATACGAATAAGAACAGAAGTCAGAAACCTAACCCAGAAACGCTTGCAAAGCTTGGAAAAACACAAAATTGAGACTGAACTACATAACTAAAGTAAAGGGCGGACATATCGAGAACCTACTATAGCGAATAAAAATTCATGTGCATTTCTTACAAATAGTGTCCCATTATTGTCATAAACTCTAACAATCAAAGTAACAGAGGTATTACTTTTCGTACTTTTTTGTAACACCCTGTATTTTGAAATTTGAAGCTTCAATGAAACGACTATCTTTCCCTGTGACTGCTGTAAAATTAAGAAAGTTTACTGAACTAAAGCTAAAAATGCCAACCCATCACGTTGGCTTTTTACCGCAGCTATGCTAGAGGGAATCATTGGTATCAAGAAATATATTCACGAGCTTTGTATTGATTACTTGGGCAACAAAATGCTGAGCGGTCCAGAAGCACGGAAAAAAGAAATCAACTTCATAAAAACTCGAACAGCTATATTCCGTCTTAAAAGCACTTGAGGATTAATATATTGCACTATCAGATACCGAGCATTATTTGATCTGTGTCAGAGGATTACCCTCAGTTGAAAATTTTGATCTCAGTTCGAAGATTACTGCTACATGCGCATTATGCTCTTGTACTTGAATCGAGTGGCACATCTTTTCTAATGGAACGATCACTGAAATGAGAAAGATCAGATATGCTCAAGGTTAAAAGTATTTAAATATTCGCTTTTTTGTTCCCGCTTCAATTTGTGCGAACATTTGTTTTCCATAGCAGGATATACGATGGATGATCACCACCGTCGATTATTACCACAAAATTTTAAGGAACATATCTTTCTTCGTCGTAACTCGCATTTGTGGGAAATTGAAAATGTGAACGATGCTTTCAAGGAACGTAGGCTAAGTTTCACTGTAACAAACATGTCCTTCTCATATAGGAAAAATAGATGGTTACCACAAGCAATACTGTACATACAATGCCTTCTGAAGCATAATCTGTTCAAATCCAAAACTATTCAGTTGCTTGGCGACATAGAAGATTAAAAACGTGAGAAAATATCGACAACAAGAACTCAGATGCGTCTGATTTATACAATGAAAATGAAGCTGTTCAATACCCCATAAATATTCCAGCATTCGCAAGTCTATTCCATAAAATGAATGTTGGCCATACAAGGATAAAGATCTTAAGTAATAATGCAGTATCCAATTCCCTAAATCTCATAATTGAAAAACTTTGAGTAACGGTAGGACGGAATCTGCCTTGTAGGAGGTATACTCTAGTGATCTTTAACTTCTAGCGCTGCCTGACCCAATTGAGAAGAGTTAGTTTTTTTAAACATAGTCCCCTTTTTTAATTTTAGTACAGAACTATTTCTTATTTTGTACTTAGTGTTCGAATTTAGTTGAGATTACTGTAAGTAGCCCGGAAACTTCATAAAATAGGTCAATGAGCTTCTTGATCTGAACTTCACCGCGTGCAGTTTTGCTAATTTACTTCTACTACTAGTGGTGTTGCTTGAAGCTCTTCCAACGGATTTTTGGGACCTCTCAGTACCAAATCAACTTGCAAGAGGATTCCGAATTCAGATACGCCGTCGGTTGTACTGGTGGCTTTGAGACATTGGCCTGCTGATTTCGACCTCGAACCACCTGCAGGGTCAGCATCTAACGCCAAGGCTGTTGCTGTTGTTGTCGCTGGAGTTCTACAGTCACTCCTACCCGCTTTTGGATGATTTTACGTTTCCTGTAAGTGGTGGCCGTCTTCACTCGCTTGATTTGGTGGTGGTGATCTTCTACTAGCAGGATTGCACTGCAAATGAACTGCGCGTTTCGGTACAAGAACTTGTCTGAAAGAAATAAGGTATTCGAATTCACAATTAAAACTTTAAACAAGCAAAAATACTTGCAGTTGATACATGAAAATTCAGCGGAAGCTCTATGGAGCTGATAGAAAGAATCTAGAAATTGAAGAGATGTTCTGTTTTTTTGGTACTTATCTGCATTGACCAGAAGGAATTGCATGATGGAATATCTAAATTGATCAGATGTTTCAAGAGTCTCAATATGTTAGCATATTTGAATATTGCTGCTCGTCTGAACCTATTGCCGATTTGGAATGAAGAAAAAACTCTGAAGAAGCAGCAATCAATACTGTCGGATATATTGAAATCTGGTGGAAGATCTAAAGGTCGCCGCAATTAATGTTGAAGTTGCATGCAATCCTCTTTGTCATTCGAGAATTCATGGAGAAAAATGTATAAGAAGACGCGATATCGACTATAATTCTCTGTCTGCATATGTTTATAGGTGTTCTTGGAAAGCAATATGAGGATTACAGTATTGCGCATTTTCTGCTCCAACTGACCTATTCGAACGTAACATAGGCAAAATTCAAACAAATCAAGAGTAATGTAGTAGAATGCTTGGATGAGCAGTGCTACTTGTATGGAGCCGATAACTAAATGTATCCGTTGTGGAGACGCTGCGCGATTTCCAGCGGATCGATAGAGAATAAGCAAATAATTGGAAGCGATATCAACGATAAGCTAATGAAAAGTGTAATTTAGAGTCAAACCTCAGAATTATCGGAGTTGAGCCATTACCGATTGTCCGAGAGAATGAACAAGAACGAATTGTGCAGTGAGATTTCCAATGGCCGAATTATCGCAGGAAAAGCTAATTTTGATTTCTCCAAAAGACAGCAACTTGTAATTCATAATGTGGGTTATAAGCACTGAAAACACATGAGAGTTAGCTGTACATGTAGTACCAGTATACTGTTCTTTTCCAGGAATTGCAATTCTGTGTGTTCAGAATCAATGATAGCGTCATTAATTTTCTAGAAAAGCTCAGTTTCATGTTATCCGCCGAAAATTTCCGTCTTATTGTAATTTCGTGTTGCTATGAATGAAGAAACAGAAATAAATAATACTATTAGTAAAAGATTCCGCATTGGCGTCATTTCCAAGATATATAACGAAACAGTGGAGTATTTTGATGATGACAGTATATTAATTTCTTCTTCATTCATTAGAAATGGAAGTGCTTAATGCAAGATCAGCTTCAGTAAGCAGTTGTGATCATCACGAGGTTCCAACACTTCTGCGACCAGATTTAGGCAACCTTACTAACAACATCGCTTACAATACGTGGAATCGGAAATTGTAATAGACATAAAGCTCCAGATACATCAAAAGTGTGGAATCTGAAAGAAATGGAGATTCTAACTGAATCATGATATTGCTGGATACCGCAAGAAATACCTTGCATCGAACCGAGGAATCGTCTCAGAGACTCTCACTAGAAAACTATCAATATTAGGAACCTGCAGGAAGCGACAGTAGCAGGCCTATCTCCTTCTTTTCCTCTGTCAATACTGAGCATTACTCACATTTGTTGAATTGATGCATTTCGTGGACCTCTCCAAATCATTGGATGCGAACGGTAGTCCATTTTATTTATTTCCGATCAGATGAAACACGAAGATGCATAATACAACGCATTTGTCTGAGTTTGCTACGGGAAGTAAGCCTGAAGCACGGAAACATTTTTAGTTCGATAGTTTCGTTCTCTTTAGGACATGACTACCGGTCATTTGTTCGATTCTGAAATCCTGGCAGATGAAATAGCACGCAAATGTGCATTCGATACACCAGGGAAGGGCAATCAAACAACGAAACAAGAACGAGTCCGGCATTATACAATAAAAGTTCATGGTACCCGTGATTGGGTACCCCAGAAATGTTAGAACAGTGAAAAATTCAATGCCCTCACCGTTGTTCACTTTCTCAATACAAACGAAATAGTATTCGTTCGAAAGCATCCAAACGATTATTTCATCGAAAAAGATTATGCTGTCACACAGCAGTCTGTACAGCAATTTTTCGTCGAAATGAACCCATTAGTGTGGCTTCACCTTATATTGTTAGCGTTTACCCATCAAATCGTAGCAAGGAATGAGTACCTAATAATTATGGCGAAAAGCAGCTAAACATCACCAGAAATACGCGCTATGGAAGTTTACACCAAAATTCTTATCCGCGTCATTAATACACTTTGGACTCTCTATCACTATACCACGAGGTGGAACAAGAATTAGTTGAACAAAACCTTCTTGCTAAAAGAAAGGATTTTGTGCTTTTTTGCTGCTATCCATGAAGAAGGCCCAGGTACTGCGTCAGAACTTTTGACCAACAGCCTGTGTGTGTTCAGTTCTACAACTGCTTCGGAAAGTAGGGGAAATTATCACAAGTTTCTTTACACTATAAACTGTCGAAATATAAAACAAACAATCGCTAGCAAACTTCCATAGGCCTGTTTTATCATACTTGAGAACACCAAGCATCATAATTGTGAATCTCCGTACACATCAAGAGTATCAAAGCTGAAGAGATCACATATATTACTTGTACTAGATCGTACTGGTGTTTGATTCTTTAAAAATATACGGCATCGAGTGGAAACTTCGTCTCAGAGACAGTTAGGAGGATGATATGGAGATTGAAATCCGACAATTTTTGCAGGCAGCTGACCATTCCGTTTTATTCACAACTTCTTTTCGTAGTGAATTGCAGTCCATTGAAAACATTCGAGAGCAGGTTAAAGGGCCTATTGCCAAAAATTATCGAAAGGATGTCAAGTTCAGCGAGGTTTCTGGTCATCTGTGTAATCTGTTCAAAAGTATAGAATCAGAAGAACTTGGATTTTTCGTTAGTTGTGTCATTCGATCCGTTAGTCAAAGATAAATACATTTCTTGCCGAAATGCAACAGGAAGAGGGAGAAACTGAAGCTCAAAACGACAGTTTAATACCATAGAGCAGTACGATTGACCTCACACATAGTACTAATACAGTTTTATAAATTGAGCTATCTCAGTAATACTAATAGAAATGACATTACATACCATACATTTGTGTTATTGTTAATGAACATAGAACAATTCTTTATTGAAACTGCATAAAAATGGAAACCCCTCTAGCGCACATTGTGCTGTCACAGACTTTTAATTTAGTACTGTTTTAGTATTCGTACCACCTCCTAATAGTGCCTCATAAGTGGTTGCGTACTATTTATTTTGATTTATCTCCCATACCATATTCCCTATTTTCTTACCAGGCCCAAAGCAGTGGGTCGTACACGTACTGCAACAGTACTTCAATAATTAGTATCTCAGGTTCGCGATTCGACTCTGAAACATCTATCCATTGTCGAGCCCAATTTACAAACTTTTGACTAATTCTAGTCTCATTTTATTCTTGACTTGTATCTTATTAGATGCAAACACTAGCAGCGAGGAAACTTAATTATCAGAATTAGAACTGATTCTGTCTATTTTGGGTAGTAGTATTCATTCTTCTATTACATTGGGTGTATTTCAGCTACCTGACAAACTTAGTATATCATATTATTTTTGAGAATTGCAGTCTTTTTGAGTAATGAAATTACTTAAAATCCAAAAAAAGAATTTCTTGTAAATTTTTGTTGGTCATACTATCATGACCAGAATTATTTAGGTCTAGAGGTTCGTCTTCAGATTTTTTTTCTATCTTTTTTCCTTTGTCTTTAATTTGAACTTGTATTTTCGTTTGCTCTTAAGCTGTTCTTAAGTTTTTGGCTTTGGATTGGGTTTGCTCTTTTCTTCATAATTCGATTTGTGTTCTTTATTTTCACATTGTTTTTGAGATCTCTCTGAGTTTGTGTGTATACGACTTGTTGTCTGGTTTGATCGGAGAAGTGTCGAAAATAGTATTTTTATTACTTTCAAGAAAGAGTGATTAGGATAAATTAAGCAACATTGCTCTACGGAAAAATAAATTATTCGAGTTCGACCTTTCAGAGAATAAATGAATCACGTCAGGAATCGTGTAAAATATGCAAATACTGTGAATTATTCGAGCGCATTATGATCGTCGTACCTTACCAGGTGCGGTGAAACAAGAACGCGTTGATGTCGACGAAAAGGTTGGGGGCAGTGTCGTCGGAAAATTGTTTCAACTCAAATAAATTCATGTTATTCATAAGCGTTATTTATTCACAGGAATCCTCGAGTCAAATTTATTCAATAAGCATTCAGAAAAATTCAAATTTATTTATTCGTACTCCAGTTGAATCTCTTTGAATAGTTTTTCATTCATAAATCCAACCTCTACCGTACTGGTCCGTAGTTTTATTGCCGCACTATAAAAAAAGGCACCAGGAAGCGAATTCGAAACGAATTTTTTACTCAGCCTAATGAAAATTCGAACACTTGATTGTGCAAATGTGGTAACAAGAGAAAATTTTCAGGCTATGGCTACACTGACTTGATCGATCATGTTGGTAGAGGCCATCCTGATGACTTGGAACCATTCCCGTGAGGAAATGGAAAATGTACGAATGTTTCTCAATGCAAATTCAGACTTTTGGAGCCTTAACTAACTTGAATGCTCTGGCTAACGAATCAAATGAATAGTTCTATTTATTCATTTCAAACTTCTACTGTGAATTATTTATTCCGGTAACGCACGAGAAATATTCGACAACTGTTCATAGAATAGTAGCGAGAAATAAAATTCCAATACTGTTTGCGACTACTCTGTTTGTGGGTTTACTTGATAATCTCTGTGTCCACTTCGAACGCTACGCCTAGGATTAAGTAGTGTCGAAGTTGTCTTCTTCACTTTGAAGCCAGTCATGAGTTCATATTGGAGCGAAAGTGATTTGTCCAGCGGCCAACTGATATCACAACGTTCTAGTTAGGATCGTACTCACAACAGTAATGAAATGAATTACTGAGAACTTTTTTATATGAAACTGCTCTGACAAACTGATTTACGATTGATTCTGGGCTTAATTGGGAGTTTTCTTTCCTTCAAAATACTGAGAAATGTACTTGAAAATGGTTTTCCTCTATCGGAAAAAAATTCAGTTGAGTATCGCAGAAGAATAAATAATTCTTTGCCCAATAAACACAGAAGTAATGTAATAGTGAATGTAGGTTTGCAGATATAGCGACATAGAGAAGCATGAAACGCAGAAGAAGAAGGCATGGCTTTTTGTATGACCAACGGAAGGTCTGTCTAGGCTGCGATGTATTTTTCTCTGATATATTCGAGCTATGGCATTACCTTATAACTATTTCTGGTTTCATGGCGACTGCTCTGACGAAATTACTAGGAAAATCCCTGTCCAAATCAGTAACTTTGTAGACTACACAGCATACTGCTCACAATTTTCATTGACTTGACTTGAAAGTGCTTGGAAAGCAGAAACTTGGATCGTGCGTCACAGTGAAGGTTCTATCGCTGAAATTCTAAGTATTACAATTCAATTTCAAAATAGAGTCGTTCATAGTCCAACGGATTCTATTTGCATGCGTACATGCATTCATACAGAACGTGAGCTGTATAAAAGATCGAACTGCATACAGCATTGTTGTCATGAACAAGATGTCAACGAGCCAGGCACGTTACTACACGAGTACAACAACCACAAAAAATAAACGAAATACACTGCTGCCTTCCACACCCCACGGAAATGCTGAAAATTACCCCATCTTATTGGCGCGAAATAGGGTATAGTAATACTCGCGGGAAGTTGCACCCGATAACGACCGATACAGCTATAAAGCCACGACCATTGCTCACCGGTTTCTCACAACTCACTCCCCATCCCAGCGCAAGGATTTATCCTGCGCCCACCCAGCTTATTGCACACGCACGGATTTATTCTGCTCACCATCCCCATCAGCCTTCTCCGCACATTGGCTCATCCCTTTTCCATCATGCTAGCCGAGGTGAACGCCGCGGTTGACCCGCTCCGCATCGTGCTTGAAGACGGCCAATGGCGGAAACTCAAGACCGTTCTGCACGCCATCCCCACACGAGCCGACACGCCACGTGCGGTAGAGACCATCCGAGTTGCCACTGACATACTCATCGAAGAGTGCGCATTCTCCACCGCGTTCGAACGTGCGTTTGTAGCTCGTCGGGCACTGCACAAGGCCGATGTGGCCAGCTGGATACATGCCGCACTCACTGCCGTGCACCCCGTTTCCATCGTTGCACGACGTCTCGTCACACTTATCGAGAGTCTCGCCACAACCGAAAAAGGGCGCACACGGTTAGGTCGCGCCAGAATCGTCGACGCTCTCATCAAGGTTTGGAAGCGAGCAGGACCCCGAGTTTCCCACGTCCCTGCCGCGCTATGCGCGCTATGCTCTGGGCATATCGACAACATCAGCCGTGTGATGCGCTACGGCGGCATCGCCGTGGCCGAAGGCGTTCTCCATACCATTGTCAGGCCCGTCAAGGAGCACGACTCTAGCGATGATGCACCTGCACTCACAGAAGAAGAACGGCGGTCACTGGAATGCACGCTACTGCTATTCGGACTGCTCTGCATCTGCATTCCAGACAAGCGCTCATCGAACACCCAACTGGTGCCAGTATTACGCGACGTGATAAGGGCCAGCCTGCAGCTACGGGAGCGGAACGCGCTGACACACGCGATGAACATCATCGGCAACATCGCCGAGTGCTGGCGAAAGGAAGGCCGGGGGTTCGCCCTAACCGACTGTGACAATCTTGCGCAGGACCTCGTATCGGCCTGGACCGACTCGCCGCGACACAAGCGCGTGGTGTGCTCTGCCGCGTGGGCTCTCACGGGCCTGGTCCGCACGTCGAAGTTGCAGGCAATCCCCCCCGCGCTCGACCGCATGCTGCAGCACTCCAGCAAAACGAACGCCTCAGTCCGCGCGCTCCGCCAGGCCGTCGCCGACTTCCAGCCCCCCGCGCCTGGCACGCCCGTCAGCACCGCGCAAGCGAACCACGACACCAGCGTGGAGAGCGTGCTCGACAGCGACCACTCCGAGGAGGCGCAGGACCGCAAGGAAGCACGATGCGCCAAGCGCGTGCGGGACGAAGACACCCCCGCTCCGGACTTGCGGTCGGTAAGGAAGCGTATGCGAATCGACACGGTGTTGTGCACGCCACAACGACCGGTTGAGAAGCATGTGCCAGAGGACAACTTCACACCGGTTCGACCTCAGGATATCGACTTCGACGCGGACCCAGTCCCGTTGGAAGTCGTCCCCAAGAGGGCGCGTCGCAGCCGTGAGAGAAGACTGCCGGCCAACTACTCGCAAGTGTAGAGATTGTAAATTTAACTTGAACACCAAACACTATGGCAACGATTTATTTAGTGCCTGGCAACATTTCCAGTGGGAAACTGGTCGACGAATTTCAATCGATTCCCTACCTGAACAAGGAACAGTTCGGAAAGTCCAGCGCACAAGGCACCCCGCCGAGCATACATCCAATTTTAGTCAATTGCTCATTCCGGTCCAAATGAGGGAGATTCCCGCCGCGTCTTCGGATTCACTGTCGTCGGCGTGGTGAGATTCGGTCGAATTTGAGTTCACCATCGATCGGGCGCAGCGGCGAGCGGCAAGTGTAGGTCCACGACTTAAAGCTGTACGGAGCTTGGCAAAATCGTGGGGGTCCTGCAGTCAAGTGTGTAGACACGGGTATCGTTCAGCCAACGTAATTAGGATAGGTGGGTTCGGCTTGGTTCTGTTTGCCTGTGTCCGAGGACCTGCGCAGGTGAGGCATTTATCCAGTTCACTCGGTCATGCTACGTCTCGTTACGCTATGGCTCTCGGTATTACAAACTCCAGAACAGGAGAGAAGATGCTGGATCAAGTCCCTTTGCGGTGGGTCGGGCACTACACAAGGCCGACGTGGCCAGCATGAAGTACACTGCACTCAAGGCCGTACACCCCGTCTCCATCGTTGCACGTCGTCTCGTCACACTTGTCGAAAGTCTCGTCACCAACGAAAACGGACGCACAAGGCTCGGTCGCACGAGAATCGTCGATACGCTTATCTAGGTCTGGTAACGAGCAGAACACCGAGTTCCCCGCGCTCACGCCGCGTTGTGCGCGCATTACTCCGGGCACATCGACAGCACCAGTCCGTTGATGCGCTACGGGGGCATCGCCGTGGCCGAAAACATGCTACATGCCATCGTCGCGCCCGTCAAAGAGCACAACGCCAACGACGATGCCCCCACGCTCACGGAAAAGCTGACCCAAAGAGTGCGCGTCGTAGCCGCGAGAAAAGGTTGCCGGGCAACACAAGGCAAAGATTTACTTAGTGCCAGAGTAGTACATGAGTGTAGGTCGCTCATCATCGTCGGCCCAGCTTTCCGCGAAGCCCATTTCCCTTTCCCACGCCTCCTGAAACGTCTTGACGAGGGCGCTCTGCACGTCGAAGCGATTCTTGACGACCTCTCTGAACGCGACTCTAAACTCCTTGAAAACGACGTCCTTATCTCTGAGGCGGAGGTCGAAGCCGAGTCGGTCCAGGCCGCTGAGCTTGCAGCTCTGCACGTCCTTGATGCCGAGGAACACCCTGCACAGGCGCATGAGGTCCTCTTGGCGGTCGGCGTTCAGGCGCGCCACGATGTCGGGCGCGTCAAAGCAGAGGGGGTCGGGCTCGGCGCCCAGGAACGGGCTTGCACCGACCCACTTGGCGACGACGCCGAAGCCGCCGACGAAGAACACGTCGTCCACCTCCATGACGTGGAACGCGAACAGGCCGGGGTACTTGAGCGCGTCGGTGGCGTGCGCGTGCGTGTCGATGTAGCGCTCGCGGATCTCCTCGGCCTCGTCCTCGGTCATCTTGCGCACGCGGCCGGTGAGCGTCGCGCGGCACCCGTCCTGCCCGTACGTCGCGGGCGGCTGGCAGAACAGCGAGCACTTGTCCTCCTGCTCCAGGTTCACGGTGTGCGCCGCGCGCGCCGCCAGCAGCATCGCCGGCCGCCCGTCGTCGCACAGCACGTAGTCCACATGGCTCCCGAACGGCACCCCGTCGTGATCCGCGCTGCTCGTGCACAGCGTCCCGGTCCGGCACACGTGCACCACCGTCCGCGCCTGCTCGCCCAGGCTCAGCCGGTGCGGCGTCGCCTCCGACGCCCCCGGCGCCGGCACGCCCCCCTCCGCGTCCGACAACGCACCCAGCCGAATGCCCGCCGCACCCGGCGCCGCCGTCGTCACGTGGTGGTGCTGCGCAGTCACCGAACGCGTCCGCGAGCACTTCGAGCGAGTACGCAGCGTCTGCAGTCGCGCGCGCAGCGCGCCCGGAGCCACAAACCCAGTCGCCATGTTGCGAAAGCACGTAGCGACGATTCGCAATCAACAATAAATCGCAAGAGGCACTGTTGAGCTCTCCCAGCAATGCCTCGATCTCGATCAAATCTTAGTTCACTTACAGTTGTATGGTGTTTGCAGTTTTGCAGTTTTCAAGATTAACACATCATGTCCAGCTGATTGGTACTAACTACGACTTGTCGCTCAACGAAAGTGCCTAGAGTTAACAAAATGACAGTTACTAGGCTATGGCTAAAGCTTTCATCCAATCTAAGGAATCCATTGCCTTTATCGAGCCCAGATGCGTCTAATGAGGTACTGTTTGCAACTCTGCTCTTCTCTGCGTGTGCGTGGTGGTACAAAATTTCGGTTGCCCCGTGGTGGCTGTGTACTCATGGCGGGGTGTTTATGTCGTAACCAACACTGCACAATTCCTGCACCGCCTGAATGAAGTGACGCTCGAGCACGACCTTCGGGGACTCACTCTCCGCCATCGCAAAAATGGCGGCCCGCCTGCAAATTGCCGCCAGGTCCGCACCCGTCCTTCCCTCTGTTCTATTCGCCACTTTCTGAAATACCACCCTCTTTTCCTCATCGCCATCCACCACACTTTCCGTCACCGCGACTGGCATCTTTCTCGCCACAACCTTCAAAATCTCCACTCGTTCTCGCTCATTCGGCAGCCGCACCGCGATGATGCGGTCGAATCGCCCGGGTCGCAGAATCGCCCCATCAATTGCGTCCAGCCTCGCCGTACACGCCAGCACCTGCACGCCGTCCTCTGCCGCTGTGTTGACGCCGTCCATCTCTGCCAGCAACGCGCCCAAAACACGCCGCTCCACGCCCGTGCCGCCCATGTCCTCCTGCTCCCGGTCCGCCGCCAGCGCGTCCACATCGTCCAGCACCACCACGCACGGCGCGCACTCGCGCGCGTGCGCGAATAGTAGCCGTACTCTGGCTTCAGACTCGCCGAGATACCTGGAATAAACATCGCCACATGCTACATACAGCCATGTGCGGGTGGGAGTCTCCGCCGCCACAGCACGCGCTAATGCGCTCTTGCCCACTCCCCTCGCGCCATGCAGCAACACGCCACGCGGAGGACGCACTCCAAGCCGCTTCATTGTCGCTTCACGCGCAGCATCGACGCCTACCGCGTCAAGCAACAACCGCTTCACGTCCTCATACCCGCCCACACTGAGCAACCCATTATCCTTCTCCCTGCTGAGAACGGAAGCATACGGCAAGGGAGACCCGCGTGGCGCGGCCGCCAGAAGCGCGTCTACAGCTTGTTCCGGCGGTGCAGTGTAGTACGCCGCAGCGGCGGCCGCAAACGCAGCAACACCACTGACCGGGGCCGCAGAAACCAGTTTGTCAGCCAGCTCCGAACCCGCGCCCTTGTCCAGCAGCTCGGCGACAAGTCGAGCGGCCTGCGCACGCGCCTTGGACGAGGGGGTACGCACATGCACGTGCGCGTCGAACCGATGAACGCGGCGTAGTTGCGCCGCGACATCGCCGGGCTGTGCAGCGGTGGCGAGAATGCCGAATGTCCGCGGGGCCACGTCCAGCAGGCCGACGAGAGCCGGCACAGCGGCGGCTTCATGTGCGTCGTGCAGAATCAGTGGCTTTTCACGCGCGACATCGATGAGTGCTAGTAACACGGGGGGCGATGCCGGCGGTTGTAGTAGTGCGGATAGACACGACGCGGTGTGTGCGTCCGGCAACGCCAGAGCGGCTAGTGCCCGACGCGAGGCGGAATCCGCGCCAGTCAGCAGTGCCGTGCGCGATCCAGTGGTCACCGCATCGCACAGTTCCGTCAGTGTGTCGGCGTATAGCACTGCCGCAAGTCTCTGGTACACAACCGGGGCCGGCGAGCACGACGGCGGTGCGGATGGCATCGGGGGTCGACCGGCACTAACGTGGGTGACGAAACGCAAAAAATAAATTTCCAATTACTTGCGTCGAATCGTGCACACACCCACCCTCCACGAGCAGCGCGATGATTGTGTCGGTGCACATCGTGGCGTACGAGAGCGGGGGCGTGATCTACGAGCGGTACTACGGGCCGCGGCTAGCGGAGACGGTGCAGCAGGCGGAGTGGCTGAAACGGCTGCGGGACGCGACGGCGGGGGACTGGCGGCTGCTGAAGGAGGACTGCGCGGAGCAGGTTGCGGCGGTGGGGGAGGTGCAGGTGGTGTACAAGCTGCTGGGGGACGTGGTGTTGCTGCTGAGCGGGACGCAGGAGCACGACGCGCTGCTGCTGCTGGAGCTGCTGCGCGCCATGGACACGACGATCCGCGCCGCGTGCAAGGTGCCCGAGACGCGCGCCGGCGAGACGCGCGTCAGCGCCGAGCGCCGCATCCTCTCCCACTACGCCAACCTCTGCCTCGTCATGGACGAGCACGTCGACGACGGCGACATCGACCACCTCGACCCCGCCGTCATCCTCAAACTCATACGCATGCAGCCCTCAAAGTAAAGCCTTTGCCAGCGGGTGGATGTCGTCCGCGTCCGGATTGATGAGCAGCGTGGCGATCGCCTGGGGCCCCAGGATCGCGACGTCGTCGATGCGTAGCGCTTGCAACGGCTCCAGCGCCCCCTTCAGCACCACGCACGTGAGACACGCGCACGTCTTCTTCGTGCACGCCGAAATCGGCGGGACGCGCGGGTGGCACGCGCAGCAGTGGTTCGCGAGCAGCGGGCCGTCGTCGCGGTAGTACATGATCTCGATGTACGGCTCGCGGTAGTTCTCCGGTGCGCTGTAGTCCCACCCCGCGCCGAAGAAGATGCGCAAGCCGCCGTGCGTCTCCACAGAGAGGAGCTCGGGGTCCAGCGACAGCGCCTCGGCGACGGCCAGCACGGAGCCGTGTGCAACCCCGAGGTTCAGCCACCGGTGAAAGCGTGTGAATCGTAGTCGGCGGGTGTCCAGGTCCACTGGCATCAGCTCGGCGCCTGGCGCGACCCACACCCGAACGCCGCTGGCCGCCATCACCCTGCTGACCGCACCCAACAGCCGCGACAACTCCTGTGCATGTGACCGGTGCGATAGGCGATGTCGTGCGACGAACGCTAGCAATACGACGTGAATCAACAACATGACACGCGGCAGCGCGCGAAGAATAAGTCGAAGTTCCGGCGGCCCGACCGGTGAATTGTACTTTTCATCTTGTTCTTCCCCCGCATCAGTTGTCAGTGATCGCTGAACACCACCGGCTCTCCTTCGTCGAAGCTCCGGTTTTGATGAGTACCCGAGCATTGTCGACATGCCAAGACCGCGATCAGGGAACGAAGCGGTGTATTAGATGCTGTATACGTGGCTTATACATCATACGCCCTAATCCAATGATCCCATCAGTGCATTCGCCGCGCCGACCGTCGCCCACCAAACAAGCATGGCACCACCAGCGGCGAGCGCGAAGGCGAAAACAAAGAAGAAGAAGCCCCTGCCGAAGGTGACGCGGGTGGCAGAGCCCACGGCGGAAAATGAGGTGCCGCTGGTGTCCGACCCGCGTTTCGCGGCGCAGCACTGGGACCCGCGGTTCGGCCGGATCCCGACGAAAACGAGCGCCGTGACGGGCGCTGTGGACGAGCGCTTCGAGCCGGCGTTGAAAAGCGGGCGGTTCCGCACCGGCTCCTCGCGCGTGGACAGGTTCGGACGGCCGAAGCGCGCGACCGTCCAAGACTCCGACTCCGAGCTCGAGGACGAGGCTGTGAACGTCGGGCTGAGCAGCGACTCCGAGTCCGAGTCCGACATCGCGTCGACCGACAACGAGGACAATTTGCCGCAGGAGAAGCTGGGCGCCTCAACACTGCGACTCGCCGTGACGCAGTTGGACTGGACGGTCACCCGCGCCTTGGACATCTTCGCGTGCTTCAGCAGCATTTGCCCGAACAAGGGCGCGCTGAAGCGGGTCACTGTGTACCCGTCGAAGCTGGGATTGCGTCGGCTGGCGGCCGAGGCGCGCCTCGGCCCCGCGTTCGTGTCGAAGGTCGACCAGGGCATGCTCGAGAAACAGCGCGCGAGCGGTGCGGGCGAGGACGTGGGAGATGACGACAAGGAGTCGGAGGACTCGGACAGTGGCAGCGACGCCCCCATCGCCGGCGTGCGCGACAAGGAGCGGGAGGAGTGGAAGACACAGAAGACGCTGCGCAAGTACGAGCAGGAGAAGCTCAACTACTTCTTCGCCGTCGCGGAATTCGAGAGCGTCGCCGACGCGAACGCGGTGTACGACCAGTGCGACGGCGTGGAGTACGGGCAGTCGCGATGCACGTTCAACCTGTCATTCGTCCCCGATGACATGGTGCTGGACAGAACGCCGCGTGAAGTTTGCGAAGGCGTACCCGATGGGTATACCCCGCCAAACGTGACGCCGAACACGTTGTCGAACTCTAACGTAAAAATGACGTGGGATGCGGATGAACCGGGCCGTGTGGTTTTGAAGCGGCGTGCGATGGGAAGGCACGAACAGGACGAGGACAATTTGAAGGCGTACCTTGCCAGTGCGAGCGAGGAGGAGCAGGAAGATGAGGCCGAGATTGAACGAAAGAGAAACTTGCTGTTGGGTGGGGATGAAGAGGAGGATGAGGATGAGCCGTTTGAGGAAATGGAGGTTCGATTCGAACCGGGCATGCTGGAGAAGGGCGAGGAGATCGTACGTCAGGTCGAGGAGAACAAGCGCCGTGAGAGTGAAACACCATGGCAGGCGCGAATGCGACGGATGGAAGAGCGGAAGGCAGAGAAGAAACAAAGACGAATGGAGAGGTTGCGTGGCGAGGAGGAGGAGGAGGAAGAGGTGGTGGTTGATGAGGGACCTGCGACTTTTGATCACCCGTTCTTTAAGAATACTGAAGCTGGCTCCGACTTCAGACGTGCGCAAAAGGCGTCGAAGAAGAGGAAACGTATGGAAGTCAATGAAGATGCGGCGGAAGTGGCGGAGAAACAACGGCAGGCGGCGGAGCTTGAACTGTTGCTTGTGGATGACCGGAAGAAGAAGGGAAGTGAAATGAAACAGGTGTTGGCTGAGATTGAGTCTGACGATGACGAGGACAGAACGGAGAGAAAGAAGAAGAAGCGAACGCGTGGTCGACGCCGTGCGGATATGGAGAGAAAGGAGAAGAAACTGAACGCGAAGAGTGCGACGCCGAGTGCACTGGACACGAAGGATGAACGATTCCAGGGCTTATTCAACAATCATTTGTTCGCGATTGACCCGACGCATCCGAAGTACAAGAAGGACGAGACTACCGAGCGAATCGTGGAAGAGAAACAGAAGCGGTACAGGGAACAAGAGACGAAGATGCCGACGGAAAACATGAAGACTGTTACGAAGCCGGCGCAAGAAACGAGTGTGATGGATTTGGCTGCAAAGATCAAATCGAGAGGGAAAAGAGATTGACTAGATAGAGGAAAGTAATGGTTAGTGCGGTAAATAGGTGTGGGCGGAACTTGAAAATTTGAATACTTTTTCGACCATGCATGCAACTGACGTAGGCCGTAATCTGAAACGGTCAGATGCGGTGGCAGTCAAGTGGGGAGTAAGAAATGGTCGAGTCGGCACGTGAGAATCGGCGCATCGACGAGCGTGGACGTTTGACATGACGAACTGGGAACTGGCTTCCAAGTTGTTGGCGACTGCACCGAAGACTGAGCTGTGCGCATACGACGCGGCGGCGATGCCCGGAGCGAGACTAATAGCGGCGGTGGAAATGGAGCGACGTACGCGGGAAGCGATACGGAAGGAGGATTTGAAGCAGGCGGCGGAAAAGGCCAATGCGGAGATGGAAGCGATGAAGGTGGAGCAGCGTACGGTGGTCGCCACACAGATACGAAGACACTTCAAGAAACTTTGCGGTGACGCGACGAGGGACGCGCTGCGGCCGGCGCCGCGCGGCGCGGTGCTGTGGATGCAGCCGGAGATGCATGCGGCGATGTCGGACTTCGTGGGGGCACTGGGCACGGAGGTGCGAGTGGTGGACGGGAGGAGGTGGCGGGAGCCGTGCCGCGGGGTGGTGGGCGCGCGCGTGGGCGACGCCGCGGACGCGCTGGACCGGCTGCGGGAGGCGTTCGAGACGTCGCGGGCGGCGCGCGAGTGCATGCGTAATGTGCATCGGCGCCGCGTGGAGGTGTTGGGCGACGCGGTGGCGGTGAGATGAAGGCCCGCATTTCCTGTATAATAACTGCACTAGAACAACGGCGGCTTCACGTAGGGAGAACTAAAATCGCATTTGGCTCACTTTTTTCTTATTTTTTCTTATTTCTGTTCCCGCGACGCCGCTTGATCCGCCGCATCGCAGGCACACGACACATGGCCGAGCAGAACTTGATTCTGAGCGCGGGCGCCGCGCAGGCCCTGTCGGTCGTCGCGGCGCGTGTGCTCAAGCGCCCGCGCCCCGTTCTCTCGGCCAATGACGAGGTGAAGGAGGCCGACAGGCGGCGCGCGGAGGAGGTGCGCCGCGAGCGCGAGGCGAAACGTGTGCGACTGGCGTTCGAGGCCAATGCGAGGGTGGTGCCTGACGCCGCGACCGACGTGGCACGCGAGCGTGCACTGAGGGCCACGGCGACGCGCGGGGCCGTGGCGCTGTTCAACGCGGTGGCGAGCGCGCAGCGCGGCAGCTCGAAGGAGAAGCCGGTCGACAAGGAGGCGTTCATGGGTATGCTCAAGCGTGGTGTGACCAACATGGAGGAGGAGGATGAGGATGAGGAAGTCAAGGCCGACTGGCTGAAAGACGATTACCTCACGAAAAATAGCCGCAAGCTGAAAGACTTCGACGCCAGCGCGAAGAAGGACGATAGTAGTGAGGACGAGGTCGAGCATGAGTTCGAGAACGAACAATTTGACGATGAGGCCGAATTCGAGGACGGTGAGGAGAGTGAAGGCGATAATGATGATGATGGTGATGAGGGAGAGTTTGAAGAAGAGGAAATCGAGGAAGAGAGCGAGGACGATGACGAAGAATAGCCCAGTAGACGAATATAACCAAACATAAACTTATGTAGTGTCCATGAACTCCATCTTCCGATTGTAACGGATGTTTGACGCAACGCCTTGTGCTATTCGAGAAGCTTAGGTGGTCCTTCCTTTTCGTGCAACGTTCCATCTTTAGTTGTAGTTACACACACTTGACTTGAAGATTGGAGCTGAATGCGGGGACTACTGAATTCAGCGTACTTGCCTCTACAACCTTCGCATTCCTCGATTTTTCCCCGTACTAGTTCTTCTACAGTATTGCTGAGGAGTCTTCCCAAATACAATCAGGAGGACAGTATTTCTATCCGTCTCGACTGGTTCCGTCTTCGTTCCGGTTTTCTCCATGGGGTTGTCTTTCAGCGCACAATAATGTGTCAGAAAGATTCAGAAGTTGTCCTTTGGTGCACGTGAGCCTGAGATTAGTATCTACATTTTCAAGGACATTGCCAAATCATTGAATCCTATCACCCAACAACACAGGAACCTTGTTGAGTACGAAGCCATCAACGAACCCACGCGATGAAATCGATGTATCGCTTCCATTCTTTGCGAACGACACATGTACTTGCACCCAACAGCCCATCATTCAGCAATCACGATTCGTTGTTAAATGCTTTTGTATCTTATTGATACTGCTCTCTTTTCGAGTTGCATAGCCGTCTACACTCCGGCAGCAACACCATACCGTACCTGTCACAATCCGTGCATGTGCGATTTAGCGAAAGTTAGCACGATACACTCACTGCCACCACCCACATTCCCACATACGTCCTCTTCTTGCCGCTGTTGGCAGCTAGACACATTTTCATGGGTCTTCGTAGGCTGAAGTGACCAAAAGGGCGGGTACATCTTCAAGCACGCACAGAACAAGCACAGATTTCCGCTCAAGAAAATTTTACATCACTACCTAGAGCTCACCGAAGCACATCATGCAAGAACCGCACAAACTCCACCTCCTGTCCATCGTCGATCTCACACACAGCGCTGTCGAACCCAGCGTACACCACATTGCTGCCATTCTTCTCCGCGGCCCTCTGGAACCGTACCCCAAAGTCGTTGCGCTTGCCCACCGATGTGGCCGCCACCGCGACCCAGGTGCCCTTCTGAGGGTCGGGCGCGAGCACCACGAACGGCTTGTGTCGGGCGCCCTGGCGCGTAAGCGCGCCAATAAGGAAGAGCGCCACTCTGCGCAGCAGGAGCGGTTTCGCGATGATGCCGTGCGCTTGCTGGTCGCGCAGGAACACGTAGCGGAAGGGACCACTGGCGACGAACTTCCGCCGGTCCATGACGTCACTGACGATCGCCGACACCAGCTTCTGGCAGTGCACCGCCACGCCCAGCCCCTTCTTCCATGCTACCTCGTTGTAGGCGTCGAGCACGTCGTACGCGCGCCAGAAGCGCTCCGCGATGGTGCCGTAGCCAAACTCGAGCGACGCGGTGACGGCGTGCACGACGTCGGCGGCGCAGATGGCGCCACGGTGGCCCGGGAGCTCGCGCACGAACGACTGGTACTGGATGTCGTTGCCGAGGTCGAAGCGGCGCACGACCGACGTGAGGCGGGAGTCGAGGGCCTCCTTGCACTCCGAGCTCATGATGCTCCAGGGCGCCTGGCTCTCGCGCAAGGGGATGCCCAGCGTGGCCAGCAGCTCCTTCATGCGCTGCACGCCCGTGTCCTTCCACGCGGCCAGGCGCGTGACCGTGTAGCTGGAGTGGAGGAGCGAGTCGTAGAGGTTCCAATGGCGCACGAGGTCGAGGCGCAGCTCGAGCGACGGCGCCAGGATGCGCGCCTTCAGCTCCATGCAGCTGCTCGTCGAGTACCCGATGTTGTCCAGCATCTGCGTCTCCCCCCCGTCCGTGCTCGGCGGCGGCGGCAGCACGTGCGTGATCTGGCTGCGGAAGTAGCTCACCGCGTCCGCGTAGCAGTCGTCCGACACCCCCGCCCCGATGTACTGCGCCGTCACCCCCACCATCGCCAGCCACAGCGTGTCCACACCCCCACGCCGCAGCAGCGACGCCAG
>JAAUYH010047103.1_pt1 | contig 42226 bp, 40 predicted proteins | sample 7278061 | NCBI WGS metagenome assembly JAAUYH01 (sample SAMN14350203, study PRJNA611818) | marine sediment metagenome | isolation source: surface marine sediment (0.6m) | place: French Polynesia: Moorea | collected 2018-08
AGAAAGGCGATGTACCCTGCGAGGTGGTCGAGAAAAGCAATCTGGCCTCCGAGATTGCCACGCCGCTTTACAAGGGCGGGCTCGTTTTCCAGAACCACGGTGGGCTGCACCCCGCGAAATATCTTCTGGGATTTCTGGCAGCAGCTCTTGGGCGGGGTGTGCCGGTGCTGGGCGAATGCCCGGCGATCAAGGTCTCCAGGGTCAAGGATGAGTTTTTCGTTCTAACACCGCGTGGTCAGGTGATGGCGAAGAAGATCGTTCTGGCGACGAACGGGTATACGGGGGTGCAATTTCCCTGGCACCACCGCCGTGTCTTTCCGCTGCCGAGTTATCTGATCGCGACTGAGCCCTTGTCGCCCGACCTGATCGCACGCCTTGCCCCCGGACGCCGCATGATGGTCGAAACCCGGGCGCGGCACAGCTATTTCCGCATCTCGCCCGACGGGTCGCGTATCCTCTTTGGCGGTCGGGCGGCCATGGTGAACATCGGCCTTGCCAAGGCTGCGCGGCGTCTCCGCCAGACGCTGGGTGAAATTTGGCCCGAATTGCGGGACGTGAAGCTGACCCATGCCTGGACCGGAAACACGGGCTACAGCTTCGGGCACATGCCGCACGTGGGGCAGGCGGAGGGGATTCACTATGCCATGGGATTTTCCGGCGGCGGCACGGTCCTGGCCCCGTGGCTCGGGCGGAAGGCGGCGCTGCAGGCCCTGGAGCTGACCGAGGGCGAAACCGCTTTTTCGGTGTCTCGTCTGGAAAAGCGGTGGATTTATGCGGGCGGCCGACCGAGGTTCCTGCAAGCCGCCAACCTTTGGTATCGCTTTGTCGTGGACGGGCGGGAAATACGAGAAAGCAGAAAAGACTAGGTCTTGCGCCGACTTCGTCGTCGCGTGCGGGCCGCGCGCGCCGCGCAAAATTCTGTGTCAGAATTTTGCGGGGGAGCGCCGCTCCCCGCTCGCTGCGCTCGCCCCCCCTCGGGATATTTTAGGGTCGATGGAGAACCCGTCAGGCACGCCGCCGGCGTCTCCGTCCGCTGTCCGAGGCATTTCCGGCGTTGAAGCTGACGTCCGGCAGCGTCACGACCTTTGCGAGTTCGCTGAAGGGTGCCGTCGCATGGGGAATGGCATTCGCGGCGATGAAATGTTCCTGAAAGCGGGGCTCGATCGCGGTCTCGACCTTCTGGATACGACGCACTTCGGCTTCGATCCGGGCCCGCGCCGAGATATCGCACAGCGCAATCCGTGCGCCCGTGCCCGCTGCGTTCCCAGCAGAGGTCACTTTCTCGAGCGGGCAATCGGGGATCATGCCAAGGACCATCGCGTGTTTGGGCGAGATATGGGCCCCAAAGGCTCCCGCCAACACCACCCGGTCGACGGCATCGACGCCCAACTCATCCATCAGCAGCCTCGCGCCTGCAAAAAGCGCGGACTTCGCCAATTGGATCGCCCGGATGTCACCTTGGGTGACGGTTATCACTGGCCCGCCATCGGCGGACCCATCGTGCAGGACATAGGCAAACGTCCGGCCATCCGGGATGGCGCGCGACGTGCCGGTGGCCTCGGCCGAGCCGATCAGGCCAGAGGCGTCGAGAAGCCCCGCCATCCGCATCTCGGCCACCGCCTCGATGATGCCCGAGCCGCAAATGCCCGTGATGCCCATTTCCGCCGTCGCGGCGGCGAAGCCCGGGTGATCCGACCAGAGGTCCGAACCGATGACGCGAAAGCGTGGTTCCTTGGTGGCGGGGTCAATCTCGACCCGCTCGATCGCTCCCGGCGCGGCGCGTTGGCCGGAAGAGATCTGCGCCCCCTCGAAAGCGGGCCCTGTCGGAGACGAACAGGCCAGCACGCGGTTCTTTGTGCCGAGGAGTATCTCGGCGTTCGTGCCAACGTCGCAAATGAGGACGAGGTCATCGGACTTGTAAGGCTCTTCGGAAAGCGCCACTGCCGCGCAATCAGCGCCGACATGACCTGCGATGCAGGGCAGGAGGTACCCCTGTGCCTCGGCGTTGATCGATGTCATGCCGAAGTCCACCGCAGCCGAGGTCACCGCGTCCGATGTCGCAAGCGCGAAGGGGGCCTGACCCAGTTCCACCGGATCGATCCCCAGAAGCAGGTGGTGCATGACCGGATTACAGACGACCACCGCTTCGACGATCTGTTCGGGCGGAACCTCGGCCTCTTCCGCCAGTTCGCGGGCCAGTTGGTCCATGGCGTCGCGAACGGCCTCGGTCATCTGGGCCGCGCCGCCCGGGTTCATCATGGCATAGGAGACGCGGCTCATCAGGTCTTCACCGAAGCGGATTTGCGGGTTCATCAGGCCTGCCGAGGCCGTGACCTGACCGTTTCTCAGATCGCAAAGATGCGCGGCGATGGTTGTTGAGCCGAGGTCGACGGCAAGCCCGAAAAGGCGGCCTTCGAAATAGCCGGGCCAGATGTCGATCAGGCGGGCCGCACCGCCTTTGTGATCGTGCCAGACGGCGACGGTCACGGCCCAGTTCCCTTTGCGAAGTGCTGGTTGCAGGCGTGTCAGCACGGTGGTCGAAGCGGTCAGGCCTGTGATCTCCCAATCCCTTTCCATGGCTTCGGCCAAACGTTGCAGATCACCCGTGGGCTCGTGCATATCGGGTTCGCGCACTTCCACGTAGTAAAGCCGCGTGGCCGGGTCCATCGTGATCTCGCGCGTCGCGGCGGCTTTGCGCACGACCTGCTTGTGGACCTGGCTTCCTGGCGGGACGTCGATCACGACATCGCCCTCGATGGTGGCCTGGCAGCCCAAGCGGCGGCCTTTGGCAAGCCCCCGCTTTTCGTCATACCGCGCCTCGACGGCATTCCAATCGGAGAGCGCCGTGGCCGACACGGTCACCCCGTGCTTCGGAAAGTCACCCACGCCAGGCGTCACCTGGCACTTCGAGCAGATACCCCGCCCGCCACAGACACTGTCGAGGTCGACGCCAAGTTGACGCGCCGCGGCCAGAACAGATGTGCCGCGCGCCACATGCCCGCGCTTGCCGGACGGCGTGAAGATGACCAAGGCCGTGTCGCTCATGCGGGTGCTCCTGTTCGCCCGTCGCAACTTAACGCACTGATATCCAGAGGAAAGGGCCGGTTGCGCCGGAAAAAGGCGTCAAACCGGCAGAAAGCGCCTAGCGGTCGTGCGTGCTCCAGTGGCAGCGGTCGAATTCGGCGTAAGCCAGCAGCGTCTCGGTCGTGCCGACGGGAATGATGCGCCCGCAGCCCTCCAGCGCGTCGGGCGTCTCGAACACGCCGACGATGCCATCTGCCGCGCGCGTCGGTCCCGAACACAGGCGGCCTCCGGGTCCGAGCATGGCGGTCTGGCGCGTGCCCTCCCGGGTCTCGGTTGTGAAAAGGTGCGTGTGGTCGCCGCCATTCTCGACGCAGATGCGCGTCTCGGCGACCGTGGCCGATGTTGAAAGCAGCAGGAAAAACAGGACGCGCATGGGCCCAGCGTGGACGTCGCGCCGGCGGGCTGTCCACTCACTTCGCATCACGTTCCGCTCGCAAGCTTGTGCTTGGAAGGTGACACGGGGTGATCGGAGAAGACCCTAGCATACAAAGGCATGCGGCCAGTGCCGCAGGGAACAAGCGATGGAGAGAGCTATGAGACAATTCATGTTTGCAGCGACGATGGTCGCGGCCGCGGGCGGGGCGACGGCTCAGGAGTTCGGGACAGAGGCTGACGCGGCCTATGCCGATCTGCTCTGGCAGGTAATGGAAGCCGGGCGGCTTGTCGGCGACGGCTCGTTGATGGCCACACCTTACGAAGGGGGGCCGCCGCATGGTGTCATGCTCGAAACGTTCTATACCACGGCGACCATTAATGGTCACACGGGTGACCTGATCGTGAAACGGAACTATGGCCCCGAAGGCGTGACGGCGGAAGAGGTTCTGGCCGATCCTGCGACGCACCTTGGTGCCGTGACGGTGATGTTCCGTCGTGAAGCGGGGTTCGACCCCGACAACCAGGACTGGTTCTGGGTCAAGTACCTGCCTGACGGGACGCTCGACAAGAACCCGGCGGGCATGCAACTTGCCGGTCGTGTCGCGAAGGGCGCAGAGCAGGGCTGCATCGCCTGCCATTCGGGGGTCGATGACTACGTCTTCACCTCGGACCACATCACGGCAATGATGCAGTGACCCTGCTCGGCGGCGCGCTCAGGCGCGGCGGCGGCGGCCACCGCCTCGGCGACCGCGCCCGCTTTCGCCGGTCGCGGCCTTGTTCAGCCGGATCCAGTTGCCGCCCGAAGGGTCGTTGGCATTCAGGAAGTCGGCGGCGCGAATGGAAAGCGTTTCTTCAGACGCGACCCCGGTCTTGGGCGCAAGCCCCAGAAGCGGCGCCAGCTTCGCGGGATCGACCCCCTCGGGCACCGTGATGCCAAGGGCGGCAAGACGCGCGCAACGCTCAGCGATCAGATCGGTATCAGGCGCCATGCCCAGAAGCGGACGGAGCGCCTTCAGGTCGACGTCCTCGGGTGCCGTGACGCCAAGCGCTTTCAACTCATCCAGCCGCTCGCCCGTGGCCTTCAGCGTCTTCGGCATGGCGACCGGATTCATGATGGCGCTGGTCATGCCGTGGCTGGCGGCCATGGCAAGGAAGGCGTTGTTGATACCGTGACGGTTGGGAAGCCCGAACGAAATATTGGATGCCCCGCAGGTGGTGTTGACGCCCAGTTCCTCGCGGAGCTTTCGCACAAGCGTAAAGACCTGCACGCCCGCCGTGCCCATCGCACCCACGGGCATCACCAGCGGATCGACAACGATGTCATGGGCCGGGATGCCATAGTCGGCGGCATGCTCGACGATCTTCTTTGCCACCGCAAAGCGAACGTCCGGATCCTCGGAAATGCCCGTGTTGTCGTTCGAGATCGCGACCACAGGCACATTGTATTTCTTGACAAGTGGCAGGACCATCTCCAGCCGCTCTTCCTCGCCGGTGACCGAGTTCAGAAGGGGCCGCCCCTCGGCCGCCTCCAGACCCGCTTCCAGCGCGCCCGGGACCGAACTGTCGATGCAAAGCGGCACATCGACCAGACCCTGAACCAGTTCCACCATCTTCGTCATCAGCGGCGGTTCGGTTTCATTGGGGTTGGGGTTCGAGTTATAGACGACGCCCGCGTTGATATCCAAAACCTGCGCTCCGCAAGCGACTTGTTCCAGCGCGTCCTTCTCGACGGTCGAGAAATCGCCCGCTTCCAACTCGGCGGCAAGTATCTTACGCCCCGTTGGATTGATCCGCTCGCCAATCACGCAGAAGGGTTCGTCAAACCCGATGGTGACGGTCTTGGTCTTGGATTCGAGCACGGTGCGGGTCATTGGCGCTTCCTCGGCTGGGTCGTTGGCCAGTGATCGGGCTTTTGTCACGCCGATGCAGGGCGGGATGCGACCCCTGGTGAACTGGAAAAGACACCTAGAGGGCACACGCGCCGATGGCCAGCGCCAGCAGCTTGAAATGTTCTCAAGACGAACATGAGGCAGAGCAATATTCGAACAGAAAAATGGTCAGCACGGGCAAGGTGCGGTACATGTCACCGCAATGGCGAGGACGAAGACACTTCTGGCAATCGATGGCGGCGGCACGCAGTGCCGGTTCGCGCTTCAGCAGGGTACCGAACGCAACGTTGTCACGGGCGGACCGGCCAATGCCTTTACAGATTTCGATGCCAGCGTGGCGTGCCTTCTGGACGGGCTGAAGGCGCTGTCCAAGCAATCCTCCGTGACGCTTTCGGAGCTTTATCGCACTCCGGCCTTTGTGGGCCTTGCAGGTGTCGTGACCCACGACATCGCGGCCCGGCTTCAGGCGGCGTTGCCGCTGGAAAATGCGCGGTTTGCCGACGACCGTTTTTCTGCGCTGGCCGGTGCCCTGGGTGATCGGGATGGCGTCGTGGCGCATTGCGGCACGGGCTCGTTCTTTGCCGCGAAGATTGCTGGCCAGACACGTTTGGCCGGAGGGTGGGGCGCGCGCCTCGGTGACGAAGCCTCGGCCCAATGGGTCGGGCGCAAGGCTCTGGCGGCCGCGCTGCGGGCCACTGACGGGTTCGAAGCGCGAACGCCCTTGGTCGATATGTGCCTCTCCCGCTTCGGTGATGCGGGCTGCATCCTGCGCTTTGCGGCAACGGCCATGCCCAAGGACTTCGGCACGCTTGCGCCCGAGGTTGTCGAACACGCCGGGAAGGGCGACGCGGTCGCCGCATCGATCATGGAAGCGGGCGCGGCCTATCTTGCCGACGGTCTCATCCGCATGGGTTGGACGCCGGCCCTGCCCATTTGCCTCACCGGCGGCATCGGTCCGGCCTACGCGCGTTATTTGTCGCTTGAACACCAAAACGCTCTGACCGAACCAAAGGGCACACCGCTCGACGGCGCTATTCGATTGGCGGGAAGCGACCAGTGGCAGAACTGAGTGAAAGCCAGACATTCACCGGAGGCCGCATTTTCGACGGGCACAGCCTTTCCGAAGTGAAGGCGGTGCGGTTCCAGAACGGCGTGTTCCACGGGCTCGGCGACGCCCGTGACGGGGAGAGGATCGATCTGGCGGGCGACATCCTCTCGCCCGGCTACGTCGACCTGCAAGTGAATGGCGGCGACGGGTTGATGTTCAACGACGACCCTTCCGTCGCCACTCTGACACACATCGCGACCGCGCACCGGCGGCTTGGCGCGACGCGCATTCTGCCGACGCTCATCACCGACAGCCACGAGAAGACGCAGGCCGCCATTCGCGCGGGGCAAGAGGCGGTCGCAGCACGCATCTCCGGGATCGGCGGTCTTCACCTGGAAGGCCCCCACATCTCTGTTGTGCGCAAAGGCGCCCACGACGCGCAACACATCCGGCCGATGGAGAATGCAGACCTGCAAGTCCTGATCGAGGCCAAGAAAACCTTGCCTGTTCTCATGGTCACGCTCGCGCCCGAGGCCGTGACGCCCGAACAGGTCAAGCAGTTGGCCGAGGCAGGTGTCGTGGTCTCGCTCGGCCATACGGACGCGGATTTCGAGACGTGCATGTCCTATGCCAAGGCGGGCGCGCGCGCCGTGACACATCTGTTCAATGCCATGAGCCAGCTTAGAAGCCGCGCACCGGGCCTTGTGGGCGCGGCGCTGCAGTCGGGCGGGCTTTCTGCGGGGCTCATCGCGGATGGCATCCACGTCCATCCTGCCGCCATGTCCACAGCTTGGGCGGGGAAGTGCGGGCCGGGGGCCATCTACCTCGTCAGCGACGCCATGGCAGTGGCGGGCACCGACCTTGACCGTTTCGAGTTGAACGGGCGCAGGATCACACGTCAGAATGGTCACTTGCGCCTTTCGGATGGAACACTCGCGGGCGCCGATCTGGACCTGACCCGCGCAGTTTCGGTGCTGGTCGGGCAGGTGGGCGTGCCGTTGGAGGAAGCATTACGGGCCGTCACAGAGAACCCGGCATCGCTATGTGGCATGGCGCTTCCTCGGCTGGAGCCCGGCGTCACGCAGGCCAAAGACCTGATACGCATCAAGGCCGACCTCTCCGGCGCGGCACCCCTGATCGACTGACGTCGGCCAACGTCTCAGTGAACGGTCAGCAATGAGATCACTCCCACAATAACAAGGCTCAACGCCCAGACCAGATCGAGGTTGAACCAACTCTTCGACAGAAACCTCAGCCCCAGCCAGTGGTAGACCCCGACCGCGATCACCCCGCCTGAAAGCGTCATCGCCAGCGTATGTGCCAAGGCCACAACCGCCGCGACCCCAGCATTCCCGGACATCAAATCGGCCGCCGCCGCGTGACCGGCATCTGTCTCGATGGTCCGGCAGATGCCAAGGTAGATGGGCACCAGCATCAGACCCGCCCCATGCGCCATGGCTGCAAGAAACGACCAAAGCGCCAGCCGCGAAGGCGGCACGCGGGCCAGAAAGCGCGGGTGGCGGCGATTGAACAACAGATAAAGGCCCAACACGATCACCAGACAGGCCGCGCCGATCTGGATTTCGCGTTGCCACTCCACAAGGACCAAAAGGGCAGAGAACGGAAAAAGGATCGCCGCCATGGCCAGAAGGTGCCCAAAGGCCAGCGCACCCAACGCCTTGTAGAGGCTGCCGCGTGCGCGATCCATCAGCGCGGCGGACACCGCCAGCGGCCAGCCCATGCCGGGATTTATCCCGTGGTACACGCCGGACGCGACAACAGCCCACCAAAGGGCCGTTGCCGTATCAATCCCCTCCACGCGTCAGACAGAGGGGTAGCAGAAGCTGTCCGTCGAGCAGTCGCCGCCTTCAAGCCGGATCTGGTGGCTGCGATAGCCCTTCGGGAACTCGACATAGAAGTCCTTGTCCAGCTCCAGCCCGCCGCTTTTGCCAACATTGGCCATCACCATCTGACCGCCCTCGTCATCGGGATAGAACTGGTCATCCCACGTCGAATAAAGCGAGTTGGTCCAATAGACGCGCTTCCCGTCGCGGCTGATCTCGACCATTTGCGGGCCATAGGCGAAGTCCTTGCCGTTCGGGTGCTTGGCGCCGCGTGCGATGCCGCCGACTTCGACTTTCCCGGCCAGCTTGGGCTTCATCGGATCCGACACATCGTATTGATGCATTTCGCCCTGTCCCCAACAGGCGACGTAAAGGTACTTGTCGTCAAGGCTTAGGTCGATGTCCGTCACCAAGGGCGGCACCGCCTCGAAGCCTTGCAACAAAGGTGGCAGGTTCTCGGCCTTCTCGGGACGCGGATCAATGGTGATCGTCTTCTTGGCCTCGAAGGTGCCATCGTCCTTTTGCCACCAGGTGAAGATCGCCCCTTGCAGGTTCGTCGTATCGACGACCACGCCGCAAAAGCCATAGTCCTTCGCCGGGTCATGCGCCGGACGGATTTCCAGCGCCATCTGATGGTTCGCGCCCAGATCAATGGTCTGAACGTTCTTGCGCTCACGCAAGTTCCAGAAGTGGATCTTGTGGCCGTATTTGTTCGACAGCAGGTCTTCCGGCACGATGCCGTTTTCGAACTGCGGCGGCAGGGCCCATTCTGAACTCACCATGTAGTCGCGCGGCAGGTTCCACCAGAAGTCATAGTGCTTGTCCTGTTCGCCCCGGTCCATCTCGTAGCGGCCAAGGATGTCGAAGGTTTCGCAATCCATGATGAAGATGCCCGGCGGTCCGTCGGTGCCATCCTTGCCGCCACCGCCAAGGGTCGAGACATAGATACCTTCCGGCCCGCAGTGGATCGTATGTGGGCGCGAATAACCCGTCTTGGCGAACACCTCTTCGGGCTCGATGATCTTGTGAATCTTGGCCTTCAGCGGCTCTTTGACGTCCACGACGTAGATCCGCGAAGAACGGATGCCGGGGATGATCAGATAACGCCGCTCCAAAAACGCGTGACCCGTCAATGGCGACAGGGCCGAGGAACAGGCATTCCAGCCGAAATGGTGAAACTCGTCGCCCTTGTTCGGCATGATCACCTGATGCACGATCTGCCCGTATTTCTTAGACTTCGGATCGACATCAACAACGGCAAGCCCATCGGGCTGGGACCCGTCCGGACTGAGCATAAGCGTGAAGGCCAGCGTCTCTGCCGGGGCCTCCATGGCCATCTTTGGCGTGGGGTAGAATGTCGGATCGGGTCTTAAATTCATCTGGGTATTCCTCCCTGGGTGAAGTGCGCCGGTTCTTGAAAGTCTTTTCCGCCCAGAAAGCGTGCCACGGAACTATCGCCCGAGCAAACAATTGCGTCATGCACGGCGATACATTCGCCTGACACACGTCTTAAGAAACCAAGGATGTTGGGAGGATTGGTTAAGAAACCAAGGATGTTGGGAGGATTGGTAGCGGAGGAGGGACTTGAACCCCCGACACGCGGATTATGATTCCGCTGCTCTAACCACCTGAGCTACTCCGCCAGAAGCCCGGTTGTCCTAGTGAACTGTCCCGGCAGCGTCAAGACCCGTTCTGAGCCTTGCGTTCCAGCCATTTCCTTCCGTCAAAAGCTATGAGACGCTTTGCCCTATGAGCAACGCCGAAATACTGCCTCTGGGCCCGGACGGGGCGCTGATCCGCTTTGCCGACAGCTTGAGCGAACCGGCCAACCGTGCCGCACTTGCCTATCGCGCTGCCCTTGACGCGGCCCCGGTCGATGGCGTGGTCGAAACCGCCACCTCGCTGACGTCTGTTTTCGTGCGGTTCCGTCCCGACCGGATCAGCCGCGCCGTGCTGGTCGACCGGTTGGGCGATCTGAACGCTGCACAGGACTGGTGGGCGGCAGACCTGCCCGCCGGGCGGACACGCTGGCATATACCTGCGGTCTTCGAAGGCGACGCGTCTCCCGATCTGGAAGACGTCGCTCGCGATCTTTCCCTTGATCCTGCGGCCGCCGTTGCCGAACTCGCGGACACAAGCCTGCGCGTCCTGGCGCTCGGCTTCGCGCCCGGCCAGCCGTATCTGGGCTTCCTGCCAGAGCGTTGGGACCTTCCCCGCCGGACCGAAGTCACGCCGGAAGTGCCACAGGGGGCCGTCGTCGTCGCAGTGCGCCAGGTCATTCCTTTCGCGAACGCCGCACCCACGGGCTGGCGTCAGATCGGACGCACCGGGTTTCGCTGCTATGATCCGAAGCTCGAACCTCCCTTGCCGCTCAAACCCGGGGACGAAGTGCAATTCCAGCCGGTCCCTTCCTCGGACTGGGCGCGCATTTCCGCCGCCCCTTACGGCGATGCCGACCGCGAGGCGATCGCGTGACGGCCCTGCAAATCGAACGCGTCGGACCCGCCGTCAGCCTGCAGGATGCGGGTCGTCCCGGCGGGCTTGGCATCGGCCTTTCACGGGGCGGGGCTGCGGACCGGTTGGGCTATATCGCGGCCTGTGCCCTGGTGGGTAGCCGCCCGGGCATCGCAGCGGTCGAGATGGCGGGGTTCGGCGGACGTTTCCGGTTCGAAACCCCGACCCGTTTCGCCCTTGCAGGCGCGACCATGAGGGCAACGCTCGACGGGGCGCCGCTGGAATGGAACGCGACGCATCTTGCCGAAGCGGGCAGCAGCCTCGACATTGGCGCGGCAGAGGCGGGCGTCTATGGCTACCTTCTGCCTGGCGGCGGCGTGGACACGCCCCTCGAACTGGGCGGGCGCGGGTTTCACACCATCGCCGGCCTCGGTGCCCGGCTGACAGAGGGCCAGGTCCTGCCGCTTGCCGGTGACCCTCACGCCGATGCTGCGCCGGTACGCATGGGGGCCGAACTTTACCCGCCCGGTCCGATCCGTGTGATGCCGGGGCCGCAAACGGCGCTTTTTCCACCCGAACAGATCGAGGCTTTTGTCGGGACCACATTTCGTCGAAGCCCCCGCGCCAACCGACAGGGGGTGCGGCTGGATCATGATGGCGCGCCGTTTTCCGCCGGGGCGCAACTGACACAAGTCTCTGATTTCATTTCGGAAGGCGATATCCAAATGACCGGCGACGGGACACCTTACGTGCTTCTGGCCGACTGCCAGACCATGGGGGGATACCCCCGTATCGGCACGGTGCTGCCCGTCGATCTGCCCCGGATCGCGCAACTGCAACCGGGTGACGAACTCCGCTTTCAGATGGTCTCCCTCGACGAGGCAGAGGCGCTTTGGCAAAGCGACGACGCCATCTGTTCGACGCTTCGTAGCAAGGTCAGTCCCCGTGTGCGCGACCCGCGCGAGATGACGGACCTTCTAAGCTACGACCTGATTGACCGTCCGGTCATCGACTCAGAAGAGAGCGACACCAAGCGCTGAGGCCGACAGAACGCCCAAGGCGATCAGCGTCAGCACCATCCCGAACACCCGCAGGTTCATCGGCGCCCCTGCGAACGAAAACGCGATACCATGTATCACGCGCCCGACCAGAAGCACCCCGCCCCAAAGCCAGAGCCACCAGCCAGCGGTGCCCCGAAGCTCCAAGAGCCCCAACAGGATCAGGCCAATCGGCGCATATTCCGCGCAATTGCCAAGCGCCCGAATGCGGCGCTTCAACTCGCGGTCCCCACCGTCTCCGAAGGCCGCACCGACGCTGCGCCGCCGCAGGATAACGCGCGCGGCAAGTAACAGGGTCAACAGGCCCAATAGACCGGCGATGAGAGTGGTGACGGGCAGGGACATGGTGGCAATGCTCCTATAGAATACGGCTCAGAAAAGCTCGTGTCCGGTCTTTCTGAGGGTGTGTCAAAAGCTCTTCGGGCGCGCCTTCTTCATGGATCACGCCCGCGTCCAGAAAGCAGACCTTGTCGGCCAGCTCCCGCGCAAACCCCATCTCGTGGGTCGCCAGGATCATGGTCATACCGGTCTCGCGCAACTGCCGCAGGACATCCAGAACCTCGCCCACCAGTTCGGGGTCCAGCGCGCTAGTGATCTCGTCAAATAGCATGATCTCGGGGTCCATCGCCAGCGCCCGGATGATCGCAACACGTTGCTGCTGACCGCCCGAAAGTTGATCCGGGTAATGGGCCATCCGGTCGGCCAGCCCGAAACGCTCGAAAAGCGCGTCGACAGAGGGTCCAAGTTCGGCCCGGCTTTTGCCGAACACCCGGCGCGGGGCCAGCAGTACGTTTTCGCGCGCCGTCATATGCGGAAACAGGTTGAAGCTTTGAAACACCATACCGATCCGCTGCCGGACGGGCTGCGGGTCGAGCCCGGGGATCGAGATGTCTTGTCCATCCAGCAATATGACACCATCGTCGATCGGCTCCAGCAGGTTCAGGCATTTCAGCAACGTCGATTTGCCCGAGCCCGACGCGCCGATCAGGCACACCATCTGCCCGGCCTCGACCTCCAGATCGATGCCGCGGCAGACATGGTTGTTGCCGAAGCTTTTCCGCAGATCCCGTGTCTCTAACAGCGCCATCATGTGCGCGCCTTCATCTGTTTCGACAGCAGATAATCGGCATAGCGCGTGGCCGGAATCGTGATCGCCAGAAAGATCAATGCGGCGCCGACATAGGGCGTGAAATTGGCCAGAAGCGACTTGTAGACACCAGCCTGACGGAAAATCTCGACCGGGCCGATGAAGGACAAAAGCGCCACGTCCTTCTGTAACGCGATAAAGAGGTTCATGTTCGCGGGCACCACCTTGCGGATGGCTTGCGGCAGGATCACAAACCGCATCGTGTCGGCACCGGATAATCCCAGCGAGGCCGCGGCTGCGCGCTGGCTTTGGTGGATGCCTTCGATACCGGTGCGAAAGACCTCGGCCACATAGGCCGCATAGGTCAGGACCAGCGCGACCGTGCCCCAGATATAGGGCGAATTCCATGGGCGCGGCAGGCCAAGACCGGGGATGCCGAAGCCCACAAGATAAATCACCAGGATCACCGGCACGCCGCGAAAGATATCGGTGTAAAGAATGGCGAACAGCTTCAACGGATAGGCCGCCGGAGCCCGGACATCGCGGGCCAGCGCGACCAGAAGCCCAAGCAGAAAGATAAGCGGCGCCGACCACGCGAAAATGGCGACATCCAGCAGGAAGGCATTCAAAAGGCCGGGAAAGGTCTCGGCAAAGACATCGGCGTTGAAAAAACTCTTCTTCACGGCGGGCCAGCCCGGCGCGAAGGGTACAAGCAGAACGATCGCCAGAAAGACCGCAAGGGTCGATCCGCCCGCGACTAGCGTCGCGCGTCGGCGGATGCGGGCCTCGTATGCCTGTCGGCGCGTTATCACAGGGTGGTCTCGGGCAGCTTGGGTGTCGACATGCGCATTTTCGAAAAGGTGAAACAGACGTCCGCGCGTTCCGAAACGCCGCGCGCGGTAACCTTAAATGGCGTTAGGGCTAAGGGCTGCGGGCGTGGCATAAGCGGCTTAGGGTTCCGTTTTGGCTCGCCTCAGACGCTAGCCAGATTATCGCCGGGGATGAAGGGCAATTCCGGGCATGTCGCATTTTCCCAATTGTTTTGAAAGCGAAATTGCGCATAGCTAGAGATGTGTGTGGGTGAGTTTGATGCGTTTTTTGCAGATTATTTTGATGTGTTTCAGCCCGGTGGTGGCGGCGGCCAATGGACTGCCCCTTGCCGAGAACAGATATATGGGATCGGTCGTTATCGACGACAAAACTGTACCGGTGGACATCGGCGCAACGGTAGCTTTGGTCGCCCGGGACGAAAATGGAATTCCCAAGCCGCTCGAGATCGAGGCACTGGTTCTTGGTGTCGAGGGCACCGTCGTGTTCCTCGAGTTGGACAGGACCGATGCTGTGCGGCTGGCGCAGGCGCAGGCTGCGGGCGAGGTCACGCTTCGGCAGACGGCCACGCCAAACGTCGAGACAATGGCGCAGCGCGTCGATGCGCGTCGGTCGCGCTCTGCGGTTTACGTCGCTCCGCATTTGCGACGCTTTACCGTGAACGCGGGGCTTGCGGACGACCTCGAGGCCTTTCAGCAGGGGGCCAAAGTGGTCGTGACGCGCGAAGGATCGACCCGAAGCGTACACCGAAGCCCGGTGTTCTTCCTGTTGGCCGAAGAGAGTACGGCCGAACGGTTCGATGTCACGCTGGCCGCCTGGGAAGGGGCGGCACTTAGCATCTTCGCCGCCGAGACCGAAGGTGAATTGTCTATCTCACCGGTCGAGCCGGTCGCTCAACAACCCGACGAGGGATGTTATGTGCGACGCCGCTCGGCCGGTCGCGTCGTCGCCGTGCAAATCCCCTGCCGGTGACAGGCGCTATTCGATGATGGGCACACCGGTCGTCTCGGACAGCCACTCGGCCTCGATCGCCGTCAGTGTTCCATTGGCCTTGAGCGTGTTCAAAGCCGTATCGACACAGGCCTTCAGCGGGTTGCCTTCTTCCATCAAAAGGCCGAATTCGTCCGGGCTGTCACTGCGATCCGCCGGGAACTGGCCCAAGACGACACCATCGTCCAGGACAACGGCGGACAGGTAAAGCGCAGTCGGAAGGTCGAAAAGCGCGGCGTCGATCTGGTTCGCCTTCATCGCCTCGACCACATCGGCATTGTCTCCGTAGAGCAGGGGGTCTTTCTCGGGCGCGATCACCTCGGCCAGCATCGGCACCGCCGTCGTGTTGGCATCCGCACCCCAGATCAGCCCCTTCAGTGCATCGACCTCTGCCGTCGCACCGCCGTCGATCACAGTCTGTCGCGTCAGAACCGCCATTGCCGCCGCATAGTAGGGTTCCGAGAAATCGACGATTTCATCGCGTTCCTCGGTGATCGAATACTGTTGCAGATTGAAATCGAAGTTTTTGGCACCCGGCTGGATCGCCTCGTCGAAAGAAGAACGGACCCAGACCACTTGGTCGTCGCCAAACCCCATTTCATTCGCCACGGCATAGGCGACAGCGGCTTCGAACCCCTTTTTGCTTTCGGGCGCATCGTCCATCACCCATGGGTAATAGGCGGGATTGCCCGTGGCGACTGTCAGCTTTCCGTCCTCCAGTGTCAGGCCCCGGGCGCAGTCGTTCTGGGCCGTGGCGGTAGTCGCCAATACGGTTGCAAGGGCGGTCATCAAGAAAAGGCGCATCGGCGTGTCTCCCGGATTTCTGTTTGCGTCGAGTTTGGGCCGACATCGGCGAATGTCCAAGGGGGAAATTCGGTTTCCAATCGTCAGGCCTTGGAAATTGAGCGCGTGTTCGCGCACCCTTTTGTTATGCGCCGCGCGTGCCGCGCGTCACGGTGGGCGAGGGGCCAGCCCCTCGTATTCCCCGGGATATTTTGAAACGGGCGAAGGGTTATTCGCGGGCGCGCAGGATGCGGGCCGGGCGGGCTGCGAGAGGGCCCCAGGCGAAGATGAGGCCCGCGATGAGCGTTGCGAGGATGCCGCCAAGGACGATGACACCCGCCGAGACGGGCTCGAACGTGTAGTCCACATCCATGACAAAGCGCATCACGCCCCAGCCCGCCAGCGCGCCGGCCAGAATAGCGACCCCTCCGGCGGCTGCGCCCAAGAGGGCGGAGCGAAGCCCGAAGCTCTGCAGGATCGTGCGCTTCGATGCCCCCACGGTTTTCAGCACAGCCGCCTCATAGGTGCGGGCGTGCGCGCCCGCCGCCGCGGCGCCGATCAACACGATGCCGCCTGTGATCAGTGTTGCCAGAGCGCCATAGGTGATCGCGGCGGCGATGCCCGCCAGCACTTCCGAGACCCGGTCGATGGCGTCCTTTACCCGGATCGAGGTGACGTTCGGAAAAGCGTTCGAGATATCGCGCAGGATGTCTGCCTCGGCCTCTGCATCGGCATAAACCGTTGCAATGAAACTGTGCGGCGCGCCCGCCAAGGCACCAGGGTTCATCGATAGGATGAAACCGATCCCGGCGGTCGAAAAATCGACCTCGCGGAAGCTGGTGATCTCGGCCGTGATGTCGCGGCCCAGGATATTGATCGTGATCTCGTCTCCAAGCTCCAGCCCCATTTCCAGGGCCTCCTCGGTCGCGAAACTGACCTGCGGCGGCCCAGAGTAGCCTTCCGGCCACCAGGTCCCGTGCGTGATCTTCGTGCCCTCGACGGGGCGGTCCGAATAGGTGACGCCCCGGTCGCCGGACAGCACCCAGTGGTCGCCTGCGACTTCGGCTGCCGGTTGACCGTTGATCTTGGTAATGATGCCGCGCAGCATGGGCGCTGTTTCAACGCGGGTGACGGCAGTGTTGTCGGCAAGCTTTGCCTCGAATGCCTCCATCTGACCCGGTTGGATATCCACCATGAAAAACGCCGGGGCGACCTCGGGCAGGTCGCGTGCAATCGCGCCGCGCAGGTTCGAATCGATCTGACCCACTGCGGCGAGGACCGTCAGTCCAAGCCCCAGCGACAGCACGACCGAGCCGGTTTCGCTGCCGGGTCCGCCCACCGCACCCAAGGCCAGGCGCGCCGCGCTGCGTCCCCGGAAGAGCCGCGCGGTCGCCAGCCGCCGCGACAGACGCCGGATGCCGAACGCCGCGAGCAGCAAGAGCGCAAACGCGCCCAAAAGCCCGCCTGCCGCGCCGAAAGTCAATTGCCACAGGCCCGAGAGCCACGCGGCAAGGCCCGTCAGAGCGCCAACAAGTCCAAGTGTCACCACAATCCAGAACACTCGGGGCCAACCGCGCGCCGGGCCTGCACCATCGCGGAAGAGCGTCGCCGCGCGCACATCTTCCACCCGCGCCAGCGGCCAGAGCGTGAAGATGGCAGCCGCCAGCGCGCCGTAAAGCGCGGCCTCCAGTAAGGGACGCGGGTGCAGCGCAAATTCCGCCGGAACGGGCAGTCGGCTCTCCAGAAGGGGCGCCGCCAACAGGGGCAGGGCGGCCCCAAGGGCCAGCCCTACGGCCAGCCCGACCACTGTCAGCGCGCCGATCTGCAACGCGTAGGTCTGAAATATCGTCCGTGTCTCGGCCCCTAACGTCTTCAGCGTCGCGATAACCTCGGTTTTGCGATCCAGATAGGCGCGCACGGCGGCCGAGATGCCGACGCCGCCCACTGCCAACCCGGCCAGGCCCACCAGCACCAGAAACGAGGACAGCCGATCAACGAATTCCTGCACGCCCGGCGCGCCATTCCGCCTGTCGCGCCAACGAACGCCGGTGAAAGACCCCTCGGCCTCGGCCTCCAGTTCATCCAGATCGGCGCCGTCTGGCAGCCGCAGCTTGTATTCGGTCTCGAACAGCGTTCCCGGTTGGATCAGGCCGCTGTCCGCAAGGGCATCGGACCGCAGGATTGTTCGGGGGCCAAGCCCGAACCCGGCTGTTGCGCGGTCCGGTTCACGTATCAATCGCGCCGTGAAAACAAACGCTTGGCGTCCAAGATTGAATTGGTCGCCCAAGTCCATGCCCAGCCGGTCGGCCAGCAACGGCTCCAACACCGCGCCCGGCAGGCCGTCCCGGCCCGCCAACGCCTCTTCCAATGGCATCGCCGGGTCCAGTGTCACCTCACCCAACAGGGGGTAGGCGTCGTCGACGGCCTTGACCTGCGTCAACCCGCGTTCGGTGTCGCCACCGGTCAGAAAGACGGCCATCGAGCGAAAATCGATGATCTCGCTCACCTCCGTCGCCGCAGCTTCCATCCACGCCCGTTCTTCAACAGTGGCCGTGCGATAGGTCAGCTCCAACTCGGCATCGCCGCCCAGAATGGTCGCTCCTTCGCGGTCCAGGCCCGCCCGGATCGCCTCGCGCACGCTGCCCACGGCGGCAATGGCGGCGACGCCCAGGATCAGGCAAGCCAGGAAGACGCGAAACCCCGTCAGGCCGCCCCGAAGCTCGCGGCGCGCAATCCGGCCGGCGACGGCCCAGCTCATTCGGCAGCGGCCTTCTGCGACACCGTTTCGCTGATGCGGCCATCGGCCAGCCGCACGACGCGTTGGCAGCGATCGGCCAGCTCCGGCGCATGGGTCACCAAAATCAGCGTCGAACCGTGCTTTTCATTGAGGCCAAAGAGAAGATCCATGATCGCCTGACCGGTCTCGGCATCCAGATTGCCGGTCGGCTCATCCGCCAACAGTATGTCGGGCCGAGGGGCTGCGGCGCGCGCAAGTGCCACCCGCTGCTGTTCGCCGCCCGACATCTGCGCGGGGTAGTGATGCACCCGCGCGCCAAGCCCGACCGCCTGCAATTCGTCCTCGGCCCGGTCAAAAGCGTCGGCCACGCCCGCCAGTTCCAGTGGCGTTGCGACATTTTCCAGCGCCGTCATGGTCGGAATCAGGTGGAAGGATTGAAAAACCACCCCCATATGTGCCCGGCGAAAACGGGCAAGCGCGTCTTCCCCAAGGGCAGTCAGGTCATGATCCAGTGCCTTGACGCGCCCGCCGGTGGCGCGTTCCAATCCGCCCATAAGCATGAGGAGCGATGATTTGCCCGAGCCCGATGGTCCGACCAACCCGAGCGTTTCGCCGCGCGCGATATTCAGCGTGATGCCCTTCAGGATCTCGATGGGACCTGCATTGCCATCAAGTGTCAGTTCCGCGCCTTCAAGCGACAGGATGGTCTCGGTCATGGGCGCGTCCTTTTCCGTGCGCACTGCTGCATATGGGGTGATACGGGCTATCCGCAACGTTGGATTGGCGACAATTTTGTCCATCGCGCCGGCATTCGCCGAGCAAGTGACAATTGCCGCACTGGGCGACAGCCTGACGCAAGGCTACGGTTTGCCCGTCGAAGACGGCTTCGTGCCGCAACTGCAGCGTTGGCTGGACGAAACGGGTGCCGATGCGACGATCATCAACGCAGGCGTGTCGGGAGACACGACCGCAGGTGGCCTCAGCCGGATCGAATGGACCCTGACGGACGAGGTCGACGCCCTCATTGTGGCGCTTGGCGGCAACGATATGCTGAGGGGGATCGACCCCGCCGTGGCGCGCGCGAACCTTGATGGAATCCTCGCGGTTGCCAGTGCGCGAGACCTGCCTGTCCTGCTCGTTGGCATGGATGCACCGTCCAACTATGGTCCGGACTACGAAGTGGCTTTCGAAGCCATTTATCCTGAATTGTCAGAGCAATACGGCACTCTTCTGCACCGGAACTTCCTGCGCGCTCTGGCCGCTCTCAATGATCGCGAGCTTGCTTTGCAGCGCTACATGCAGGGCGACCGCATACATCCGAACAAGGCGGGCGTGGCGCTGATTGTCGAAGATATCGGGCCAAGCGTCGTGAAACTCGCGGCCATCGCAGCCGATTGATCCCGTCAGGCCATGCGCAGGCCGTTATCTTCTTGGTCGGGCGTCGCGTGATCCAATGTGTTCGGGTCGGCCAACCTAGCTGACATCCATTTGAACGCCGCTTCCCGCGGCATCGGGCGGCAAAAGTGAAAGCTCTGGAAACAGTGGCATCCCATCTCCTGAAGCGCCGCCACATCCGCCTCATCGTCGACCCCTTCCGCCAAGACCTCCAACTCAAGCGTCGTTGCCATGCTCACCAGGGATCGCGCCATCGCCTGCCTGCGGGCATCATTTGCCACGCCTGCGGCAAACGCGCGGTCTATCTTCACCATCGACAGCGGAAGATTGACCAGGCTGAGCGCCGAGGCATGCCCGGTCCCGAAATCATCCAGCGACAGGGTGAAACCTTCGCTGACAAGCGTGTTGCACGCCTGCTCGATTTCCTTCGAATTCTCATCGAAAAAGACCGCCTCGACGATCTCCAGGCCCAGCCGAGACGCCTCGATACCGCGTATATCCAGTTCCCAAAACAATAGATCGCAGAATTCCGGGTCTGTCAGATCGCCGATCGTGACGTTCAGATTGATCTTTGGCACCGCGATGCCCTGGCTGTCCCCCAGTGCCAGCGCGTCAAGCGCCGAGCGGCGCATGGAGGCATCTATCTGGCGAATAAGTCCGGCTCGTGCCGCTGCGTCAAGAAACTCTGACGGCGCCAAAAGGCCCCGCCTTGGATGGTTCCACCGCACCAGGGCCTCTGCGCCCAAGACGGTTCCGGTGCGGGCATCGACTTGGGGTTGGAAATGGGCTTGAAACTCGCGTTCCACCAAGCCGCGGCGAATATCGGCGGACAGGTTCTGAAAGTCCTCCTGGGCGCGGCGAAGCTCGGGCGAGCAAATGACAGGCTCATGGTTGCCCAAGCGTTTCGCCTTATAAAGCGCCAGATCCGCGTGGTGCAGAAGGGCCTCGGCACTCAGCACGTCGTCCTGCGTTTTGGTTGCGATGCCGACACTGGCACCAACGGCAAGCGCTTCGCCGCCGAACTCGAATGTCTCCGTCATCGTCGCCACCAGCCTGCGGGCCAGCGCACGCAACTCCGCATCGGGTCTGGTGCCTTCCAGCGCGGCAATGAATTCGTCGCCGCCCAAACGCGCCGTCAACACGTCGTCGCCCATCACCTCGCGCAAGCATGCCGCAGCATGTTTCAGGGCGGCATCGCCCGCGGCATGGCCAAACGTGTCGTTGATCTCCTTGAACCTGTCCAGGTCCATGTGCAGCACGTTGACCGTCCCCTTGTCCATCGCGCGTTTCAGCTCTCTCATCAACGCACGCCTATTGGGCAGCCCGGTCAGTGCATCGTGATTGGCAAGCCGTTCGGCGACATCGCGCGCGGCAGCGAGACTGGCGGATTTCCTCTTGCTGTCTTCCAGCATTTCTTCCTGCATCGCCAGAAGGGGCAAGATATCCGCGCTGCCGTCGGAAGGGCCAAGATCCGAGATCTTGAGGCCGTGATTTTCTATGAAATTCCGAGCGTTAACGCCTGGTGTCAAGGCAAGTAGAACATGAGGTTCGCCCACCACGGTCACGGCAATCGTCATGCCAAAAGCCCGGGCATCAGCCCGCTCGCCCAAGGCGCTGAAAGCCACTGTCAGCCGCTTGCCGAAGCCATCCCGGGCGCCGCCGGAAAGGTCGATGTTTCGCGGCTTCACGACCTTCAGAACACTGTCGACATGGCGCCCGATCAGTGTCTTCGCGCCAAGCAGCTTGGTCAGCGGCAGACCTGCCGACTGGATGACGCCTTTGGTATCAAGAAGGACGTGGAACGGCAGAAGGACCTCAAAGTTTCCACGCGAGATGGAGACGTCCGGGCCGTCACTCATTTCGGTCAAGCTGCTCAAGATCTCATGCCGCCGAGGCCGCACCGCTCTCGATTCTCAGTTCGAAGATGTCATGCTCGGCGCCGCGTGAGCGGCATTCCCGATGGCTGATGTCGACCGACACCCCGCATTCCTCGGCCATGCCCTGAATCAGTCCGACGACCATCGGCGCAAGGCCCTCGCGGCCCGAAATGTAATGCAGTCGATGGTTGCCGTCGTCGCTTTCTTCGAATTCGAAAGAGGGGGGATCAAGATGTGGCATGGTCATCTGCACGCGCTCGTGCATTTCATCGAGGCCGCGAATGCGATCAATGAAGGTCTCAGCGCCGTGGTCGATCAGCTTTCCGATGGCCGTGGACTTCGAGAACCCGACCCAATAGTGGCCAAAGACCCGCAAGACCTCGTCCGCAGGCAGGTCCAGCGTTTCGCTGACGGCACTGACAATCGCATAGGTGTCGGCGTCGTCATACGCGGTCATGTTTTCGAATTCCGCATTCGGCAAAGACGCTTTTTCACAGATGATTGCCCAGGTTTCCTCGCCATGGGCGTCCAGAATGAATGTGCGAATGCCGTTGTTGACCAGACCGTACATAAGCGCTCTCCCGCGGTGCCTATTGGTTTGGTCGCATGCAGGTCTTTACGCCGGGTGAAAATCGGCGAGGCATTCTAGGAAGAGTTTTATGAAAACCTCAGGCCAGCCCGGGTTCGTCCAGCAAGTGCCGCCCGGCCTTGTCCTCGACCTCGATGACCCACAGGTCCGGGTCGAAGCCACGCTGCTTCGTGATCGAGCCATCCACCTCCGCCTCATCGCCCTCGCTGAGCACGACCCACTGACGCTCGCCGCTCATCAGGTCGAAACTCCGCTGATAGCAGCGCGCTTGCCCATCGAGCGTATTCAGCTTCACCAGCACGGCACCCGCCGTATGATCGCCCTTTTTCACGATGAACGCCGGGATCGACGCAAGCCTCAGCCGTGTAAGATAGGCCGCGATCCAGATCTCGGTCGTCAGCCGGTTCAAGGCGCTCCGTCCTTGAAATCAAGGCCCATCTCCGAATAGCGCTCGGCCTCTTCCAGCCAGCCCGAGCGCACCTTCACCTGCAAAAACAGGTGCACCTTGCGATCCAGAAAGCGCGAAATCTCCTCCCGCGCCAATTTTCCCACAGCCTTGATCGTCTCGCCCTTCTTGCCAAGGATGATCCCCTTGTGGCCATCGCGCGCGACATAGATCACCTGATCTATCTTCACCGAGCCATCCGGGCGATCCTCCCAGGCCTCGGTCTCGACCGTCAATTGATAGGGCAGTTCCTGGTGAAGCCGAAGCGTCAGCTTCTCGCGCGTCATCTCGGCCGCGATCATCCGCAAGGGCAAATCCGCGATCTGATCTTCGGGATAAAGCCACGGGCCCTTCGGCAGTTCGTCCGCCAGCCAGGCGCGCAGATCGTCGACGCCGTGGCCTTTCTCGGCCGAGATCATGAACGTCCGGGCAAACCGAAAACGCGCGTTCAACTCCTCGCTCAACCCCAACAGAACCGGCGCTTCGACCCGGTCGATCTTGTTGATGGCAAGTGCGATGGGCGCATCACCGCCGCGTTCCTCCAGCGAGGCAAGGATCGCCTCGACCCCCTCCGTCACGCCACGATGCGCTTCGACAAGCAGCACGACGATATCGGCGTCCGCCGCGCCGCTCCACGCCGCGGCCACCATCGCCCGGTCCAACCGCCGCCGCGGCCGGAAAAGCCCCGGCGTGTCCACAAAGACGATCTGGCTCGCGCCCTCCATCGCCACACCCCGGATGCGCGCCCGCGTCGTCTGCACCTTATGCGTCACGATCGAGACTTTCGCCCCTACCATGCGGTTGAGCAGGGTGGACTTGCCGGCATTCGGTTCGCCGATCAGCGCGACAAAGCCCGCGCGGGTGTCTTCAGTTTCCGTCATGCCGCGCCATGTAGGGGAAAAACCCGGCATGGACCAGAGCCGGGTTTGACACCGATCGCCACGAGAGCTAATTCAAAATTAACCGTTGGGGTGCCCACCCGGGCTGAGATGCGCGCATCGTGCGAACCCATCGAACCTGATCCGGACAATTCCGGCGTAGGGAACGGTGTCACGACAGACCCGAGCTTTGCGCCCTTTGCCCGACCGGAGGAAGGAGCGACGCAGATGGCGCCCATCGCGCTGACAATTGCCGGGTCCGACAGTGGCGGCGGCGCTGGCATTCAGGCCGACCTCAAGGCGATGTCGGCGCTTGGCGTCTATGGCGCCAGCGTCATAACCGCGGTCACCGCACAGAACACGCAGGCCGTGACAGCGGTCGAAGGGGTTTCACTCGATGTGATCCGCGCGCAGATCAACGCGGTCCTCAGCGATCTGGACGTCCGCGCGATCAAAATCGGCATGCTGGCCACGCCTGAGATCATCGAAACCGTCGCAAATGCGTTGGACAGCTACGACGGCCCCATCGTTTTGGACCCCGTCATGGTCGCCAAATCCGGCGATGCGCTTCTGGCGGACGAGGCCGTAACGACCCTGCGCGACATCCTTTTGCCGATGGCGCTGATCCTGACACCGAACCTGCCGGAAGCCGCGCGTTTGCTGGACGCGGGACAGGCCTACACGGCAGATGCGATGCGCGAACAGGGCCAGGCACTCTGCGATCTGGGGCCGGGAGCCGTGCTGATGAAGGGCGGGCACGGGCAGGGCGAGGTCTGCACTGACCTCCTGGTTCCGGCCATGGGCGACGCCATTGCGCTCACCGCCCCGCGTCTGGCCACGCGCAACACACATGGCACGGGCTGCACGCTCTCCTCCGCCATCGCCGCGGGGCTCGCCAAGGGCCTTGGTGTGGTCGAGGCTACGCGCCAAGCCCACAGCTACCTGCAGGGCGCGATCCGCGCGGCGGATGCGCTGCAAATCGGCCGCGGCCATGGGCCTGTCCACCACTTCCACGAGGTCTGGACATGAGCCTCATCCGCATCCTTGGCGCCGGTGTCGCCGGGCTGACGGTCGCGACCGAGCTTGCCGCACGCGGCGCCAGTATCGAGATTGTCGACCCCGCCGGTTCACCCGGGGAACACGGTTGCAGTTGGTGGGCAGGCGGCATGCTGGCGCCCTTCTGCGAGTTCGAGAACGCCGAGGAACCCGTCCTGCGCCTCGGCCGGGGCGCAAAGGCGTGGTGGGTGCAGCGCACCGAGGTCACGGCGGCAGGAACTCTGGTCGTCGCCCGCCCGCGCGATCTGCCGGACCTCCGGCGGTTTTCGCGCCGGACCGAAGGTTTCGAGACCGTCGACGGCAGCCGCATCCGCGCACTGGAGCCGGACCTGCCGGGCTTCGAAAGCGGGTTGTTCTTCGAAAGCGAAGCCCATCTGTCGCCACGCCAGGCCCTTCGCGATCTGGTCGCGCAACTGGCCGAACAAGACGTTCATATCCAGCGACAACCTTCTGATTTCGCAGTCGAAACGACAATCGATTGCCGGGGATACGCGGCCCGCGATGCGCTATCCGATTTGCGTGGCGTCAAGGGCGAGATGCTGGTCCTTCGCGCCTCCGACGTTACGTTGACCCGGCCGGTGCGCCTCTTGCACCCGCGCGTGCCGCTTTACATCGTGCCGCGCGGCGAGGGCATCTACATGCTGGGTGCGACCATGATCGAAAGCGAGGACCGGTCGCGCATCTCGGCCCGCTCGATGATGGAGCTCCTCAGCGCGGCTTACGCCCTTAACCCGGCGTTCGGCGAAGCCGAGGTGCTGGAGATCGGCGTCGACGTGCGCCCGGCTTTTCCCGACAATCTGCCGCGCATCCGGCGCATTGGATCAACTATCCACGCCAATGGCCTGTATCGACACGGTTTTCTGCTGGCGCCCGCGCTCGCGGAAGGAGTCGCCGAACTGGTCCTGAACAACTACAGAACGGAGCTGGTGGATGAAGATCACCCTGAACGGCGAACCGCGTGACATCGCCGCCACGACGTTGGCGGATCTTCTTGTCGAATGCGGTCTGAACGGGCGCGTCGCAACCGCCGTGAACGAGGTCTTCGTGCCTGCTGCGGCCCGGGAAACACATGCCATGAAGGACGGCGACCGGATCGAAGTCCTGGGCGCCATGCAGGGGGGCTGAGCGATGCGCGCGTTCTACGGCACCACGCTTGCCAACCCTCTGATGTTGGGCACCGCGCAATATCCCAGCCCGGCCATCCTCGAGGCTGCCTTCCGCGAAAGCGGTGCCAGCGTGGCGACCGTATCGCTGCGGCGCGAAGGAGCGGACGGGGCCGGGCAGACCTTCTGGTCGATGATCCGCGACCTCGGCGTCCATGTGCTGCCCAACACGGCTGGCTGTCATACCGTGAAAGAGGCGGTGACCACTGCGCATATGGCGCGCGAGATCTTTGACACGCCGTGGATCAAGCTCGAGTTGATTGGTCATACCGACAGCCTGCAACCGGAAGTATTTCAGCTTGTCGAGGCCGCTACAGTCTTAACAGAGGACGGATTTCAGGTCTTTCCCTACACCACCGAAGACCTGATCGTCGGCGAGCGGCTTCTGGCGGCGGGCTGCGAGGTGCTGATGCCCTGGGGCGCGCCCATCGGATCGGGGCGAGGGTTGAACAACCCGTACGCGCTGCGCGCCATGCGCGCGGAATTTCCTGATGTGCCGCTGGTGGTCGATGCGGGCATCGGTCTGCCCAGTCACGCTGCGCAGGCGATGGAACTGGGCTACGACGCTGTTTTGCTGAACACTTCTGTCGCCCGCGCCGGCGATCCGGTTGCCATGGCGCGCGCGATGATGGGCGCGGTTGAAGCGGGCGCACTGGCGTATCAGGCCGACCCGATCGAAGCGCGCGACATGGCCGAAGCCTCTACCCCCGTCATCGGCAAGGCGTTCCTGACATGACGCTCGACCGGTTCTATCCCATCTTCGATGACACCGCCTGGCTGGAACGGATGCTGCCATTTGGGGTGAAGCTGGTGCAGATAAGAGTTAAGGACGCATCGGAAAAAATTGTTAATAAACAAGTTTCGCATGCGAAAATGCTCTGCGAAAGGGCCGGTGCGACACTGATCGTCAATGACTACTGGCAAGTGGCCATCGACCAGGGCTGCGACTGGGTGCACCTCGGCCAAGAAGACCTGGACGAGGCTGACATGCCCGCCATCCGCAAGGCCGGTTTGAAGCTGGGCATCTCGACCCATGACGATGATGAATTGGAGCGCGCGCTGGCGCTGGCTCCCGACTATGTGGCGCTGGGGCCAATCTATCCGACCATCCTGAAGAAGATGAAATGGCATCAACAAGGCGTCGAGAAACTGACGACCTGGAAGGCCCGGATCGGGGCCATTCCCCTTGTCGCCATCGGGGGTATGTCGGTCGAGCGCGCGAAAGGAGCATTTGACGCGGGCGCCGATATTGTGTCCGTTGTAACTGACATCACGCTCAACGAGGACCCGGAGAAACGGGTTAGGGAATGGCTCGAGGTGACGCGATGACACGCTATCAGCGGCAGATGGTTCTGCCGGAAATCGGACTTGCGGGCCAAGCGCGCATTGCTGCCGCGCGTATCCTGGTCGTAGGGGCAGGCGGGCTGGCCGCCAGCGCGCTCCCGCTTCTGGCGGCTGCCGGTGTGGGTCGGATCACGATTGTCGATGGCGACCGGGTCGAGCAGTCGAACCTGCACCGTCAGGTCCTGTTTTCGGAAGGCGATCAGGGGCGGCCCAAGGCCGATGTCGCCGCCGAACGCTGCCGCGCCCTCAACCGCGAAGTCACGGTGGTCCCTTGGCGGCGCGCCTTGACGCCCGCCAACGCCGCACGGCTGATCGAGCCTGCCGACATCGTGCTGGATTGCGCTGACAGCTATGCCGTCAGCTACACACTCAGCGATCTTTGCGCCGAGCTTCGGGTGCCGCTCATCTCTGCCTCTGTCCTCGGCGTGTCGGGCTATGTCGGCGGGTTCTGCGGCCCGGCCCCCAGCCTGCGAGCGGTTTTTCCCGAAGCGCCCCAGAACGCGGCAAGTTGCGCCACCGCGGGGGTAATGGGGCCGGTGGTGTCGATGCTGGGCGCGGCGCAAGCCCAGATGGCGCTGGCCGTTGCCGTCGAATTGGACCCAAGCCCGCTTGGGCAAATGCTGACCTTCGACATGGGCGGTTACCGGACGTCCGGCTTCCGTTTCGACGGCGCACCCGAGCCCGTTGATTACTATCCCTTCGTGGCGCAGGAGGAACTCACCAACAACGATCTGATCGTCGATCTGCGCAGCACGGCAGAGGCCGCGCGGGTGATCCGCCGCGGCGCCAGGCGGGTCGCACCTGACGATCTGACCGACTGGCTCAAGCCGGACGATCGCCGCCTGGTGCTGTGTTGTGCCAGCGGGCTCCGTGCCTGGCGCGCGGCCGAAACGGTGCAAGAGACATGGCCGGGCGAGATTGTGCTCGTCGCGGCGAAAGCTTCCTGAACAGATTGGACGAATGATGAAGAAATTGCTGACCCTTTTGGCGCTCTTTGCGGCTGGCCCTGCGTTGGCCCAGGACAAGATCACGCTCTTGCTGGACTGGTTCGTCAACCCCGACCACGGGCCGATCATAGTCGCAGAAGAGAAGGGGTATTTCGCTGACCAGGGGCTTGAGGTCGAGATCGTGCCGCCCGCCGATCCCTCGCTGCCGCCGCGGCTGGTGGCCGCCGGTCGGGCCGAGCTCGCGGTCTCTTACCAGCCGCAACTGCACCTGCAGATCCACGAAGGTCTGCCGCTGGTGCGCGTGGGCACGCTGGTGGCGACGCCGCTGAACTGTCTGCTGGTGCTGAAGGACGGGCCGATCAAGACGCCTGCCGACCTAAAGGGCAAGAAGATCGGGTTCTCGGTGGCGGGCGTCGAGGAAGCCGTGCTGACGGCGATCCTGGGAAAATACGGCGTGGCGCTGGATGACGTCGAACTGGTGAACGTCAACTTCTCGCTCTCGCCATCCTTGATGTCGGGGCAGGTCGATGCGGTGATCGGCGCGTATCGGAATTTCGAGTTGAACCAGATGGACATCGAAGGCCGCCCGGGCACGTGTTTCTACATCGAGGAAGAGGGCGTGCCGGCCTATGACGAACTGATCTATGTCGCGAACCCCGATCGCATGGACAAGGCCGTGATCGCGCGGTTCCTCGAAGCGACCGAACTGGCGACGCAGTTCATCGTCAACAACCCGGACGAGGCCTGGAAGATCTTCTCGGGCACCGCGCCCGAGTTGCAGGACGAACTGAACGCGCGCGCCTGGGTCGACACGTTGCCACGTTTCGCGCTGAGACCCGCGGGCTTCGATGCGGGGCGCTATGCGCGGTTCGAGGCGTTTCTGAACGAACAGGGTCTGATCCCGGGGATCAATCCCGTGGCGGCGATCACGGTGGATGTGACGGCAGACTAAGGGAGGATTTGCGCTTTGGCTTCGCCAAGTCGCGGTATGCGAGGGGGCTTTGCCGCCTCGCGCTCCCCCAGGATATTTTAGGGTCGATGGAGAACATGGAAAAACTGGGCTACGGTCAGGCATTTGGACTAATGCGAGCGGCGGCGGGGCCGGTCTGGACCGATTACACACGCCATGCCTTCGTGGAAGGGTTGAGCGACGGGTCGCTGCCGCGGGAGGCGTTTTTGCATTATCTGCGGCAGGATTACCTCTTCCTGATCCACTTCTCGCGCGCCTGGGCGCTGGGCGTCGTCAAGGCGGGGTCGCTTGCGGAAATGCAGGCCTGTTCGGCGACCGTGAATGCGCTTCTGGCCGAAGAGATGCAGCTTCACGTCCGGGTCTGCGAAGCGGCGGGGATTGCGCAAGCAGAGCTTCTGGCGACGCCGGAACGCGCCGAAAATGCGGCTTATACGCGATTTGTCATGGATGCTGGGTTTTCGGGCGATTTCCTGACCTTGCTGGCCGCGTTGGCGCCCTGCGTGATGGGGTATGGCGAGATCGGCAAGCGGCTTGCCGAAGAGAAGACCTCGGACGCCTATGCCGATTGGATCGCCACCTATGCGGGCGAGGATTACCAAGCGCTTTGCCGCGATGTGGGCGCGCTTTTCGACGGCGCGTTGGTGGCACGTTTGGGCGAAGGGTACGCCGATCTGCCGATCTTCCAGAGCCTCAGTGCAACGTTCGCCCAAGCGACCGAGTTGGAAGTGGGGTTCTGGCAAATGGGCCTGTCCCCGTGACGCCCGGACCGGCCCTGCGGTTCGACGGCACGGCCCGGATCGAGGGCCGTGCGTTGTTCGGCGACATAGCGCTCGACCTCGCGCCGGGAGACTGGACGTGCCTTTTGGGCGTCTCTGGCGTCGGGAAGACGACCATCCTTCGTGTCATCGCGGGCCTTGAAACCGGCGTGGATTTCGCCGGACAGGTCGCCGCAAGCGATGGCGCGCCCGTCTCAGACCGGGTCGCCTATATGGCGCAGCAGGACCTGCTTTTGCCCTGGGCGACGGTCGAGGACAACGTGCTTCTGGGCGCGCGGCTCAGGGGCGAGGCACCGGACCGCGCGCGTGCTGCCGCGCTTCTGGCGGACGTCGGGTTGGCGGCGCATGGGCAGAAGAAGCCCTTTGCGCTTTCCGGCGGTCAGCGCCAGCGTGTGGCGCTCGCGAGAACACTGATGGAGGATCGGAGCGTGATCCTTCTGGACGAGCCGTTCTCGGCGCTGGATGCGCGCACACGGGCCGAAATGCAGGAATTGGCCTATGCGCTTTTGAAAGGGCGGACGGTCCTTTTGGTCACCCATGACCCGGGCGAGGCGGCACGGCTGGGCGCGCGCATCTATGTGATGACGGAAGGGGGCGCCGAAGCCGTCGCACCGCCCCCGTCGAAGGCTCCAAGGGCGGTTGATGACGGCGAGGTTCTGGCAAGCCAGGCCGCGCTTTTGCAGCGGCTGAGGGCGGGGCCGTGAGGTGGCTTGGCGGCGTCGTCGCGGCAGCGCTGGCGCTGGGGATATGGCAGGCGATCGTCAGTCTGACCGACGTGCCGCGCTTCATCTTGCCAAGCCCCGCTTTGGTGTTCGAAGCCTGGGTAACAAATCGCGCCCTTCTGGCGGAGCACACGCTGGTGACGGCAATCGAGATCGCGCTGGGCCTTCTGATCGGCGCGGGGCTTGGGGTGCTGACGGCGCTATCGCTCGCGTCATCCGAATTCGCGCGCGTGACCGTGCGGCCCATCCTGGTCTTCACCCAGGCGCTACCCGTTTTCGCGCTGGCGCCGATCCTGACGCTATGGCTGGGGTTCGGTCTGGGCTCCAAGGTCGCGATGGCGGTGCTGATCATCTATTTCCCCGTGACCTCGGCCTTCTTCGACGGATTGATGCGAACGCCAAAGGGCTATCTGGACCTCGCCCAGACGATGGGCGCTGGCAAGTGGCAGACGCTTTGGCGTATCCGCGTGCCCGCCGCACTGCCGTCGTTGGGATCGGGGCTGCGGCTGGCAGCCGTCTATGCGCCCATCGGCGCGGTTATCGGCGAATGGGTGGGGGCAAGCCGGGGGCTAGGGTATCTGATGCTCTTGGCCAACGGGCGAGCGAAGACGGACCTGATGTTCGCTGCGCTTTTCACGCTGGGGCTGTTGTCGATCGTCCTTTATGTGGCGATGAACCGGCTGACGATCTACTGGCTTGGGCGGCACACGCCGGGGGGCTAAGGCTTGTCGCCCGGTGCGCATTGACGCAATATCGTGCCGACGGGAGGAACTCATGCGAATTGGCTACACGATTGGGCCGGGAAGGGGCGATACAGACCTGCTGATGGCCGCCCTTGCTGCCGATATCGAAGCGGCAGGGTTCAAGGCTTGCGGCACGGTGCAGATCAACACCGAATGTGGTGGCGATGGCCCTTGCGATATGGATGTGCGCGTCCTGCCAGATGGGCCGGTGATCCGGATTTCACAGTCGCTGGGCCCGAATGCGCGGGGCTGCCGATTGGACCCGGGCGCGTTGGAAACCGCGATTGCCGCCTGTGAGCAGCGTCTGGACGAGGCCGACGTGCTGATCGTCAACAAGTTCGGCAAGCAGGAGGCACTGGGGCGCGGATTCCGCGGCCTGATCGCCGAGGCGCTTGGCCGCGAGATACCCGTGCTTGTGGGCCTGAACGGCCTCAACCGCGAGGCGTTCGATGACTTCACCGGTGGCGCGGCAGAAGAGATCGCTGCCGACCGCGCGATCCTCAAGGACTGGGCCATGGCGGTGCTTGGCGAGACGGAACGCGCTGGCTGAGCTTTTCACGCTGCTTTAACGCCACGATGAAGGGTGTGTTCGGGCGTGTCGTTCGTTGCTACTGTTCCGGCAGAAATTTTGAAGACCAAGTCGTTTTGAAATCCTGCTGATTTGAGGCAGCCATGACGGAAAGTGATTTACCGCCAATCGCTTATGGCGATTTGTTGGAGCGTTTGGGCGATCCCGACAGTGACCTGGATTACTATCTGGGGTATCTGCTCGAAGTTCCCGTGCCGGGCCGCATGGGCGTCGAATTTGAGCCCAATCCGAACCTTGTGACCGGCATTCCGCGCCCCGAAGGCGGAGTGCTGATCGGTTTCGCAAACGGCTTCATGCGTCGCCGCCGCCACCGCGCGTACCGGCGTCGCATTGCCGGAGGGTGGACAGGACCGCGCATCGTTTCCGAAGGCGACAGCTGGTTTCAATACCCGACAAGCCTGCAGGACATCATCGACCACCTGATGCGCGACAATGCAATCCTGAGCCTTGGGGCGGCGGGGGATGAACTGAAGGACATCCAGCGGCAAAGCGAAATTCTTCTGAACATCGAAGACGAAGGCGCGTCCGCCCTGCTGCTTTCTGCCGGCGGCAATGATCTTTTTGACAATGGCCAGCTTGGGCGTCTGGTCGAGGAGCCGCGGCCCGGAGCGACGGGTGAGGACCTTGTCGGTCCGACGTTCGAAACGTTCCTGCAAGGGATGGTCGAGCGCTACCTGCAGCTTTTCCGGCGCGTCCATCAGGCGTTTCCACAGGTGCACATTCTGATCCACGGCTATGGTCCGGCGTTTCCAAGGGACGGCGCGTGGATCGAAGGGCCTTTGACTGACCGCGGCGTTCCGGGCGCCATCCAGCACGACGTCGTCAAGGTCATCCTCAGGCGGTTCAACGAGACGTTGGAGGCGCTCGCCGCACGTGCGGAGTTCGGCGGCAAGGTGAACCATGTGGATGTGACCAACATCGGCACCGACCCTGACGATTGGCACGATGAAATTCATCTGGACGGACCGAACTACCGGCGTGTGGCCGACCGCTTTCAGGCGGTGCTGGACGCGCGCCTTGGCCAGACCGGGCCAGAGGCCCTGACCGGATGAGAGAGAATTTGACCGGCATGTGGGAGGGGCTGCCCTTTGCCGGCCATCTCGGACCAAGCGTCCGCAACAAGAAGACCCCCGGCCACGGGGCATATTTAAGTCTTTTCAGCTACTTGACTGAAACTTCATTCTTAGGAGCGAACACATGCTTTTATCATTTGGACACGGAACACGGATTGTTTTGCCATCCGATGGCGGCCCCGAAAGCGCCGCGATGCCAGCCTCGGGCAAGGCCATGTCGCGCGTTGCGCCGGGCGCAGTCACGTCCTCGGCGCCCGCAGGGGCCGAGGCCGGGTTGTCCGGCACCGACCTGCAAAGCTTCGGGTACATGTTCCCCGACGGCGAAGGCGTGCCGGGCACGGATGCCGCGACCGTCGATGCGCTGAAGGCGCTTGCCGCGGCCATGGTGGAAGTCGCCGGTGATCCGGCGGACGCCAATTCGACGATTGCGCCCATCTTCACCTATCTGGGTCAGTTCATCGACCACGATATCACGGCGAACACCGACCGCGATGCGCCAGCAGGCGGCGGCCAGACGACCGAGATGTCGGGGCCGACGGTCGAACCTTTGTCGCGGGCCGATGTGGTCACGAACGTGATGAACCTTCGGAACGGGTCGCTTCGGCTGGACAGCCTCTATGGCGAAGGGCCGAAGGACACGCCCTTTACCATGAAGATGCGGGAGGCCATGCGCGACGCGAACGACCGCGCCAAGATGCGGATCGGGCAAGCCTTGGGCGGTGTTCCGGGCGACACGATCCCGCTGCCAGCCGACAACGGCGCCGATCTGCCGCGTTTGGGAGACGTGATCGACGATCCGGCCTCGGGCCTGACAGAGGCCGATATTCAGGCCCTGCCGCCCGAGATGCGCTCTGATTTCGTCGATGGCGCTGGCCAGGTCAAACGTGCGCTGGCGGTCATAGGCGATGGCCGGAACGACGAGAACCTGCTGGTTGCGCAGTTGCATCTGGCATTCCTGAGGTTCCACAACGCGATTGCCGATGAATTGGCAGCGACCATCCCGGATGCCGAGGCACGCTTCGCCGAGGCCAAGCGTCGGACGACGATGATCTATCAGTGGCTGGTGGTGAACGTTTACCTGCCCAAGATCTGCATGCCATCCGTCGTCGATGGCGTGAAATCCTCGGGCGCCGCGCTTTACAAGGACTTCCGTCAGCGTGTGGGGGCAGGGGCCGATGAACTGGCCATGCCGCTCGAGTTCTCGGTTGCGGCCTTCCGCTTCGGGCATTCTATGGTGCGGGCGGAGTACGATCACAACCGCAACTTCGGGCGACCCGGCAACCTGACACCGCGTGCGACGTTCGAGCAGCTTTTCTCGTTCACGGGCGGCGACAATCTGGGGCAGTCTGCCATCGGCGTCGCCTCGGAACGGTTGCCGGACAACTGGCCCATCGAATGGGACCGGTTCGCCCTTGATGTGCCGCTCGAGGCCGATCACCGGGCGCGCAAGATCGATACACAACTGGCGCCGCCCTTGTCGACGATGATCAAGGAAGGCGGACCGACGCCCGAGATCGAGCGGATCATGAAGCATCTGGCCGAGCGGAACCTGCGGCGGTCGCACCGGTTGAACATACCGACCGGACAGGCCGCGGTGGCGGCGGTCAATGCCTTCGATCAGGCGAGCCCGGGCCAGCAGCCTTACGAGTATCAGGTGGCTTATGCGGGCAATGCCGCGCTCAAGATGGAACCGCCTGCGCCGGAAGGCATCGCGCCCTTGCCGGACAGTGTTCTGGGTGAAGGGGCAGCGGGCGCCGCGCTTACCCAAGGTGGCATGATCGATAAGACGCCGCTTTGGTACTACATCCTGAAGGAAGCCGAAGTGACCGACGGTGACACGCTCGGGCCCCTTGGCAGCCGTATCGTGGCGGAAACCCTTGTTGGTTTGATCGTCGAAGACGATCAGAGCTATTGGCACGAAGGGGCGGGCAACGGCGACTGGAGCCCGGCCGAGGCCGCCGTCGGTGGTCAGGCGATCACGGACTTTCCGAAAATGTTGGCAAGTTGCGGCCTGATGGCCTGACGCGCAGCCAGCATGCCCGGCGCGGTCCCCACATGCCGCGCCGGGCGTTTTACTTGCGCCAAGCCCGATTGTTGACGCCCTTTCCCGGTGTTAGGGTGCATCGTCATGAGGTTTGTGCGCGGACTTTCCTTTCTTTTGGTGTCGCTCGCCTTCGTCCTGTCCGTCTGGTGGATCGGGCTGGGGCAGGCGCTGGATCAGCTTGCGGCGCGGGGCCGGACCGATCTGGAACTGGCCTCCGACCGGCTGGTGCGGCAGTTGTCGCGTTATCGCGAATTGATCGTGGTGCTGGCCGGTGATCCCGAATTGCAGAAGCAATCGACGCCACAGACGGAAGTTCGGGAAAGGCTTTTGCGCGCGGCGGACCTCTCGGGCGCGCTTGATCTGATCCTGATCGACAAGACCCGCCAGCCCGTGGCAAGCGCCAGCGATTTGCCCGCCGGTGCCTGGATCGGGGAGAGCTTCATTGACCGCGCGCTCACCGGGGCGTCCGGAAACTTCCATGGCATCAGCGAAACCTTCGACACCCGGGCGTTCTATTTCTCGGCGCCGCTCTTCTCGCCCGAAGGCCCGGTTGAAGCCGTGCTGGTTGCCATCGTCGATATGGACGAACTCGAGGCCGAGGGACGGGGCGAGACGCCCGCGGTCCTTTTCACCGATACGTTGGGCGTGACGTTTTCCTCCAACCGCTCGGAACTGGTTCTGATGCAACGGGGCGCAAACCTGCGTAACACATCGGCGCGCTATGAGGCGGCGGACTTGCGCGATTTCGTGGATGTGCGCGAAAGCCAGGTGGCGGGCCAGACCATGTGGCGGATCGATGCGGGGCCTTACGTGCCGGATCGCGCGCTTCATATCGCCAAGGACCTGCCCGTCCTTGATCTCAGGGCCGAGGCGCTGGTCGACGCGCGGTCGGCCTATGTTGTCGCGGGGTTGCAGGCCAGCGTGACGGCCGCGCTTTTCGCTTTCTTCGGCGCGGTGCTTTTCCTGGCCACCGAACGCCGCCGCGCGCTGACCCGGGCGAACGCCATTCTGGAAAGCCGGGTCGAACAACGAACGGCAGAGCTCTCGCACATCAACGCGGCGCTCCGCACCGAGATCGGCGAGCGGAAGGAGGCCGAGAGCGCGCTTAAGCAGGCACAGGACGAACTGGTTCAAGTCGGTAAGCTCAGCGCGCTTGGCCAGATGTCGGCGGGCATCAGCCACGAATTGAACCAGCCGCTTATGGCAATCCGGTCCTTTGCTGAAAACGGCGAGCGGTTTCTGGACCGTGGCGACATGGCGAAGACCAAGGGGAATCTGGCGAAGATCTCGGATCTGGCGGGCCGGATGGCGCGGATCATCAAGAACCTGAAAGCCTTTGCCCGACAGGAAAGCGAGCCTGCAGCCCGCGTCGATCTGGTCGAGGTCGTCCGCGCGGCGCTGGAAGTGACAGAGCCCCTTGTGACGCGTGAAGGTGTGGCGGCAACGGCCACGCTCAGCAACGAACCGGTCTGGGTCGAAGGCGGTGAGGTCCGCTTGCAGCAAGTTGTGGTGAACCTCGTCTCGAATGCGGTCGATGCGATGTCTGCGAGCGCGAAGAAACGGCTGATCGTGCAGGTGACGGCCACGCCCGAACCCATGGTCACCGTGCAGGACAGCGGTCCCGGGATCGCCGATCCACAAAGGATTTTCGAGCCCTTCTATTCGACGAAGACCGTGGGCGAAGGCGAGGGAACGGGCCTTGGCCTCTCGATTTCCTACGGCCTGGTACAAAGCTTTGGCGGCAACATCAGCGGCGCCAACGCGCCCGAAGGCGGCGCGGTCTTCACAGTGCGGCTGAAGCCCTGGACGGCGGAGATTGCGGCATGAGCGACCCGGGCCGCGTGCTCCTTGTCGAAGACGACGCGCCCGTGCGCGAAGCGCTGGCGCAGACGCTGGAACTGGCCGGCCTCGACGTGACCGAGGCCGCGTCCTTCATCGTCGCCAAGGACCACATCGACCCGGCCTTCGAAGGTGTCGTGCTTTCGGACATCCGCATGCCCGGCAAGGATGGCATGGCGCTTTTGAACTATGCCCAGGGCGTCGATCCGGACCTGCCCGTCGTCATCCTGACGGGCGAGGGCGACATTCCCATGGCGGTCGATGCCATCGGGCGCGGCGCCTTCGGCTTCCTCGAAAAACCCTGCCCCACCGATCAACTGGTCGAAACGGTCGAACGCGCTCTTGTCGCCCGGCGCATGGCGCTGTCGGACCGTCGATTGCAGACGGACATTCAGACCGGCGATGCGGCGGCGCGGCTTTTGTTCGGGCACTCGCAACTTGCCGAGCGTTTGCGGCAGGATTGCCGCCAGATCGCGCGCATCGCCGGGTCGGTCCTGATCGAGGGCGCTCCGGGCTCGGGTCTTGCGAAGGTGGCCGAGGTGCTGCACCTGCTTTCACCGCGCGCGGGCGGGGCGTTCGGCAAGTCGAGCGCGGCCGGGCTGGAGCCGGACCGCTTGCGGCAGGCCGTTGCAGCGGCCGACGGTGGGAGCTTCTTTTTGAACGAGGTCGGGTCGCTTCCGGCCGAAAGCCAGCACGCCCTGAACGATCTGCTTGAACAACAAGAAAGCCTTTGCGTTCTGGCCGGGACAACGCGTGATCTGAGCGCGGACGTCGAGGCAGGGGCCTTCAATGCCGATCTGTACTACCGGCTTGAAGGGCTCAAGGTGCGCATCCCCGCGCTTCGCGAGCGGCCCGAGGATATCCCCGTGCTCTTCCGCCACTATGTGGCACAGGCCTGCGAACAGTCGGGCGTGGCGCCGCGGCCCATTCCGCCCGGGCTTCTGGCGTCTCTCATGAGTCAGGACTGGCCGGGGAACGCACGCGCGCTGATGAACGCCGCGATGCGCTTTGCGCTGGGTCTGTCACCCTCAGAGGACGAGGAACTGGGCCTGGCCGAGAAGATGGCGCAAATCGAAGCGTCACTTCTGGTGGACGCGCTGAAGCGGCACAAAGGCAACGCCTCGGAAACCGCACGTGCGCTGAAACTGCCGCGCAAGACCTTCTATGACAAACTTTCGAAATACGGCATCCGCGCCGAGGACTTTCGCGCCTAGCCTGCGCCACCAGATCACGGCGACACCAGTGCGGTCCGGGGCGGCGCGACTGCATTGGGTCGCTTTGGGGAACTTGCTTCAGATCACTCAGCTTCAACAGCAGCTTTGCGGGACAAAGTTGCCGCTCCACTTCGCAAGGCTTGTTACTAGCTTGGGGGCACAACTATTTCGGCAGGGTTTGAGCAATCAGGGCTGCTCAATTTCGTCGAGCGGCCATTTCATCGAGACAATTCTCCCAGAAACGCTCTGATGATAACTTCCAATTTCGCGGCACCCACTGGCGCACTGGATTTAGTGTGTTCATGGCTAATGTGCTCGTCGCTAAGTCCGGCGGCCATGTTTGTGACCACCGATACCGCCGCGCATTTCATGCCTAGAAAACGTCCCAGTATGACCTCGGGGACCGTGGACATTCCCACGGCGTCTGCCCCAAAGGATTTCAGCATTTTGATCTCGGCAGGCGTTTCGAAGTTTGGTCCTGAGTACCAGGAATAGACACCTTCAATGAGCGGAATATCAGCAGTTTTCGCGATAGCTAGCAGTTGGCCACGGATCTCTGGATCGTAGGCATTGGTCAAGTTGACGAAACGCCTATCTGTTGGTTCTCCAATCAGCGGGCTCATGCCAGAATAGTTTATGTGGTCTCGGATCAGCATCAGGTTTCCGGGCGGGATATCCGACCGGAAAGATCCGCATGCATTGGTCGCGAATAGTGTGCTCACGCCCAGTTCAAACAGCACCTCCAATGGCACGCGCATCGCGTCGGCCCTGCCATTTTCATAGTAATGTTCCCGACCTCCAAGGATCGCGACTTCGGCCCCCTCCAGCTTTCCGATTACCAATTTGGGATTGTGACCCGACACGCCCGCATGCGGAAACCCCGGCAGATCGCGATAATCGATGGTGCTGCCATCAACCAGGTCTGCAAGATGCCCCAAACCGGAACCCAGGATGAAACCAATCTGCGCCGTTGGGTTTTCGATCTGGTCGCGAATGACTTTAAGTGCTTGATCTGTGCTCACCCAATTTTTCCTTTTACGTTTGGCATGCAGTCGAGGCGGGCGGCGTGGCCCGTTCCCAAATACGCTACAACGTCATAGCAGTCGGCATTAACGGGAGGGCAGTTTTTCTTACCCTTGCTCATGCGCACATACCTTCAAGCTCTTTCCAGTTTTGGGGCGGAGAAGACCAGCAAGTCACGCAGGCTAACTACAGACACGGTACAAGACTGTTTACGATGCCGGTACGCGCTGCGTCGCCTCGGGTCGGAATTCAGGGGCTCGAAGCCGACCTTCTTCGAGGGGGCGGATCGGTATTGAGATGTCGCTTTGAAAGGCCGAGCGCTTGGTTAGGACACTGCTAACCGCACCGCGCGGGGAAATGTACAAAACGGAATTTCGCGTCTTCAAACCATGTACAAAACGTACCACACAGGGCGTTTTGCGAATGTACAGGTTACGCGGTGTTTACGGGTCTTCGTGAATTATGACTTGCGCGGTCTCTGTGCGGATTTCCGCACAGCCCTCGGTGTCATGTGTTTCGATTTACGCACATGGATTGTCATTCGACTGGCAAGATACTGAAAAATATTAACAAAAAATGCTTCTAAAACTTCTTGAACCTGCTCACTGGTTCGTGAACCTTGTGCCTGGAAATTGAATCCATGGGAGGAAAATCATGAAATTCCTGACAACTGCCCTTGTGGCAGCAACACTGACCGTCGGCGCATCCACGGCATTCGCCGCCTGCGAAGACGGTGAAATCGTTGTAAAATTCAGCCACGTCACCAATGCCGACAAGCACCCGAAGGGCATTGCCGCAACGCTTCTGGCCGAGCGCGTGAACGCCGAGATGAACGGCACCATGTGCATGGAGGTCTTCCCGAACTCCACGCTCTACAACGACGACAAGGTGCTGGAAGCGCTGCTCCAAGGCGACGTTCAGCTTGCCGCCCCGAGCCTTTCGAAGTTCGAGAAGTTCACCAAGCAGTTCCGCCTGTTCGATTTGCCCTTCATGTTCAAGAACATAGAGGCGGTCGATGCGTTTCAGGCGTCTGACGCCGGTCAGGCTATGAAGGACAGCATGCAGCGCCGCGGCCTGCAGGGGCTGGCCTTCTGGCACAACGGCATGAAGCAGATGTCGGCCAATGTGCCGCTGATCCTGCCGACGGATGCAAACGGCCTGAAGTTCCGCGTGCAGTCCTCTGACGTGCTGGTCGCCCAGATGGAAGCCATTGGTGGCTCGCCCCAAAAGATGGCGTTTTCAGAAGTTTACGGCGCTCTCCAGCAGGGCGTTGTCGACGGGCAGGAGAACACCTGGTCGAACATTTATGGCCGGAAATTCTTCGAGGTGCAGGATGGCACGACAGAAACCAACCACGGCATCATCGACTATCTGGTCGTTGCCTCGGTCGATTGGCTGGACGGTCTGGACCCGGCGGTCCGCGATCAGTTCATGACCATCCTGATGGAAGTGACCGAAACCCGGAACGGCGAGGCTTTTGCCGTGAACGAGGCTGCCAAGCAGTCGATCCTGGACGCCGGCGGGACCATCCGCCAGTTGGACGCCACACAGCGTCAGGCCTGGGTCGATGCGATGAAGCCGGTTTGGGACAAGTTCTCGGGCGATGTCGGTCAGGACATGATCGACGCAGCACAAGCCATCAACGCAGGCATCTGACTGCCTGAATGATCGTGGCGCCGGGCCGAACTTTGGCCCGGCGTCTTTAAAGGGGAGGGGTGATTGGTGCAGAATAGCTGGATAGACACGCTTGAAGAGACACTGATTGCGTTGATCCTTGGTCTGATGACGGCGATCACCTTCGCGAATGTGGTGGCGCGCTACTTCTTCAATTCGAACATCCTTTGGGCGCTGGAAGCGACGGTTTTCCTCTTCGGATGGCTGGTGCTTTTGGGGTCAAGCTATGCCGTCAAGAAACGCGTGCATCTGGGCGTTGATTTGATCGTCACCATGCTGCCACCGCCTGCGCGGCGGATCATGGGGCTGATTGCAGTCGTGTGTTGCCTGATCTTTACGTTCCTTTTGTTGAAGGGGGCGTACGACTATTGGGCGGTCTTTGCGGACCTGCCGCCGACCTCTGGGCGATGGTTCCCGCTCGGGTTCGAGGAAAAGTTCAGAAGCCAGAGCTTCTATGAGGTCGACGACATCCCGATGCTGCCGTTCCTGACGTTCTTGGAAGGCGCGATCAATTACGGCGATGAGTACGAGAAACTGCCCAAGGTGGTGCCCTATTTCGTCCTTCCCCTGTCGATGGCGTTGATGCTGTTCCGGTACGTGCAAGTCGCCATTGCCATCTGGAAAGGGCAGGCCGATCGGCTGGTTGCAAGCCACGAAGTCGAAGACGAGCTGGACGAGATCCGGCTGGCCAACAAGGAACTCTAGGACATGGAAGTCGCACTACTGTTCGGGCTCGTCATCGGGCTTTTGATGATCGGCGTGCCGATTGCCGTGTCGCTTGGTCTGTCGTCGACGCTGTTCCTTCTGATCTATTCCGACAGCTCGCTGGCCTCGATTGCGCAGACGCTGTTCGAGGCGTTCGAGGGACACTTCACCCTTTTGGCGATCCCGTTCTTTATTCTGGCGTCAAGCTTCATGACGACGGGCGGTGTGGCGCGGCGGATCATCCGCTTTTCCATCGCCTGTGTCGGGCATTTCTCGGGCGGTTTGGCCATTGCGGGGGTTTTTGCCTGCATGTTGTTCGCCGCGTTGTCGGGGTCGTCGCCCGCGACCGTGGTCGCCATCGGCTCCATCGTGATCGCAGGTATGCGGCAGGTGGGCTATTCGAAGGAATTCGCGGCTGGTGTGATCTGTAACGCCGGCACGCTTGGCATTCTGATCCCGCCGTCGATCGTGATGGTGGTCTATGCCGCAGCCGTCGAGGTCTCGGTGGGTCGCATGTTCCTGGCGGGCGTCATCCCGGGACTTCTGGCGGGCCTGATGCTGATGATCGCGATCTATGTGATGGCCAAGATCAAGGGTCTGCCCAAAGGCGAATGGAAGGGCTGGGGCGAGATACTTGCAAGCGGTCGGGAGGCCGGGTGGGGCTTGTTCCTGATCGTCATCATTCTGGGCGGCATCTATGGCGGTATCTTCACGCCGACCGAAGCCGCAGCAGTTGCGGCGGTTTATTCCTTTGTCATCGCAAGCTTCGTCTATCGCGACATGGGGCCGCTGGCGACGGCGGACGGCGAGGCGAATGTGCCGCTCTGGCGGGCGCCCTGGGCGCTGGTGACGGCGTTCTTCCACCCCGACACGCGCGACACGCTTTTCGACGCCGGCAAGCTGACGGTGACGCTGTTGTTCGTGATCGCCAACGCCCTGATCCTGAAGCATGTGCTGACGGACGAGCAGATCCCGCAGAAGAT